>Ga0208461_1004041_pt1 | contig 10524 bp, 5 predicted proteins | sample AD_JPNTR4_MetaG_FD_184448 | JGI IMG/M metagenome (GOLD analysis project Ga0208461, IMG submission 184448) | Active sludge microbial communities of municipal wastewater-treating anaerobic digesters from Japan - AD_JPNTR4_MetaG (SPAdes) (version 2) | ecosystem: Engineered > Bioreactor > Anaerobic >... | reverse complement strand
CCACTCCTCGCGCCGCGCCTCGCGCGCGCCCTCTGTCTTTTCCTGTTCCATGTCCCGTTATTCCTTTCGCGGGACATGATGCCTCAGCCGCTGCAAATCCGGTAGACGTGTTTCGCCGGACACTTACAAAGCAACAGCATGAACTTGTTCGAGTGTCCACCACTCACTCTTAAACAGGTCTCTCCAGTTCTGATCGATGATTCTCATACACGATAGCAGGGAATCCAGATCGTCGATCAGTCTGCTCCGAGAAAGGTTACCGGCTTCAAATTGTAGGATGCGCGACTCCATTAAGGCGATCTGTCGCAAGTCGTAGTCGTAGTCAGTGCCTGTCATACATGCGCCTCATTGCTTGATGCGGCCAAAATCTACGGTGACAACACGACCGGACGCTGTGTCACTGATAACCGTGACGTTGTTCACAGCGTCATAGTGTGCCGTTGTTCCGGGAACCTTGCCGGGAATGGTGTGACCGGTCTTGATGGTATTCTCCACAACTGACGGTGGAATACCTTGAGATTGCATCCGATCAAATGCTTGTCCCGAGAAGTCCCTTCCGGCTACTGAACCACCTGGGTTTGTTCCATCTGGAACCGTAAGGCGGCCGCCTCGGCTGCCCACAGGCGTTGAAGCCGGTACGTTCTTTGCGGTCGCCGCCGCCGCTGCCGAGCCATTCAGTGACGGCAGGGCCGAGGCGGTGGCGGAGAGGACGCTGCCCACAACGAGGGCATCGGAGACGACGCCACCGGCATTCCTCCAACTCGGGTCGGCGGAGAAGGTTCCCGTGCCTTCACCCAGATGGCCGATGGCGGCGGGCGTGTGCCCGATGCCAGTCACCACGTCGATGGCCGTGTTCAGCGTTCCAGCCACACCCCAAGGTAGGGTATTGTTGTAATAGTCCTTCGCCGTTCCCGTGACACGGCTAAGCCAGTCGCTCGCCTGGTCGTACCACATGCCGTCGGCCTTCAGCCCCAATGGATCAATGTACGTCAGCGGATCGCCTTCGGCGTAGGCGTAGAGGTTGAGGCCACCCACCAGGCCGAGGGGGTCAGGGGATAGGAAGCGCTGCAGCGAGGCACTGTAGAGGCGGTAGCGGGTCAGATACAGCGGCCCGAGGTGGTCGGAGACGGCGACCTTCTGCACGCCGTGGCCGCCGAGCCAGGCGAAGGGCGTGGGGTTGGTGCCGGTGGCACCCCAGTCCTGGCCGTTGGGGCCGTAGCAGGCGGTGTGGAGGACGGTGCCGTTCTCCGAGGTCAGGGCGACCACGGAACCGTACTCGTCGCAGTGGGCGACGGTGAGCGTACCGGAGGCGGCATCGATGAAGCCGAGCAGACGGCCCGGCCCCCAGAGGTAGTAGCGGATCGGCTCGCCGGTGGCGGCGTCGGCCTCGATCAGCGGGCGCTTGAGGGGGTCGGCGTGGTCGGGTAGCCATAGGCGGTCGCCGGAGACGACGCGGTTGCCCAAAGCATCGTAGAAGAAGGTTTGAGGGTTGAGGGTTGAGGGTTGAGAAAGCGATCCGAGTTGGCCGAGAGGGTCGTAGGCGGCGGAGAAAACGACATTGGAACCGGAGACGAGGTTGGTGAGCGCGCCGTTGCCGTCGTACTGGTAGGTCTCGGAGACGGCGGCGTTGGTGTGCGAGCCGTAACGGACTTGCGCCGCAACGAGGCGGTCGGCTGCGTCGAAGGTGTTCTCGGCGTAGCGCACGAAGGCCGGCACGGGCAGCGGCCCGGCGGTGATGTCCTCGCGGGTTTTGAGGCCCGCTTCGTCGCGGGTGATCGTGCGGCCAGCGAGGCTGCCGACGGACCAGGCGGAGAGGCGTCCGGCGGCGTCATAGTGGTTGGTGGAGAGAATGCCGCCGGGAGCAGCGCCGCCCGTCGGCTTGCCCGCGCCGTCCCACGCGAAGGTCCAGGTGTGCCCGAGCCAGTCGGAGACGGAGGCGAGGCGGCCATCGGGGTCGTAGGTGCGGGTGACGGCCTTGCCGGAAGCGTAGACCAGGTTGGTCACGAGGCCGCCCGCGTCGCGGCGGTAGGAGACGTTGTAAGTGGCGTTGGAGAGGCTGGTCGCCGCCGATGTGAGCCGGTCCATAGCGTCGTAGGCGAACGAGAGAAACGCGGTTTCGTTCAAGGCGGAAAGCAGGTTGCCGACGGGGTCGTGGGTGAAGGCATCCGCAGATTGCGCAGATCGGGAGACAAGCCGGTTGAGGACGTCGTAACTGTAGGCGATGGTGTTTCCTGCGCCGTCGGTGCGGTTGGTCAGGTTGCCGACGGGGTCGTAGCGGTTGGCGAAAACCTGCTCGTCGACGGCGTTGGTGGCGGCGACGAGACGGCCCAGTGCGTCGTAGGCCATCCGGTACACGCGCCCCTCTGCGTTAGTGTACGTGGTCCAGTTGCCGAGTCCATCGTACCCGAAGGCGTCGGTCGCGCCGGATGGCTTGACGGCGGAGCATTCGTGCTTCTGTCGGCACACGTTGGGTATCGAGGCGTAAAGCGGCACAGTGTTGACCGCCACTGCTAGTGCCGTGAATATCGCTCCTGCGAGACGTCCATGTTTCGTTCTACATGCAGTACGAGGGGCCATCTACCGCTCCGCATTGAAGTCCCATTTGTCATGAGTCAAGATAACATCGGCAATGTCTTCTTCGCCGAATGGAATGCCGGTAAGCCCGCGTATCTGGGTTATTCGACCTTCAACGACAACAACTTGATTGAATTGTCTTCCGTCCTTGAGGAGAATACTCACAATGTGATAGCCCATTCCCGTCTCAGGTCTATCGGCTAGGTCAACCAACCACTTCTGAGGTAGAACAATCATGGTCAATACCCCATCCAAAAGATGACCTCGTTACCCGTTCCGCCAGAAACGGGGCGAGGCCCAATGATTGGAGTTCCCGCAGGTGGCGCTAAGGTTGTTGCGTTCGGTCGAAGTATCTCTGGGTTAGGAAGATTATACGTCGAAGCGCGTTGCCCTATGGGCACAAGTCCATCGCTTGCCGGAGCCGCGAATGTGCCTGGCTTAACACCACCGGTGGGGGTGACCTTGCTAAAGGCTGGATTGGCAGATTCGTATCGAATGTATGTTTCGCCCGAACCTGTAACCCTATAGGGGCTTACCCGCATGCCTTCCGCTATCGTGTCAGCACTCTTTGGCGTCGCCGCTGCCGCAGCCGACCCGTTCAGGGACGGTAGAGCAGATGCGGTGACGGAAAGGACGCTGCCGACGACAAGCGCGTCGGAGACGACTCCGGGGAGGTTCTGCCAACTCGGGTCGGCGGAGAAGGTTCCCGTGCCTTCACCCAGATGGCCGATGGCGGCGGGCGTGTGCCCGATGCCAGTCACCACGTCGATGGCCGTGTTCAGCGTTCCAGCCACACCCCAAGGTAGGGTATTGTTGTAATAGTCCTTCGCCGTTCCCGTGACACGGCTAAGCCAGTCGCTCGCCTGGTCGTACCACATGCCGTCGGCCTTCAGCCCCAATGGATCAATGTACGTCAGCGGATCGCCTTCGGCGTAGGCGTAGAGGTTGAGGCCACCCACCAGGCCGAGGGGGTCAGGGGATAGGAAGCGCTGCAGCGAGGCACTGTAGAGGCGGTAGCGGGTCAGATACAGCGGCCCGAGGTGGTCGGAGACGGCGACCTTCTGCACGCCGTGGCCGCCGAGCCAGGCGAAGGGCGTGGGGTTGGTGCCGGTGGCACCCCAGTCCTGGCCGTTGGGGCCGTAGCAGGCGGTGTGGAGGACGGTGCCGTTCTCCGAGGTCAGGGCGACCACGGAACCGTACTCGTCGCAGTGGGCGACGGTGAGCGTACCGGAGGCGGCATCGATGAAGCCGAGCAGACGGCCCGGCCCCCAGAGGTAGTAGCGGATCGGCTCGCCGGTGGCGGCGTCGGCCTCGATCAGCGGGCGCTTGAGGGGGTCGGCGTGGTCGGGTAGCCATAGGCGGTCGCCGGAGACGACGCGGTTGCCCAAAGCATCGTAGAAGAAGGTTTGAGGGTTGAGGGTTGAGGGTTGAGAAAGCGATCCGAGTTGGCCGAGAGGGTCGTAGGCGGCGGAGAAAACGACATTGGAACCGGAGACGAGGTTGGTGAGCGCGCCGTTGCCGTCGTACTGGTAGGTCTCGGAGACGGCGGCGTTGGTGTGCGAGCCGTAACGGACTTGCGCCGCAACGAGGCGGTCGGCTGCGTCGAAGGTGTTCTCGGCGTAGCGCACGAAGGCCGGCACGGGCAGCGGCCCGGCGGTGATGTCCTCGCGGGTTTTGAGGCCCGCTTCGTCGCGGGTGATCGTGCGGCCAGCGAGGCTGCCGACGGACCAGGCGGAGAGGCGTCCGGCGGCGTCATAGTGGCTTGTCGCAACGATCCCGCCGGGGGAGGAACCGCCGGTCGGCTTTCCGGCACCGTCCCAGACGAAGGTCCAGGTGTGGCCGAGCCAGTCGGAGACGGCTGTCAGACGGCCGTCGGGATCGTAGGCGCGGGTGACGGCCTTGCCGGAAGCGTAGACCAGGTTGGTCACGAGGCCCCCCGCGTCGCGGCGGTAAGTGACGGTGTAGGTGTAGGTGGCGTTGGAGAGGGCCGTCGTCGCGGTTATGAGCCGGTCCATCGCGTCGTAGCCGAATGTGAGGGTCGCGGTCTCGTTGGAGGCACTCAGCAGGTTGCCGACGGGGTCGTGGGCAAACGAGGACGCCGGCCCCCCGACACCGGACTCCCGCCGGACAAGCCGGTTGAGGACGTCGTAGCTGTAGGCGATGGTGTTGCCCGCGCCGTCGGTGCGGTTGGTGAGGTTGCCCGCAGGGTCGTAGCGGTTGGCGAAGACCTGCTCGTTGGCGGCGTTCGTGGCGGCGACGAGGCGACCCAGCGCGTCGTAGGCCATCCGGTAGACGCGCCCCTCGGCGTTGGTGTACGCAGTCCAGTTGCCGAGTCCGTCGTAGCCGAAGGCGTCGGTCGCGCCGGAGGGTTTTATTGCGGCGGTGCGGCGTCCGAGGGGGTCGTGGGCGTACTGGCGGCTGCGGCCGCGCGGGTCGGTGGCGCCCGTGACGCGGTCGAGGGCGTCGAAGGCGGTCCACCAGCCGCGTCCGAGGCCGTCGGTGGCGAGGACCGGACGGTCGAGCCAGTCGTAGCCGAAGTCCGTCCAAACCGAGGCGGCGTCGAGGACGGAGGTGGCGCAGCCGACGATGTCGTACCACGTCCGCTCCTCCCAACGGGGGGTGTGGCGGCGCGTGACGCGCCCGGCGTCGTCACGCTCGAGGTCGACGCGCGTGCCGCGCGGGTCGGTGACGGCGGCCAGGCGGTCCACGGCGTCGTAGGCGTTGGTGGTGCCCGATCCGTCGGGCAGCAGGACGGCGGCGGGGTCACCGGATGACGTCCAGAGGAAGCCGGTGGTGCGTCCGCGCGGGTCGGTGACGCTGGCGGGCAGTCCGCGCGGGCCATGGGCGCGGCAGACGGCGTGTCCGGCGGCGTCGATGCTGTTGGTCAGGAGGCCGCGGGCGTCGTACTGGAAGAGGGTCTCGCGCCCGTTGGCGTCCTCGATGCGCACGAGGTTGCCCGCGCCGTCGAAGTCGGTGGAGGTTTCGACGGAGGACGGCAGGCCGGGGCCTTGCGTCGTACGGGAGGCGGGACGTCCGCCGCCGTCGTAGGCGAAGACGGTGTGGCGCAGGATCTGGCCGGAGGCGTCGAGGAGCGTCTCGGATGCGCGCAGGCCGACCGCGTTCCAGGCGTTGGAGGCGGCGGTGCCGTCCGGGAAGGTCGTCAGGACCAGGCGGTCGTTGCCGTCGTAGGCGAACGTGGTCGCGAGGCCGAGCGCGTTGGTGACGGCCACGAGGCGGTGGAGGGCGTCGTAGGCGAAGGCCGTGGCACGGGCGTCGGGGGTGTTGGCGGCCTGGACGGAGCGCACGAGGCGGTCGTAGCCGTCGTACTCGAAGAGATTGGCGCGGGAGAAGGGATCGAGGTGGGTGACGAGCCGTCCCCGGGCGTCGTGGACGTAGTCATGCCACGCGCCGTCGCGGCGGACGCGGGAGACGACGCGGCCCTCGGCGTCGTGGTCGCGCACCTCGCGTCGGCCGTAGGGGTCGGTGTCCCAGGAGCGGGTTCCGGCGGCGTAGCCGAAGACCCACGGCTGCCCGGCGGAGGAGACCTGGCCGGTGACCTGGCCGAGGCCGTTGTAAGCGTTCTGGATGATGGCGTTTCCTTCGGGGTCGGTCTGCGAGAGGAGCGCACCGGAAACGTCGTAGGCGGCGATCCAGGCGAACCCGGCGGCGTCGGCCGCGTTGGTCAGACAGCCCGAGGCGTCGTAGGCGTAGGATACGGAGCGCCCGGCGCTGTCGGCGGCGGAAGCGACACGGCCACCGGACCAGGAGAGCGAGAGGGCGCGTCCAAAACTGTTGGAGACGGCGGCGAGACGGCCTTCCGCGCCGTAGTGCAGCGTGACGGCGTTGCCGGAGCGGTCGGTGACCGACGCGAGGCGGTTGGAGGCGTCGAAGGCGTAGGTGTCGCCGAGGCGTTCCGTGAGCGTGAAGAGGCCGTTGGTCTCGGCGAGGGTTGCGGTGACGCCGGGGGCGGCGGCGTACGTTCCGTCGGGGTTGCGCTGGAAGGCGAGGGCGCGCGCGCCGAGGCGGACCGAGGCCGCGCCGCCGGTGAGCCGCTCGGTCCACCACTGCACGACCAGTGCCGCGAGGGTGCGGCGGCGGGCCTCCTCCCCGGCGGAGAGCGTGCCCTGATCCTCCAGCAGGTCGGCGACGACGGCGACGGCCAGAGCGGTCGGGGCGGCGGCCTCGGGCGCGGTGCGGCCGAAGCGGGCGTCCGGGTCGGCGTGGCGCACGACGACAGCGTCGTAGCCGTGCGTCCAGCCGCGTCCGAGCGGGCCGTCGTCGAAGCGGCGGCGCGAGTCGTAATGGCGCGTCCAGGCGAGCGGCACGGGAGCGGCCAGGGCGAGGTCGGTCCGGTCGGAGACGTAGGCCCCGGAGGGCTGCTCGACTGGATCGGCGGCGGTCTCCTGGGAGACGGCGGCGTTGCCCAGGCGGATGTCGCAATGGACGGCGTCCACGGAGTTGGCGGAGATGTTGCCGGGAACGGAGGTGAAGCCTCCGGCCAGGCCGCCGGAGATGATCATGCCGGTCGACCAGCCGCCGCCGGAGGGGCCGTGCTCGATCCAGCCCGTGCCTTGCCACTGGTTGAGGACGGTCGCGCCGTCCCGGGGCAGGAGCAGCGTTCCGCCCGCCGCGAGGGCGGCGGCGAAGGCGTTGAGCTGCGCGGCCGGGTAGTTGATCAGGGCCGGGCGCACGGTCGAGGCGTAGTTGGCGTGGGTGGCGAAGTGGATGGGCGTGTCGGCGGCGTTGGCGAGGTCGAGGATGCGCACCGTCGAGACGGCGGGCGCGTCGGGACCATTGACCTGGTCGAGCACGGCGTGCTCCAGCGCGCTGGCGAAGAGCATGGTGCCGCCGAAGCGGGCTGGATCGCCGGACGTGTAGGTGTAGCAGTTCTTGAGGTCCACGTAGGGCGACCCCGCCTGCCCGGCGACGCCGAGGTTGTAGAAGAAGCCCTGGCGCACGCCGGTGAGGCGGCCGTCGAGATCGTTGAGCAGGGCGGTCTGAGCCAGCCACTGCTGGCCCACTGACTGCAGGGCGCGGGCGCACAGCGCCACGTCGGCCTCGTCCGCTCCCGAACTGCGGGTCCTGGCCAGTTCGACGGCGGCCCGGGCGCGCATGCCGCCGGGATGGTCGCCGCCCATGCCGAGGGCGATGACGTAGACGTTCGTGACGGCGCGGACCAGGCTGTAGGGTGCCGACATGTCGGCGTAGGGGTGGTCGACGGCCAGGGTCATCGTCGCGGCGGCCTGCGCGGAACCGGCGGGCTCGGTCAGCACGGGCTCGTCGTCCACTCGCAGGACGGCTTTGGGATAGGCGTAGCCGGGGGCGTTGGTGTAGGAGAGCCAGACGTGCCGGGCGGCGACCTCGTCGAGCCAGAGCTTCTTGGACGTCGTGCCGTGCGTGACGGTCAGGGCCGTGCGCCGGGCGTTCTTCCAGGCGTCCGTCTGGGCCATGAAGTCGAGGAGTGTTCCGTCCACGGCTCCGTGGAAGGTGTAGCCGTCCCAGGAGAGGTCCTGCGGCACGACCGCGTCGCCGCCGACGAAGGCCTTGGGTGCGGCGACGGGATCGGCGGCGTGCCAGGCGGCGGCGAGCTGGGCGGCGAGTCCGTCGAGGGCCGAGCCAAGGGCGGCGGACGAGATCCCTTGCACGGAACTTGTCCCGACGGTGCCGCCCGCCGTGGTCAGCAGGCTGGCACGGCTGTAACCGGCGTCGGCGAGGATGTCGCGAGAGGGCGTCGTCTGGCGGGGTTTGAAGGAGGGATCGAGATAGTAGAGGTAGCCATCGAGCACGATCCCGGCCCAGTAGTGCTCCAGCCGCACGTCGTAGCCGACGGGAGAGCTGCCGGAGCCGCCGCAGTATGCCTTCAGGCCGGCGGAAGCGAGCAGCCCGCCCACGTCGCTCCAGGTTGCGGCGACCGTGCCGGTGGCGCAGCCGAGCCAGGTGGCCGCGTCGTAGCCGGTCTGCGTGCCGCCGAGCGGGATGCGGAACCCGCCGGTCCAGGCGTCGGCGGGGGGCGCGACGTGCATCAGGGTCGCCGTGTATCCCGAGGCGCGCAGCAGCGCCACGAGCAGCAGCGCCTGGTCGGCGGCGTTGCCTTCGCGGTCGAGCAGCGTACGCTCCGGTCCACGCAGGATGCCCGGATAGGGCGTGAAGCGGATGTGGTCCCGGACGAAGAGGTAGCAGCGTGCCCAACTGTAGTCGAGGCCGCGCGACGTTTCGGCGATCAGCTCCCCGTCGCCGGGCGGGACGCTCTGCGGCAGTTCCGGCGTGTAGGCCGAGAGGATGCCGAACTGCGGCTCCAGGGATGGCTGGCCGCCAGTTTCCAGGGCCTCGGCAAGGGGGGCCTGCACCGACGGTTCCAGAGCCAGGGGCTGCATCGCTTGTCCGGTTTCGGGCGGGGAAATAGCTGGGGAACCGCCGACGCGCCAACCCGTCCAGTCCGGTTCGCCCGAAGCGGAAAGAATGCCGACCAGCGGCAGCCAGGCGGCGAGGATGCTTGGAAGGAGCCGCTTCATGGCGCGCTCCTTTCCTGAAGCGAGGAGGGGTTGCCCGCAGGCGTGACCGTGGCGGTGGCCGCCCAGCCGTCCGTTCCCGCGTAGACGGCCGTGACGCGGTCGTCGGCGTCGCGGTAGAAGCGGACCGCGCCGGAGGTGGCCCCCGGCGTGGTCTGCGTGGGGTCGGTTCCGGCCAGCAGTTCCTCGTCGTCGCCATAGCCGTCGCCGTCGCTGTCGCGCAGCAGCGGTTCGAGGCCGTAGCGGTAGATCTTCATCCAGTCCGAAAGACCGTCGCCGCTGGAATCCCACAGGAAGGGGTTCGTGCCGAAGTGGAGCCTCTCCATGCCGTCGGGGATGCCGTCGCCGTCGCTGTCGAGATCGCCCCGCGCGGCATGCAGGAAGAGGGTGGCGTGCGGCGCGGCCACGGCCGACGGCGTGAACGGGGCCACGGCCTGCACCGTCCCCGCGTAGTTCCAGAGCGGTCCGGCGAGCAGGTTCGTCTTCGAGAAGACGTCCACCGGCAGGTCGCCAGGCGTGTAGAGGTTGAAGTCGAAGGTGCCCGCGGGCGAAGGCGCGACGCGGGCGAAGGCCACGCGGTTGGTGTCGGCGGGCGGAACGGGAGCGGGTGCGCCGGGCGGGGGGTTGCCCGCCATCGCCGCGACCAGCGCGGCGACGTAGTCGTCCCATTGGGGTTCCGGCACAAGGAAGAGCGACATCTCCACGCGTTCGCGCCGACGCAGGAAGTACCACTCTTCCAGCAGCGAGGGATCGGCGGCGATCCAGGGCGGCGGATTGCCGTACCTCGCGCGGGCCCACGCCTCGGCGTCATAGGCGGCCACCGCGTTGGAATGGACTGCCATGCCGCCGGACGCCGTGAGGAACCAGCCGTTCGTCTCGACGGTGTGCAGCATCCAGACGGGAACGTCCCCGACGCTCTTGGCCGGTGGCGTGTTCGTCAGGTTCGGAAAGCCGTCCGGATCGAAGGTCCGCAGTCCCATCGTGTGCGTGAAGGTCGATTCGAACGGCGGGTAGATGACATCAGGCCGCGTCGCGACGGTCTCCTCCATCAAGGAATCGAAGGCGTCCCAGTCCGCCACATGCGTCACCGCCGATACAGGCAAGGGCGCGGAAACGGCTCCGGATCCGAGCAGGAGCGCCACAAACAAGCCCCGCCGCAATCGTCCCCATTGTCGTTTCACGTCATACTCCCCTTGCTCGCGGTCTCCGTCGCAGGTTCACAAGCGGTGCAACGAATCTTCCCATGGACAATGCGGCGATCATACGCCACTGAAACCGATGCGTCAAACGCGGATTGCGCCATTGCGCCAGGGTGGGTGGGATTCAAGATAGTTGATGGTTAAGCGGCAGGGAGATGGGAGCGGAAGCGCGCGGCGAGCGCGCAGAGTGCGGCGGCGTTGTGGAAGCGCCAGTGCATGCCGGACTGCTTGCAGCGCCTGGC
>Ga0208461_1004035_pt1 | contig 10534 bp, 10 predicted proteins | sample AD_JPNTR4_MetaG_FD_184448 | JGI IMG/M metagenome (GOLD analysis project Ga0208461, IMG submission 184448) | Active sludge microbial communities of municipal wastewater-treating anaerobic digesters from Japan - AD_JPNTR4_MetaG (SPAdes) (version 2) | ecosystem: Engineered > Bioreactor > Anaerobic... | reverse complement strand
TCTGGAGGAATTGTCCTTTGCCCTCAACCGGGGCGCGCGGATTTACGCGGAACTCGCCGGTTACGGCTGCACGTCCGATGCCTTTCACATGGCCGCGCCCCCTCCCGGTCACGAAGGCGCGGCGCGTTGCATGCGGGCGGCCATCAGGGACGCAGGCTTGAATCCGGAAGACGTTGATTACATCAACGCCCACGGCACGTCCACGCCGCTGAATGATTTGTATGAGACCCAGGCCATCAAGTTCCTGTTCGGCGAGCACGCCGCCAAGCTGATGGTCAGCTCCACAAAATCCATGACCGGCCACATGCTGGGAGGCACGGGAGGCGTCGAGGCCATTTTTGCGGTCAAAGCGATTGAGGAAGGCCTGATTCCGCCGACCATCAATCTTGATAACCCGAGCGAAGGATGCGATCTCGATTACGTGCCCCACACCGCCCGGCGACGGGAGATCAAAACCGCGATGTCCAACACCTTTGGTTTCGGCGGCGTCAACGCGGTGTTGTTGTTCAGGAAATTTAGCGGCTGAACCATCAGCCGTTTCATCATTTCAACAAGGAGAACCATCTCATGTCTTTTTTGGAAAAAGTTGATCCCGAGGTCAGTCAGGCCATTGATCTGGAGACGCGCCGGCAGGCGGGGAAAATAGAATTGATTGCTTCGGAGAATTTTGTCAGCGAAGCGGTGCTGGAGGCGCAGGGTTCTATTATGACGAACAAATACGCCGAAGGCTATCCGGGAAAACGCTATTACGGCGGGTGCGAGTATGTGGATATCGTCGAGACCCTGGCGATCGAGCGCTGTAAAAAGCTGTTCGGAGCCGACCACGTCAATGTCCAGCCGCACTCGGGCACGCAGGCCAACATGGCCGTTTATTTCGCCGTGGCGCAGCCGGGCGACACGATTCTGGGGATGAATCTGTCCCACGGCGGACACCTTTCTCACGGCAGTCCCGCTAATTTTTCCGGCAAGTTTTACAAGATCATCCCCTACGGCGTCAACCGGGAAACCGAAACGATTGATTTCGACGAGCTGGAAAAACTGGCCAGGGAACACAAACCCAAAATGATTATTGTGGGCGCCAGCGCGTATCCGCGGACGCTGGATTTTGAAAAGTTCCGAAAAATTGCCGATGAAGTCGGCGCCGTCATCATGGCGGACATCGCCCATATCGCGGGATTGGTCTGCGCAGGGCTGCATCCCTCGCCGGTTCCGGTTTGTGAATATGTCACGACGACGACCCACAAAACCTTGCGCGGTCCCCGAGGCGGCGTGGTGATGTGCAAGGAAGCCTACGCCAAGACGCTGAACAGTCGGGTGTTCCCCGGCATGCAGGGCGGACCGCTGATGCATGTGATCGCCGCCAAAGCCGTGGCTTTTCACGAAGCGCTCCAGCCGGAATTCAAGGAATATCAGCGTCAGATTGTCAAGAACGCCCGGGCGATGGCGGATGAACTCAAAAATCAGGGTTTCCGGCTGGTCTCCGGCGGAACAGACAATCATTTGATGCTGGTGGATTTGACGGACAAGGGCGTGACGGGAAAGGAGGTTCAGGAAGCGTTGGATCGGGCTTCCATCACCGTCAATAAAAACGGCATTCCCTTCGACACCAAAGGACCGCAGATTACCAGCGGCATCCGCATCGGCACGCCCGCCGTGACCACCCGCGGCATGAAGGAAAATGAAATGCGTCTGATCGCTTCTCTGATAGCCGATGTGATCAAGAACATTCAGAGTGATAAAAAGATCAAAGAGGTTGCCGAAAAGGTCAAGGCTCTTTGCGACCAGTTTCCTCTCTATCAGAACCGGATGAAAAAAGCTTGAATTTAAGCGATAAAAAAACATTCAACGGGGCTCAATGATATGGCCGCGAAAAAAACTTCTCCGGCAAACGCCACCGGAAAAACAAAAAAAAGGCCTGACTGGGACAATTATTTTCTGGATATTGTCGCGCTGGTTTCCAAGCGCAGCACCTGCATCAGAAGAGCCGTGGGAGCGGGGCTGGTGCGCGACAAGCGCATTTTGGCCACGGGGTATAACGGCGCGCCATCCAAGCTGCAGCACTGTCTGGATATCGGCTGCCTGCGCCAGCAGTTGAATGTGCCGTCCGGCGAGCGTCACGAACTCTGTCGCGGTCTTCACGCCGAACAAAACGCGATTATTCAGGCGGCGCTGCACGGAGTCAACACCAAAGGTTCTACGTTGTACTGCACCAATCATCCCTGCGTGATTTGCGCGAAAATGATTATTAATGCAGGAATCGTCCGCATTGTGGTCCGAGACGGTTATCGGGACCAGCTGGCTGCCCAGATGCTCCGGGAGGCTGGTATCCGGGTCAAACAACTATAATAGCCGAGGTGAAACAGTCATGAAATGCCCTTTCTGCGGTCACAGCGAAAATAAAGTGATTGATTCGCGGATCAGTAAAGACGGCAAGGCGGTCCGCCGCCGCCGTGAATGTCTGGGATGCATGAAACGGTTCACCACCTATGAGTATGTGGAGGATGTGCTGCCGATGGTGGTCAAAAAGGACGGCCGCCGCGAACAGTTTGACCGCCAGAAAATACTCAACGGCATCAAAAAAGCATGTGAGAAACGTCCGATCAGTATGGAGGACATCGACAGGCTTGTCGAAAATGTGGAACAGGCCTGTCAGGAAATGCAGGCGGAGGAAATCTCCTCGACGATCATCGGCGAGAAAATCATGAACGAGCTGAAAAATTTCGACGGTGTCGCCTATGTGAGGTTTGCCTCGGTTTACCGCCAGTTCCGCGATGTCAGCGAATTCATGTCCGAGCTCAAGGAATTGTTGAGCAAAGGGAAGAAATAGAAATGTTTACCGGGATTGTGGAAGGATTGGGCAAGGTCAAGCGCCTCGCCAGAAAAGGCGCCGACGCTGTTTTGGAAATTGAAGCGGCCATTGACCTGACCGATGTCGCCCTCGGCGACAGTATCGCCGTCAACGGCGTGTGTCTGACAGTGACTTCCAAAAATCAGCGGAGCTTTCAGGCGGATGTCTCTGCGGAAACACTTTCCCGAACGACGCTGAAAACCCTGCAGACCGGCCAGCCGGTCAATCTGGAGAAGTCTCTGCGCGTCGGCGGATTTGTCGGCGGACATTTTGTCCTGGGACACATTGACGGCACCGGCAGAATTGTCTCGAAAACACAGAAATCCGGTTCGCTCATTCTGGCCGTGGAATTGGACGACATGCTGTCCCGCTACATTGTGGAAAAAGGTTCCATCGCCGTGGACGGCGTCAGCCTGACGGTAAACAAGCTTGAAAAAAGCAGGGTTTATGTTAATATCATTCCGCATACGGCGGCCCAAACGACGCTGGAAATGAAGAAGGAAGGCGATCAGGTCAATATTGAAACGGATATTCTGGGCAAGTATGTGGAAAAGTTATTGCAATCCAGCCGGGGAATCGATAAGGATTTTCTGGCGGAGCATGGATTTTTAGACAAAGGATGAAAAAATGGCCATCAGCACCATCCAGGAAGCGATCGAAGACATCAAGAACGGGAAAATGGTTATTCTCGTGGATGACGAGGATCGCGAAAATGAAGGCGATCTCTGTATGGCGGCGCAGTTCGCGTCGGCCGACACGATTAATTTTATGGCCCGCTACGGCCGCGGTTTGATCTGTCTGACCCTCACGGAAGAAAAAGCGGATTCTCTTCGTTTGAAGCCGATGGTTCAGGATAACCAGGCCCGTTTCGGCACGGCCTTTACCATTTCGATTGAGGCGCGGCATGGCGTGACGACAGGGATTTCCGCGGCAGACAGAGCGACAACCATTCAGACGGCCGTCAAGCCGGACGCCAAACCCGAAGATCTGGTCAGCCCGGGTCATGTTTTTCCGATCCGCGCCAGAAAAGGCGGCGTTCTGGTCAGAACGGGACAGACGGAAGGATCCGTGGATTTATGCCGCCTGGCCGGTCTGCTTCCTGCCGGCGTAATCTGCGAAATTATGAAAGACGACGGTACCATGGCGCGGATGCCCGACCTGGAAATATTCGCCCGGGAGCACAATCTGAAAATCGTCACCATCGCCGATCTGATTGATTACCGGATGCAGAACGAGTCGCTGATCCGGAGAATGGCGGAAGCGACCATTCCGACCTGTTATGGCGGCGAATTCAAGATGATTGTTTACGAGAATGATGTTGACGACTGGCAGCATATCGCGTTGGTGAAGGGCGAGATTCATCAAGACGATGAAGTGCTGGTGCGCGTGCATTCGGAATGTCTGACTGGCGATATTTTCGGTTCGCAAAGATGCGACTGCGGCGAACAGCTTCACCGCGCGATGAGAATGGTGGAGAAAGAAGGCAAAGGCATCATCGTTTACATGCGTCAGGAAGGACGGGGCATCGGTTTGGTCAATAAAGTCAAGGCTTACGCCCTCCAGGAACAGGGCAAGGACACGGTGGAAGCCAACATTGAGCTCGGATTCAAACCGGATTTGAGAGACTACGGCATCGGCGCGCAGATTCTTGTGGATTTGGGCGTTCGCAAAATGCGGCTTCTGACCAATAATCCGAAAAAAATCGTCGGACTCGAAGGCTACGGCATCGAAGTGATCAAGCGCGTTCCCATTGAGGTGGATCCCAATGAAAACAACATTCATTACATGAAAACAAAACAGAAGAAGATGGGGCACCTTTTGAAAATATAAAAAATAAAAGGATGGTGGTGAGTTATGCCGAAAGTCATTGAAGGAAAAATCGTCGCCAAAGGGATGAAATTTGGCATCGTGGCCAGCCGATTCAACGATTTTATATGCGGCAGGCTGATTGAAGGAGCCGTTGATGCCCTGATAAGAGCCGGCGCTGAAGAAAAGGATATCGCTATTTATAAAGTGCCTGGTTCCTTTGAATTGCCGCTGGCCGCCAAAAAGCTGGCCAAAGGCGGAAAATTTGACGCGGTTCTCTGTCTTGGGGCGATTATTCGCGGCGCGACCCCTCACTTTGAATATATCAGCGCCGAGGTCTCCAAGGGAATCGCCGCGGTAGGGTTGGAAACGGAGGTGCCGGTGGTTTTCGGCGTGCTGACAACCGATACGATTGAACAGGCGATTGAACGCGCGGGAACAAAATCCGGCAACAAGGGCGCCGACGCGGCACTCACGGCCATCGAAATGGTTGATTTGTTTAAAAAGATATAATCGCCGTGGTGCGGTGGCGGGAAAGAAAATGCTTTTTTGCGATTGTTCTTTGAGGTTTTGGAATTAGATGCGCGGACGAAGAAAGGCGAGGGAAGCCGCCTTGCAGGTTCTTTACAGTCTGAATTTCGTTGAGATCGATCCGCGCGAGGCGTTGGATCTGTTCTGGGGTCATTTTGTTGTTCCAAAAGCGGCAAAGGAATTTGCCGCTTTTCTTGTTCAGGGGACATGCGAACATCGAAAAGAGCTGGATCAACTGATCGCCAGCTGTTCCGACAACTGGTCCTTGGGGCGCATGTCCAAAGTGGACATCAGCATATTGCGGATGGCCGTTTTCGAACTGCTCTACTGCGATGATATTCCCCCCAAAGTGACGCTGAATGAAGCTGTTGATTTGGGCAAAACATTCGGTTCTGAAAATTCGGGGGCTTTTATCAACGGTATTTTGGATGCTTTAAACCTGAAAATCAATAAACCAAATGCAACTGACGATCTCCACGGAAAATCCTGACAGGATAAGGTGTCGATGTTTGGCCTTGGGGTGCTTTGCGGATGAAAAACCGCCGCGGGGCGTTTGCGGCTTCATCGACTGGCGCCTCAACGGCATGATTTCCCGGGAAATCAAACGGGGACGGATCAGCGGAGCTTTTGAGGAAAAAATCGTTATTCCATTTGCCGGCCGGATCAGTTCGGAAATCCTTTTGCTCTTTGGTCTGGGCCGTGTTGCCGAGGTCAATTACGATAGGATTTACAATGCGGCTTATACTGTCGCAGAAGCCGTTGACAAGATGGAAATGGACGGCTTCGCGCTGGAACTGTTCGGCGTGGGACGAGGAGGTCTCGTTACGGCCAATATCGTGGAGGCCCTGATCACCGGAATTTTTGATTTCCTGGCCGCGGATATTCAGAAACTCGAAAGAATGAAAACTTGCCTGGTGGCCCCGACGGCGAAGCTGGATAACATCGCTCTGGGCATCAAGCAATTCAAAAATCACGTCAACGATAAAGGCGCCGTCGATATCGGCGAGCTGGAAAGCATCCTGACCGGGGGGGGAATTACATGACGGTGGGGTGGTTTTGTTTTCGCAGCAAGTCGGCAAATTTATCGGGAGCCACAGGCCGGCTGAAGTAAAATCCCTGCATCTGGTCGCAGATTTGTTCCTGCAGGAAAGTCGCCTGCTCTTGGGTTTCCACGCCTTCGGCGACCACCGTCAGATGCAGGGTCTTGCCCATGGTGATAATCGCTTCCGTGATGGCTTTGTTTTCATTGTCTTGAGGGATGTTGCGGATAAAGGATCGGTCCACCTTCAGTGTGTCGATGGGAAAGTATTTCAGTTGCGCCAGAGAGGAATAGCCGGTTCCGAAATCATCAATGGCGAGCCGCACACCGATTTCCTTGATCTTTTTGAGGACTTCAATAAAACGGGATGGATTGTTCATAATCATGCTTTCCGTGATTTCCAGCTCGCAGAGATACGGCGGAAGGCCGGATTCATTCAGCGCGGTTCTGATGTCTTCAATCAGATGATCATCCATCAATTGTTTGAGTGACAGGTTGATTGAGACGCAAACCGGCGGCAATCCCTGCTTCTGCCACTGCGCGTTCTGTCTGCAGGCCGTTTTCAGCACCCATCTGCCGATGGGAACAATCAGACCCGTTTCCTCGGCGATGGGAATAAACTGCGTGGGCGTGATCTGGCCGAGGCGGGGATTGATCCAGCGCAGCAAGGCCTCGACGCCGGTGATCAATCCCGTTTTGAAATCCAGTTTCGCCTGGTAATTCAAAAATAATTCATTGCGCTCCAGCGCGCGGCGCAGGTTGGTTTCGATGGACAGCCTCTCACTGGCGATGGTCTGAATGTTTTTGGAATAAAATTGATAATTGTTTTTTCCCTCTTCCTTGGCGAAGTACATGGCAATGTCGGCGTTTTTGATCAGGGTTTGATCATCCTGTCCGTCTTTGGGGTAGAGGCTGATGCCGACACTGGCCGTCACGCGGCATTCCTCGCCCATCAGAACTATCGGCCTGATGACGGTGGCCAGAATTTTGTGGGCGAGCGACTCCACCTGGCTCAAGTCATGCACGTCTTCCATCATGATGACGAACTCATCCCCGCCCATTCGGCTGACAATATCCGCGGTCCGCAACGTGTTTTTGAACCGCGCAGCCATTTCCTTGAGCAGTTCATCGCCCGCTTCGTGGCCCAGGGAGTCGTTGATCGTTTTGAAGCGGTCGAGGTCGATGAACAAAACCGCCAGCTGTTTTTTGTGACGATGAGCCGATTGAATGGAGTGGCTGAGCAACTGGCTGAACATCGTGCGATTGGGCAAGCCGGTCAGGGAATCATGAGTGGCCAGATAGTTTAACTTTTCTTCTATTCTTTTTCTTTCCGTGATGTCCCGGATGATGCCCTTGAACCCGATCGGTTTGCCTTCGGCGTTTTTCTTCAGAAGGACGGACGCTTCGATGTAGCGGTTGGATCCGTCCCGCTGAATGATTTGCCAATCAAATCCTTCCGTCGGCTGACCGGTTTTGTATACTTTATGGAAGGCGTTGAAAACTTTCCGCGACATCTCCTCGCTGGAGAACTGCTTGTAGTTTGCACCCAGCAATTCTTCTTTGGGGCAGTCGGCAATCCGACACATCGAGTCGTTGAAAAAAGTGAAATTGCCGGCCAGATCCACCTCGAAATAGCCTTCTTGAATGCTTTCCAGAATGGACCGGTATTTTTCCTCGCTTTGCCGAAGCTCGTCTTCCATCCGTTTGCGTTCGGTAATGTCCATGAAACTGCCCAGCGTTGCGCGTTCGCCGTTATATTCTATGGAGGTAATGGTTTCCAGCGCCCACATCACCTGATTGTCTTTGCGGATAAACCTGTATTCGTAGGGCTCGAAGCTTTCTCTTTTGAGGCATCGGATGGCCTTGTACCTGACCTTTTCTCTATCCTCAGGATGAATGTGTTCCAAAGAATTTTTGCCGACGAGGTCTCTATCGCTGTAGCCGGTTAGTTTCTGATAAAGATCGCTTACATAGACAAACGCGCCATGTTGGACGATGTATATGCCCACGCCGGCGTTGGCGATAATTTCATTTGCCAAAAGAGAGATGTGGTTGTTCTCAATGGTATTCTTTGATTGATGGTCCGTATCGCCATTTTTTTCATTCATCTTCGTTTTCCCAAAGCACTTATTTGCAGCCCATGGATATTTATTATCTAATTATTATAAATTATTCAATAGGTTAATGCAATTTATATGCCTTGGATAACGGGATTTTTCTCAAAGGTTGCAGACAAATTAAACTATTGAAAATAAATAATAATATTTTATTTTTTTCTTTTTTCCAACAGACGAAAAAAGTCTTCTTTTAAAAATAAATGGCGATTTTCAACAGGAAGCGGTTATTTGCCCCTGTAAATGTTGTTTTAATTTAAAAAAAAACTTCCTTTAGGTAAAAAAAAATTGACTTTATTTTAAAATGAATATAATTTTTATCGACATTTGACTATTGGTCATATTTTTGATTGCGGAAAATATTTTTTATACAGTAAAAAGAAGCCATAAAAATTTAAAAAAATTTTATGAAAGGAGAATAAGTTCATGAACGTCAGCCGAAGAGGTTTCTTGAAGATTTCCGGCGCTGTGGCGGCGGTCAGCGGCTTGGGTATCAGTCTCAGGCCGATATCCGCGCACGCCAAAGAGCTGAAAATCCAGTACGCCAAAGAAACCACCACAGTTTGCCCTTATTGTTCGGTGGGATGCAGCATCATCGTGGCCACGCGCGACGGTAAGGTCATCAACACGGAAGGGGATCCGGACAGCCCCATCAACCGTGGCGCTCTTTGCAGCAAAGGTGGTTCGATTTACCAGATGGCCGTCAACGAGAACCGTCTGACCAAACCTCTCTACCGTGCTCCTTTTGCGAAAGAATGGAAAGAGGTGGAATGGGAATGGGCTCTCGAGAAGATTGCCGAAAACATCAAAAAGAGCCGGGACGCGAGTTTCAAAAAAGTCAATGCCAAAGGCGAGGTTGTCAACCGGACGGAAGGGATCGCCTCTGTCGGCTCGGCGGCCATGGATTTGGAAGAATGTTTTACATACCAAAAATTCTTAAGGGGGTTGGGCCTGGTTTACATTGAACATCAGGCCCGTATCTGACACAGCCCGACTGTACCGGCTCTGGCAGAGTCGTTCGGACGCGGCGCAATGACGAATCACTGGATCGATTTTAAAAACAGTGATGTCTTCTTAATCATGGGAAGCAATCCCGCTTCCAATCATCCCGTATCCTGGAAATGGATTCAGGAAGCGGTGGAAAAACGCGGTGCGAAAATCATCTGCGTTGATCCGCGCTTCACGCAGTCAGCGGCCAAGGCGCATGTTTACGCTCCGCTTCGCTCAGGAACGGACATCGCTTTCCTCGGCGGGATGATCAAGTATATTCTCGACAATAAACTTTACTTTGCCGAATATGTCAAAAACTACACCAACGCGTCTTTTCTGGTGAATCCGACCTTCAAGCTTCCAGGCGAAAACGGCGGTGTGTTTTCCGGTTTGAAGGACGGCAAATACGAGAAAGACACGTGGTCTTATCAGACCGATGCCGATGGCGTGATTAAAAAAGATCCTACGTTGTCCGATCCCCATTGCGTTTTTCAGCTTCTAAAGAAACACTATTCACGTTACACTTTAGACGTTGTTTCCAAGATCACGGGAACACCCAAAGACAAGCTGATTGAAGTTTACAAGCTTTACGCTTCAACCGGCAAGCCCAACCGGGCGGGGGTGGACCTCTACGCGATGGGCTGGACGCAGCACACGGTCGGTACGCAGAATATCCGCACCATGTGCATCATCCAGCTGCTTCTGGGGAACATGGGCATCGCGGGCGGCGGTGTCGCAGCCATGCGCGGGGAGTCCAACGTTCAGGGTTCCACCGACCACGGTTTGCTTTTCCACATCTGGCCGGGTTATCTGGGAGTGCCGACGGCTTCCCTGAAGGATCTGGCAACCTACAACGAAAAACAGACGCCAAAAACAAAGGAGGCAAATTCGCTCAACTGGTGGAAGAACAAACCCAAGTACGTCGCCAGTTTCCTGCGTTCCATGTACGGGACAAACCTGACGCTTGATGAAGCCTATAACGTATTACCCAAAATCGACGACGGTGCGAATTACTCTTGGTTGATGATTTTCGACCAGATGTACAAAGGAAAATTCACCGGCTTCTTCGCGTGGGGCATGAATCCGGCCTGTTCGGGGGCGCATTCCAATAAGGTGCGTCAGGCACTGACGAAACTCGACTGGCTGGTCAATGTTAACCTGTTCGACAACGAAACCGGTTCTTTCTGGTGCGGACCGGGGATGGAT
>Ga0208461_1004019_pt1 | contig 10575 bp, 9 predicted proteins | sample AD_JPNTR4_MetaG_FD_184448 | JGI IMG/M metagenome (GOLD analysis project Ga0208461, IMG submission 184448) | Active sludge microbial communities of municipal wastewater-treating anaerobic digesters from Japan - AD_JPNTR4_MetaG (SPAdes) (version 2) | ecosystem: Engineered > Bioreactor > Anaerobic >... | reverse complement strand
TATTGCTACCTTCCGGATCCCGTTCGACTTGCATGCCTAATCCACGCTGCCAGCGTTCGTTCTGAGCCAGAATCAAACTCTCAGAAAAAAATTCCGCGCGCCGCGCCGGCCGGAGCCGCGCTGCGCGCTTCGTTCGTCTTCATTCCGGACAGTTGCTTCACAAGCTTCCTATTCTCCCGCATCCCCGCCGGCCCGTCCTTGGGCCCGCTCGGTTATGCGCCTGAACGACCGGATGTCACAGATCAAGTTCGCGCCGCCGCGGCTTCCACCGGTTTGCGGCGCGGGTTGGGACTTTAGCAAAAGCGCCATCGCCGTGTCAACCCCCCGGCGGAAAAATTTTTGGGAAACTTTTCCGCCCGTCTCCCGGACGCGCCCGGCGGCCTGCGCCGCCAGGTGCCCCGAAAGAGCCGCAGACTTTAGCACCGTCCCGCCGCGCGCGTCAACGGGGAATTTTAATTTTTTTTCATTTTCCTCTCAGCCCTGCGCAGCCTTCTGCAGACGCTTGAGCTGGCCGGCAACAGACATCTTCTGCATCGGACTCATGCGGTCTACGAGCAGCACGCCGTTGAGATGATCGATCTCGTGCTGGATGGCGCGTGAGAGGAGGCCGCGCGCCGTGACCGTCTGGCGGTTGCCGTCGAGATCCAGATACATCGCCGTGACCTTGTCGGCGCGCGTGATCGGCGCACCGATCTCGGGAAAGCTGAGACAGCCCTCCTCGTTACGTTGCTTGCCTTCGCACGCCACGATCTCAGGGTTGATCAGAACCAGCGGCATGGCGATCCCGGCGTTGAATTCGCGGCACTCCTCCTTCTCGGCGTCGCGCGGCACGTCGATCACGCAGACCGCCTCGGTGCGCCCCACCTGCTCCGCCGCCAAACCGACCCCTCTGGCCGCGTACATGCTCTCCAGCATATCGCTGACCAGCTTCCGGATCTCATCCGTGATCTGCACAACCGGAACGGCCTTTTGTCGCAACACGTCGTTCCCGTATGTCACCACTGGTAAAATCACATCAAACCTCGCTTTCGGAAGTACATTAGAAAACCGCCGCGCCCCTTGACAACCTCAAAGTCATCGAGCCAAAAAACCGGGGCCGGTGTTACCCGGCCCCGGTGCTGCATGACAGGAGTGGTCTTATATATACTTTGGTTGTGTGGTTAGTCGCTTGTCGGCAGATTTATGAAGACGGTTCCCTCGCGGGTCTTGACGCGTAGTAGCACGCTCTTTCCGCTTCCTTTCCCCACCGCTTTCTTAAAGTCTCTCAGGTTCTTCACCTCGCTCCGGTTGACCTCAATGATCAACGCCCCCGGCCTCAATCCCTTCTCGTACGCGGTCGAGGCCGGATCCACATCGGACACCACCACGCCGCTCGCCCCTTCGTAGCCGAGTTCCCGCGCAACATCCGTTGTCAACTCCTGCACCTGAAACCCCAGCTTCTCCGCCACGTCGCCGCTCGCGTCGGCTGAGCCCGTCGACGCGCCGTCATCGGGGAACGTTCCCACGGTCACCGTCACCTTCTTGAGCTTGCCCTCGCGGAACAACGTGATCTCGGCTTTCTTGTTAGGCATGATCCGTGCCACATCGTTCCGGAATGAGGTATTGTCCTTAATTCTGACGCCGTTCAGCTCGACCAGGATGTCGCCGCTGCGGATGCCGGCCTTGTCTGCGGGCCCGTCTTTTTCGACCTCCGCAATCAGCACGCCGCCCGCCTCGTTGCGTCCGAAAGATTTGGCCATCTCTTCCGTCACCTCGCCGGGGTTCAGATATACGCCGACGTAACCTCTTGTCACCTTGCCATTTGCTACAAGCTGATCTTTAATGTTCATCGCCATATCGATCGGCACAGCGAACCCGATCCCCATGTATCCACCGCTGCGGCTGTATATGGCCGTGTTGATGCCGACCACTTCGCCGTCGATGTTCAAAAGCGGTCCACCTGAATTTCCAGGATTGATCGCGGCATCGGTCTGAATGAAATCCTCATAGTCCGTAATTCCGATGTTACTGCGTCCTTTAGCACTCACCACCCCCACCGTAAGTGTCTCCTTCAGTCCAAAGGGGTTGCCGATGGCGATCACCCATTCGCCGATTTGCAGGCGCTCGGGATTGCCGATCTCCAGCACCGGGAGATCGCCCTCTGACTCGATCTTGATCAGCGCCACCTCTGTGCGCGGATCCGCGCCGATGCGCTTGGCCTTGAATTCCCGCCCGTCTGACAGCTTCACGGTGATCGTGTCCACATCGCCGACCACATGCGTATTGGTCAAAATATAACCGTCCTTGCTGATAATGAACCCCGAGCCCTGCCCGGTCTGCTTGTACATCGGCTGGCGTCCCCCACGGTTAGGGAATCTGCGGTCCGGACGCTGCTGACGCGGGACACCGAAAAACCGCTCCGCAAAATCTTCGCCGAACAGGTCGAACGGGTTGTTGAACGGATAGAAGTTCCCGACCGGCACCTGTTTCTCCACCTGGATAAACACAACCGCCGGCGTGGCCTTCGCCGCGACCCCCGAAAAACCCTTCCTGAAATCGAACGCGCCATCTTCTTTGGCGAAAACGCTCGCCCCTACGAACAAGATTACCGTTAAAACCATCCCGCACGCCCGAGTCACTCTCAACCTCATGCGGCACCTCCTTCAAAGCGGAAAGACTAGGCCATAACCCCAGTCAGCAGACGGCAACCTGTGTGAACCAGCGGCCAGGCGAGTGAAAGGGGTTATGGCCTATACGGACCTGTTTTTGTCAACCTCTTGCCGTCTCTCGCTTTGGCAGGTTGAAATAAGCTACATCCGTGCCAATATTGATTTTTTTGAACAATGCCGATATTTGTCGCATTTTATCGCTTTTTTTGCTTTGAAATTAGCTCTTTCTAACTATCTGACCGGTACCCCTTTCCGACTGAGCGACAGGATGTCCAGACCACCTGTGACACTTTGACGCGACAAGGAGAAGGAGAAAAGAGGTAAGAGGCATGAAGGGGGCGGAAGGGCAGGCGGTGCCGGTTGGTACGGCAGGATCGGGCGTGCCGACCGACGCCCAGGCTACGGTGGGCAAGCCGGGACTGCCGCCGGAAGGCACGATCGTCGGCTCGTCCAGCCGCTGGACAGGAAATGGGATTATGGCTGGGCAAGCAGCCGCTTGCTCCCGGTGCCACCACACTTACCCGGGAAAGCGTTTCGTTTTCCAACGTTGACGATGGGCGGTCAGGAGCCTTATGCTGGAACCGATTCAAATCAGCAAAGTATGAAGAGGAGACCCCCATGCATAGGCCCCTGCAACGCCGCGAATTTCTCCGCTCCGTCTTGTCGGCTGGCGCACTGGTAGCCACTTCACAGCTTCCGTCGCTCGCGGACAATCCGGCGCTGTTCCCGCAGCGCGGGAAGTTTGAGCGCCTCGCGCTCGCTTATGTGCACATCGACGCGGGCGCGACCCGGCCGTTCTCGATCCTCCATCTGTCCGACACGCACTTCACAGAGGCCTATCCGCACGAGGACGAGCGAAAACAGAAACTGAAAGCGAACCGTACGCAGACGTTCGGCGGACGGCAGGAGGAGGCGCTGCGCGATTCACTCGCGTGGGCAAAAGACAACGTCGATTTCGTGCTGCACACCGGCGACCTGATCGACTGGCTGAGCGAAGCGAACCTCGATCTCGTGAAAAAATATTTCGGCGACGGGATGCTCGGGGCCCTCGGCAATCACGAGTTCTCGCGCTACATGTGGCTGGAGCCGAGCGAAAACACGGAAGCGTACAAAGCGCGCAGCGCGGAGGCGCTGGCCAAAGCATTCCCTTTCGATCTGCGTCTGCATGCGCGGGAGGTGAACGGCGTCAACTTCGTGACGCTCGATTCCGTCTACGGCTACGTCTGTCCCGATCAGGTGGAGCGCTTCAGGGCCGAGGTGAAGAAGGGATTACCGATCATTCTCTGCATGCATGTGCCGTTCTATACGGACGGCATCTGGCGCGCGAGCCGCAAGTTCTGGGCCCGCGCCGGGAAGAAGTTCGAGTCCGCCGCCATTCCTGACGCCAGCGGCGATTTCAAGGCGCAGCAGACTGACCCCACCACGCGCGATTTCATCGCGTACCTCAAGACCGAACCGCTTCTGAAAGCCATTCTCGCCGGTCACCTCCACATCACGGTGCAGGAACGTTTTTCTCCGACCGCGATGCAGCACGTCGTGGGCGGCAACTTCCTGTTCCACGGCCAGGAAGTCACCTTCGCCTGATTACGATTTGACCTCTTTGAGCGCCGTTGTGACCGTCTTGAGAACCCCCGCCACATCCGCCAGATTGGAGGGGATGATCATGGTGTTGTTGGTCTTGGCAAGCTTGCCGAATTCGGTCAGATATTGCTGCGCCAGCTGCATGTTCACCGCGTTCATGCCGCCCTGCTCGTTGATCGCCGCGGCGACCTGACGAATGCCGCTGGCCTGCGCCTCGGCCACCAGCAGAATCTCCTGGGCGCGGCCGGCCGCCTCGTTGATCCGCTTCATCTTCTCGCCTTCGGAGATCGCGATCGCCTGCTGCTTTTCACCTTCGGCACGGTTGATCTTGGCCTGGCGTTCACCCTCTGATTCGGCGATCAAGGCACGCTTCTCACGCTCGGCGCGCATCTGCTTCTCCATCGCGTCGCGGATGGTTTGCGGCGGCGTGATGTTCTTGATCTCGTAGCGCGTGACCTTGATGCCCCAGGGATCGGACGCCTTGTCCACCGCTTCGACGATCGCGCTGTTGATCTGCATGCGCTCCTCGAAACTCTTGTCCAGCTCAAGCTTGCCCATCTCCGAGCGCATGGTGGTCTGCGCGAGCTGCGTGGTGGCGAAGAGATAGTTGGCAATGCCGTAAGAGGCCTTCACCGGATCCATCACCTGCAGGTAGAGGATGCCGTCGACCTCGACGGTGATGTTGTCGCGCGTGATGCACTGTTGCGGCGGCACATCAATCGCCTGTTCTTTAAGCGAATGTTTGTAGGCTACACGGTCGATCACCGGCACCAGCACATGAAACCCCGCATCGAGCGTACAGTGATACCTGCCCAGCCGCTCTACAATATACGCCTGTTTCTGTGGCACAATACGCACGCATTTCCAGATGGTATAGACCACGACGAAGGCAATCAGATATCCAATGGCCATGACTCTTCCTTTCTTTTGGGGATGGCGGAATGGTCCGGGACACCAGACCCGTCCGACACCTTGATGAACATTAAACCGCTTCCACCAGGAGCGTCAGATTTGTTTTGCCGATTACCCGCACCGATGCCCCGACATCGAACGCACACTTGGACTCGGCTATCCAGGTCGTACCACTCAACTCCACGCGCCCCGGTTTATCCGGAGCGATGGCCTGGGTCACCACCGCCAATTTGCCCGTGAACGCATCATCGGGATTCTCCGAGACCTCGCGTGTCCCACCGAAGATAGACTTCAGGCTTTTGCGTAACAGAACAATGTAAAGCACGGATAAGACCGAAAACAGCATCCACTGCCAGATCTGGGCCAGCCCCGGCACCAGCCATACGACCAGGGCCAACGTCAACGCGGCCAGCCCGAAAAAAAGCGAGACCAGTCCCGGCGTCATGACCTCGACGAGGATCAGCGCCACGCCGAAGTACAGCCAATAAACAGCCGTCATTTGCATCCGAGCCATCCTTTCCTGTTGCAAACTACCGGATCGTCATCAGGAGCCCGAAAGTGCGAACGAGCGTAAGGGTGGTCGCCGTGGCCTCCAGACGCCAGTGCGCCGCGCGCACGGGGGCAGAGAGCACGAACGTGTTATCCGGTAGCGCCGCGCCGGCTTCCGCCTTCAAGATCAGGTGGTAGGTGTTGCGCCGGACCGATTCAAGGTAGCCGGTGTCAGGCACGTCGATCGTCACCGGGCCCTCGGGGAAGGCGAGGGAGGCGGTGCCCTCGATCGTCAGCGGCACGCCGCCGGTGAGATCCGCCTCGCGCAGCGTCCAGGTGGAAGAGCCGACGCGCACCGCGCCGTTGCGGATCGTGGGCACCCCGGTGAGCGACGGGAAGACCACCGGCATGTACGGCGCGGTGTCGCCGATGTCGAGCGCCGCCCCCGGGCCGAAAGCCACATTGCCCTCGAAGGTCGGACGGTACAGCGCCGGATCAAGCTCCTCCCTCGTCATGACCGGACGCAGGAACGAGCCGTCCCCCGGATCGAGGAACTTCACGTAGTTCGCGGCGTTCGTCTCGCAGCGCCCCTGCCAGTCCACGCCCGCGCCGAAGTTCGCCACCCAGCCGAGGCCGGTATTGGCCTGCGGCCCTGACGTGGAATTCCAGTTGTTACCCATGTAGACGTAGAACGGGTGCCAGCCGGCGGTCAGCGTGACTTGCGGGCCGACGTAGAAACGATTGTAATCGACCGTGACCCCCGTCAAACGGTTTACATTGTCGTTCCACTGTACCACAAACGTGTTGCCGATACGGATCGAGATGTGGCGGGCGATGGACGAGACGAAGTTGCAGGTCACGCTCTCTCCCTCCTCGCCGGGGATGCGGATATAGCCCGTGTAGTAGTGAGTCTGAACGTGTGAGATCTCATTGTTCGTCCCCGTTGTCGGACGCCACGACTGGTAGGCGTAGGAGAGCCCGGCAGGATCCACGCCCTGGAACGGGACCGACGCACGCGGCTGCGTGTCGGCATAGCTGCCGCTCACCCTGTGTGCATAGTACCAGTTGAGGCCCGAGGGCGTGCCCGGCACGCGCGTGCCGAAGCGCACCGTGCCGCCCTGGATGTCCGTGTCCCCCAGCACCTTGAACGCGGTGAAGGTCGTGAAGACGTCGTCCCCCTTCTTGGTGAAGGACTTCACCGTACTCGCATTCTGAGGGCTGGCCGCGTTCGTGATATAGGCCCGGCCATCGATCACCAGGTCCGGCAGATCGTACGAGAGGGCCGAGTAACGGTCCGAATTGTAGAGGTGGAGCGCGGCGTTCCGGATTTTGAGCGGCGCGCCGTTGGAAGGCATGGCGCCGTTCGCGAGCAGCGACACGCCGCCGGTCACGGCGAGATCGCCCTGTCCAATCCGTCCCACCATGTCGATCCCGCCGGCGAAGGAGTTCGTGGGGCACGCCAACTGTAGCCAGCCTCCGCGATAGGAATCGGTGGTGCCTGAGACGAATCCTCCATCACCCATGACCAAACCCTCAAGCGTCAGTCCTATATCCAGTGCCAAACGGTTTGTGATCGTACCCTCAAGGGTGAGGGTGCCATTGATATTGTTTGTCACGGAGGTCGTACCTAAAATAAGTTTATAATTATCTCCAAAGAGGGTCGCGGCATCCTTCATGACGAAGTTATGCTTATGAGGCGTCAACGAGCGGAAGGAGAGGATTTGTCCACTTTGGACAGTAACCGTATGGGTTGATGAGGCGGCTGCGTACTGGCCTTCAAAATGGAGGCGCCCGACGCTGGCCCCTACCTGAGGGTCACCCGCGTTGATCAGCTCGATGTCGCCCTCATGCAACAACAGATTCGAGCCGGCGACGAAGCTGATCGTACCGCTCCAGACCCCTTTCACCGTCAACTTGTGACCGTTCATGTCGAAAGTCGAGTAACGGAAATGAAGCGCACCGCCATACGAGGCGATCAACGCATCTCCCGTCATGTAGACGTAACGTGCGAAGTTATAGCAGGACACTTGGTCGTTGACGAGCGCGCCCTGGCCGTTGTAGCCTGTTCCTTTTAGGTAGACCTTCTCGATGAGCCCCAGGGAGGGGTAGCCGCCTTCAGCAGTATAGGTGTTGGGGGCCGCGATGACGTTAACCAGCGTGCCCGAACCGGAAACCACGACCTTGCCGGCGTTGGGGCCGCACGCGCCGGGCTCAATGGCTCTGTAGATACCGTTGGTGATGTAGATATCGCCCGGGTAATTCGTCATCGCGGCACCGGCGACGAGCGTTCCGCCGCCCGTCTTGAGGATGTCGTACGTATCGAACGATTCCGCGTCGCTTTCGGTCAGCGTGTACGTCTCGCCGTCCGGAACGGTGATAACATAGCGCGTGATCTCATCTTCCGTAACGCGTTCAATCGTTGTGGCTGCTTTTGCAAACGCAGCCGCCGCACACAGGATTGCAACGATGATCATGCTCATTTCACGTACCCCCGCTGAGTCATTCAAAGGCCACCAACCTTATTGCACGAAGACGAGTGTGCCGGAACCGAAGACGCGGCAACTGAAAACGCCGGCTGAAGCCTCAAACTTCACATTATGCCCGCCCCATGCGTTCGACACACTCCAACGTCCATTCAAATCTCCCTGGCCGGCGTCCACGATGGAGGTGCCGCGCGCGATCTCCCAACTGCCCACGGCCTGCGGATCAGGCAACATGATCGTACCGCTACCCAGGAGCGTCACGGTCCCGTTCGCGGCAATGACCGGCCCCTTGTTTTCCGCCGTCAGGGTGAGCGCCGTACCATCAGGGATCTCCACGTCGCCGGGATATGAAACCTGCGACGCACTGTCGATCGCCGTGGCACGGAAGGTGGCGTTCACGCGCGTGACGTTCTCCGGCAACACCAGCGTACCGCCCGCCATCTCGAAATAGCCCGTGAACTCGGCGGGATCTGTACCCAGCGTGAGATCCGCGCCCTCCGGCAGTTTCAATATGCCGTCGCCCGCAAGCGTGCCCGCGAACGTGTTCGTGCCCGTCAGCGTCAGCCGTCCGCTCGTCAGATCGAGGGTTCCTGTGCCCGCGAGTTGACCGAACGTTTCATCCGACCCGTTGATTTCGAGCGTCGCACCAGCCGCCACCGTCACCGCGCCGCCGACGGGCAACACACGCGCACCGCCCGCGTCCGCGCGCAGGGTCGCGCGGATCTGATGTAAGCTCAAGGCCTGATCGAACACCTTCATTTCATCCAGCGCACCGCGGAAACGCGCCCAGGTCGCTGTCGACTTTGCACCGAGATAGAAAAAGCCCCCGTCACGCGTGGAATCGCTCGTAAACGTGACGGTCTCCGAGAAGCCGTCCACATACTGCCCGTCCACATAGTTCCGCACGCCCACGCTGGGATGGTAGGTCGTGGCGAAATGGTGCCAGCGTTGCGAGGCGTCTGAGTCTCGGAGCCCCGGAATCGAGATGCCAGAATTTTTATCAAAGGAGTTGTCGCCACCCTCTCTGCGCACGTAGCAACGCGCACTCCAAGTCTTATCGTTCCCGTCGTACCAGTAGCTGAGCATATAGCCGATCGTCGAGTTCGTAGGGCAGCCCCAGCAGACGAAAGATGGGTAATGGATACTGGTACCCTGCTGTGAGCTTTCATCCGCCTGATGCGTCTGTACCCAGAACGACACCGTGAACGGCTGTCCGTTAGACGGGATCACCTCCGGGAAACCGGCACTGCGTAGATAGGTCGACTTGTATGTGTCGAACTTGAGCGCCTTGCCGCCGAGCGGCGAGTCGATGAGCGAGAAAGTTCCTTCGCCGAATTTGGAGAGGTTGTTCGTGCCGACGGAGTCTTTGCCCACATTGGACGCGTCCTCAAACGCATAGTGCAGCACAGGCGCGGGTGCGCCGGTATCCGCGTCCGGCACCACTCCGTGCGCGAGCGCCACGGGATCCTTGCGCGCGTACAGGCGCTGTATCCCTGCGGTATCGATGGCTTCGGTGTAAATGCGCACATCGTCGATGAGCCCCTTGAAATGGCGTTCCGCCTGCTGGTTGAATTGCCGCCCGATGCACACCAGCTTTGAGAGCGGAATCGAAAGCGGCCCCGCCTTGGTCGTCGTCCAGGCCTGCACGCCATCACAGTAGACGGTGTAGGTATTCCCCTTACGCACCGCCACATAGTGGTGCCACGCACCTTGCGGATTTGCGGCGGCTGTAGGTACGGAGCCAAAGTCGAGCGTGGTGCCCCAGTGAGAGAGGCAGAGCGTGCCGGCGTCAATGCCGTTGTAACGGAAGACAATCTCTTGGAAATTCGACTGTGCACCCAGCGACACAAACGTCCCCGCACTGTTGCAGTCCGCATCAGGTTTGACCCATACGCTGACGGTGTAGTCCGTATCACCCGTGAGAAACGGCGACCTCAGTGTCGCCTCAAGTCTCTGCGAAGAGGTGCCGGGGAATCGCGCGACCCAACTGCCACGCTCGGCATCGTACTCGCGCGTGACATCGCTCTGCGTCGTGAGCGTGTGTTCGCCGCAGGTGGCGTCGGCACCGAGGTTGTCGTCTTCGAAATCGTAGACGGCGAACGGCTGCGGCAAGGCGGTTTCGTTTTGAAGAATCAGCGTGCCTTCGCGCACTTCGGTGCCGCCCGTATGCGCGAGCGTGCCGCCGAGTGTGAGCGTGGACGGACCCGTCTTTGCGAACACGCTCGCGCCACGCACGCCCGCGTTGTAGCTGCCAGGCCCCGTCATCGCGAGTTCGCCGCCCGCGTTCATCACGACACCGCCGCGCACGGCGTTGCCTTCCACGCGGGTGAGGGTCTGCGTGCCGGCGAGCTGGATTTCGCCATGTCGAGTAGACATAATATGATACCTTTCCTTAACTTACTTGATAAACGTTTTCAGTCTCGTGAGGTATTTCAACGCCCCTCACAGAACCGTACTTGTGG
>Ga0208461_1004017_pt1 | contig 10577 bp, 9 predicted proteins | sample AD_JPNTR4_MetaG_FD_184448 | JGI IMG/M metagenome (GOLD analysis project Ga0208461, IMG submission 184448) | Active sludge microbial communities of municipal wastewater-treating anaerobic digesters from Japan - AD_JPNTR4_MetaG (SPAdes) (version 2) | ecosystem: Engineered > Bioreactor > Anaerobic >... | reverse complement strand
CCGTCACCAGCAAGAGGCCAGCCGGTGAGCCGCTCGAATGCATGGTTGGCCATGCTCGTCTGCCGGAGCGGGTCGTGGAAAACGAGCATCACGGGGATGCTGTCGAATATGGTCTTGAGGGTTTCTTTCTGCTTTTCGAGGACCAGGATGGTCTGCTGGAGCTCCTCTGTCACCTCCTGAACCGCACGCTCGAGATTCTCGTTGACCATGGACAGGGCATCTTGGATGTTCTTCATGTCGGTGATATCGCTGAAGATGCCGAACACTCCGCCCAGCCCGCCGCCTGCAGGCTTGAACCAGGGTATGGCATCGTGACGTACCCATTGATATGCCTGCTTGCCTGGAAAAACGACCCGCATGACGCTGTTCATCACCTCTCTGCCCGTGGCGAGGGAGGTGAGCACGGGAAGAGCACCGGCATCGAAGGCGGTGCCATCTTCCCGGCTGATCTCGGGAATGGAGGCGAGCACCTCACGAACCGAGCACCCTTTCGCCTTCTCCACTTCGACCCCTAAGATCTCGATGGCCGCCCTGTTTGCCGCCACGAGCCTGCCCTGTGCATCGTATTCCAGAATGCCCTGAGACATGGAGTCGAACAGGGCCTTATAGCGGCCCTGCTGGTCCGCCGGCATCAGGCCTTCCTTGCCAGGAGTGTGTGCCGGGCCATGACCTGCACCTGTGCTCTGCTTCGTGCCACGTATGCCCTGCCCGGTGTCTTGAGAGGTGATATCTTCCAGAACCACCATCGCGCCCCAGGATGAAGGAAGACACCGGCACCGCAGCCGGCGCCCAACGGGTGCGGGGCACCATGCCTCGAATGCGTCACCGGTCAGGCCGTTGAGGGCGGGCTCGACCCTTTTTTTAAGCAGTCTTCCGAACCCATCGGGAACGAGGTCGTACAGGAGCCGCCCGATGAGCTGGCCCGCAGTGGCATTCAGGAAGGTGTGTGCCGTGGTGTCGGCATAGATGACTGAGCTGCCCCGGTTGATCGAGACTACACCTGCGCCCAGGACTTCAAGCGCCCTGAGAAGATCATCTGCCGATGGTATCGTGCTTTCTTCGTTGCTCGAATGAAAATACGTGTGCCTCTGAATTTTGTCCCCCATCAGAAGCTTTTTTTCATCCGGGCTTCTGCCTCTGCAGCATTATCCTAAAGAGCTGTACCGGTTGCAGCACCTCTCCCTTAGGCACCAACAAGTACCACGCAAAAGAGGCGAAGAAACGACCCATCATGGGGAAAATAGTGCATTCAATGGCTTCACCCTAATGAATTCCTGCTAGGCTGTCAATTCAAATCTTCATACAATCTGAAATTCATAAATTTATTCTTCCAGGGCAAGGTCCTTTCACCGGCGATGATATTCTCCACCTGGGGCTCACTGCCGCAGCCGCCAGCCTCAGCATCGTATTAAACCTAAACCTGGTGCACCCCTGCTGTGCCACGGCCACGATCCTTTTGCCCGGTCTGTTGAAGAAATACACCTGGGTATTGACACGCACCTGCATTTTCCTGTTTGTTTCCTCCATATTGTCAACTTTTGTTCGAATGCATGAGGAGGCGCCGCACATGGGCGGGCATACAGGCAGGAAGAGGTTTCTCCCGGGATATGTGAAATGGGCCGCTGTCGCGGCCGGTGTGGTGATTGGCATGATCTGGGGTTTCGACTCATTCCGCGGCAGTGCCGCACCCGATGTCATCCAGGAAGAAACGGGCTCGCCCCTGCCCGAAAATGCCCGGGTGATCGAGGCGAGATGTGAAAGAGGGTCTGGCGGCATCCTCGCGGAGGCTCTCGACAGGCTCCTGGCGAGGGAACGGCCCAGCGGTCCGATCAGGGTTCCCCTTTCTTGTGTGCACCGGATGGGGCATCTGGAAATAGTCAGGGTGGTCGAGGGCGGCCGGGTCTTTTCCCGTCTGGTGAAGACCGGCGGCATTCACAACGGCTCGGTTGAGATTCTCTCAGGCCTCAGAAGCGGCGAGCGCGTGCTTCTGCCCCCTCCTGCCGGGGAGTAGGCCGGAGGGATACTCCTTGTGTTCTTTAAGGGCACAGCTTTCATATCCCGCCATCCACCATATCCCGCGTGATCAACTTCGAGGCAATGAACTGCCCCTGCCTGAGTAATACTCTTAAGATTCTATCAGCCGGGGCATCTCGGATGCAATCCAGGGCAGGACATCGGGCTGCTTTTCCCACACAGGTCCGAGTTCCATGAGACAGTACCAGGCCTCGTTGATATCGCCGGGCGAAAAGCCGCCGTCGTAGTCTTCGGGCATGTCCTCGATCCCCGCCATGATAGCGAGGACAAAGGCATTGGCCCTGACCGCTCTCTTGAGCGCCTCCCGCGCCTCCGCCATATCGCCGGACAGGAAACGTTCGATCGCCCTCCCCCACGAGAACACGGCCAAGTCGTCTTTTAGGTATCTGTTCAGGAGCGAGCGCGCCTTCAGCACATCGCCCTCTCCCAGGTAGAGGCCGAGCAGGCTGTCTCTGGCCCCCTGGTTGTCTTCGGAGTTGAGATCGATCATCTCTTCATACACGGCGATGGCTTCGTCGAAGCGCTCCAGCGAGACCAACAGATCTGCCAGGTATTCGAGCGCCCTCATGTAGGGCCTGGTGGTCACCACTCCCCAGAACTGGCCTTTGTTCTCCTCGAAAAACTCCTTGCCCATGGCCTTGCGCGCTTGTTTCAGCATGACTTGAAAGGCCTTTACCCGCTCCTGAAGATCATCCACAGTGATCTGTAACTCGACCGACCGTGCATCGATGCATTCGGGATCGAGCTTGAGCGCCCTTCGGGCAAGTTCCAAGGCCTTGCGGTCATCAGGCTCCTCCATGGCCTGAAAGGCAAGCTCCTGGGCCTGCTCCACCGGTTCGTCCATCCCTGCAGGCCCGCTGCTCCCGGCATCGAGGACTCCTTCGCTCATGGCCCGGTTAATGAAGCTGTCGAGTTCGTCCATATCACTAAAGTTCTCTCCCTCGACCAGCTTCGCGATTTTCCGGTTAATCCGCTCTGTATCGAACCGCGAGAACCGGGGAGTCAGGAGTTCCCCGCCCTGCGCAGCACTCTGAGACCCGGAACCGCCACGCCTGCGCTTCTTCTTCCCTGATTTACCGGTCTTCTTCGCCCCTGCCATCGCCCCCCTCCTCCCCTGTTTTCACAGGCATTTCACACAATTTATGATATTATTTATCATGGTTCATGCCTTATGCATATTGAAAACACTTCTTCGGCAATGGGGGCAAAGACCGATACCGCAGGTTCGTTCTCGTATATAGGGAGCACTGCCGGCCTCTGCATCGGATTTGCACCCGCCTGTTGTCCAGGCCGCTGCGGGGCCTGAGATCATATAGCTTCCATACACAGAACTCACCTTCGCCGCTTGCCCAAGTATTATAGTTTGAATTCCGGAATCATGATCAACGTCTTCAAAACACCCCCCTTTGCCCGAACCGCCACGAACATTCCCTTTTCCTTGCCAAAGAGAACCACTGGTCTGTTCTCGCATGCGAGGGGAACACTTCCTGAAGTCGAAGGAGGAATACGCAAATTACGGTTCATCCCCACGCGTGTGGGGAACACGGGTGATAACGTTCTTGTCTGCGAAGAATATTCGGTTCATCCCCACGCATGTGGGGACACCTCTCTGCCATCCTCTCTTCCGCGCTGATGATCGGTTCATCCCCACGCATGTGGGGAACACTTCTCGGGGAGAACTGCTATATGCTTCTTCGCCGGTTCATCCCCACGCATGTGGGGAACACGCGACTGCGTGGTGCTCGACTTCGGCACGTCACGGTTCATCCCCACGCATGTGGGGAACACTCCGCATGTGTGACGACCAATCCCTCTTCCGGCGGTTCATCCCCACGCATGTGGGGAACACTTCCAACAGAATGTCCGTACGGCGTCAAACGACGGTTCATCCCCACGCATGTGGGGAACACTTGCTGATGCATTGCAAGCGGTCCATGAAGGCCGGTTCATCCCCACGCATGTGGGGAACACCTGCCCAGGAGCGTGGCGACCCCAGAGACGTACGGTTCATCCCCACGCATGTGGGGAACACACCTGCTGACCATAAGACGTAGCCTCGAAACCCGGTTCATCCCCACGCATGTGGGGAACACGCCTCGTATCGCGACCACGCGGACGAGGAGCTCGGTTCATCCCCACGCATGTGGGGAACACTCGGTGTATTTGTCGAGCACGTCCTCGTGGACCGGTTCATCCCCACGCATGTGGGGAACACAACAGAAAGATCTATGAACGAGCTAGCTGGGACGGTTCATCCCCACGCATGTGGGGAACACTCCTAACATCGCGCCTAGCATTTTTTACGCCCCGGTTCATCCCCACGCATGTGGGGAACACATCGCAAAGGCCATTCTTGCCCATGAAGAGGGCGGTTCATCCCCACGCATGTGGGGAACACATGATCCGCGCTACCTTGGCAGGGGTCCAGTTCGGTTCATCCCCACGCATGTGGGGAACACGTCCAGGATGGCCGCCCGTGCCTCGTCGATGCCGGTTCATCCCCACGCATGTGGGGAACACCAGGAGCCTCCGCTCCGTGATCGGGCTGCATCGGTTCATCCCCACGCATGTGGGGAACACGTTTCCGCGCATCGCGGCGATGCTCTGTATGCGGTTCATCCCCACGCATGTGGGGAACACACCTGGTGAAGCGGGCAGACATCAAGGTCAAGGACGGTTCATCCCCACGCATGTGGGAAACACGCAGCGAAGTTGAACCCCACGAGCTCGCCCACCGGTTCATCCCCACGCATGTGGGGAACACTATTCATTGGCTTTCCATGGCCTAGAATCGGACGGTTCATCCCCACGCATGTGGGGAACACTCCGACAGCAGTCCGCGCATCTTCGCGGCTACCGGTTCATCCCCACGCATGTGGGGAACACTTAATGGGTATCAATCGAAGGCCATATGTCTCCGGTTCATCCCCACGCATGTGGGGAACACGGTTCAAAAGTAATGGCTGGGATATTCATTGGCGGTTCATCCCCACGCATGTGGGGAACACTATTCATTGGCTTTCCATGGCCTAGGATCGCGCGGTTCATCCCCACGCATGTGGGGAACACCTTGCCGTTCTTTTTTTCTCTCTGCTCGCCGTCGGTTCATCCCCACGCATGTGGGGAACACCATGGCACGTAGTAGCTCAGCACGACCTGGCACGGTTCATCCCCACGCATGTGGGGAACACTTCACCTCGTCGCGGTAGAGCCGCTTGATCGGCGGTTCATCCCCACGCATGTGGGGAACACATCATCATTGTGTTGCTGTATGCCTGGATCTCCGGTTCATCCCCACGCATGTGGGGAACACTAATGGCTGGGATATTCATTGCGTTTTCATGGCGGTTCATCCCCACGCATGTGGGGAACACGGCATTTCATGTTCTTTACTCTCATGTATAAACGGTTCATCCCCACGCATGTGGGGAACACGCCGTGACCACGCCCGCCGCCCTGGACACCGACGGTTCATCCCCACGCATGTGGGGAACACTGCCTCATCTCCAACCCCCCATCGCCAGCAATCGGTTCATCCCCACGCATGTGGGGAACACAACTCAAGGATTGCCGGGATCTTTTCAAGCTCCGGTTCATCCCCACGCATGTGGGGAACACGAGGTAGCAGATGGGGCAATAGACTATGCTCATGGTTCATCCCCACGCATGTGGGGAACACGTCACAAGGATGTTTATGCACCGAGGGCCATACGGTTCATCCCCACGCATGTGGGGAACACGCCTCGTACATCACGATCCCGCCGCCTACCCGCGGTTCATCCCCACGCATGTGGGGAACACAACAATGCAGGTGACTTCTGTCGCCACTTAGCCGGTTCATCCCCACGCATGTGGGGAACACTCAGTTGCAACATTGATAAAGTACTGGTCGCTCGGTTCATCCCCACGCATGTGGGGAACACGATATGGGATCCAGGAGTCCTGCAGATATCGCCGGTTCATCCCCACGCATGTGGGGAACACCCTTTCCGCCGTAGCGGGTGATGCCGCCCATGCGGTTCATCCCCACGCATGTGGGGAACACGGCTAAACCTAAAAAGCTAGTATCTGCCAATTCGGTTCATCCCCACGCATGTGGGGAACACCTGCCCCCTCACTTACTCGTCCAATTCCCCTGCGGTTCATCCCCACGCATGTGGGGAACACAGCAGGATCTGGAAAGAGATTGCACATTACCGCGGTTCATCCCCACGCATGTGGGGAACACACTGTGATGGTGAGAGCGTCCCGCGCATCCCGCGGTTCATCCCCACGCATGTGGGGAACACAATTCGTTCAACACTGACAAAAGATCAGTCCTAGGTTCATCCCCACGCATGTGGGGAACACGGGCCAGAAACCATGCTCGATCGGGATTAATGCGGTTCATCCCCACGCATGTGGGGAACACCACGGCAGCATTATCGATCAAAGGCCATATCCCGGTTCATCCCCACGCATGTGGGGAACACATGTCCTTCTGGCACTCCATGCAGCGGTGAGCCGGTTCATCCCCACGCATGTGGGGAACACTCTGGCACATCTCGGGTTCCATGCCGGAACAGCGGTTCATCCCCACGCATGTGGGGAACACCACATAATGCGTGAAAATCCCGTTTTCGTCCGCGGTTCATCCCCACGCATGTGGGGAACACTATGACTCAATTCCATCCTATTCGCCGCTCGTCGGTTCATCCCCACGCATGTGGGGAACACCCATCAATCCATTTTCCGCTTGTGCCGTAATACGGTTCATCCCCACGCATGTGGGGAACACGGATCGGTGGGTTGCGCGGGTGTTTGAGCCTGGGGTTCATCCCCACGCATGTGGGGAACACTCTCTCTGTCGGTGTGGGCTGACAGGGAGAGCCGGTTCATCCCCACGCATGTGGGGAACACATGACGGCCACAGGGGGCATGAGGTTGCCGGTCGGTTCATCCCCACGCATGTGGGGAACACATATACAATCGTGCAAATTGCATCAATTCATACGGTTCATCCCCACGCATGTGGGGAACACGAACAGTCGGGCATGACGCACACAGAGGCGGCCGGTTCATCCCCACGCATGTGGGGAACACTCTATTTTCAGGCGCTCTCTGAATTGCCGTATCGGTTCATCCCCACGCATATGGGGAACACGAATGTTAGCGAATGTCAATATTCAGGAAGCTCGGTTCATCCCCACGCATGTGGGGAACACTGATCACACAATTTATTTCATGAGAAAGTAAACGGTTCATCCCCACGCATGTGGGGAACACGTGAGGTAGTTTACTATCGCACACGAGAAGAACGGTTCATCCCCACGCATGTGGGGAACACGCAGTAATGCTCTTTTACTGTCTCTCTCAGCTCGGTTCATCCCCACGCATGTGGGGAACACAAGGATAACCTCCGGGCCATGCATAAGGTCCACGGTTCATCCCCACGCATGTGGGGAACACTGGGCTACTGGGAACATGGCGTTGAATTCGTCCGGTTCATCCCCACGCATGTGGGGAACACTCCGAACTAGGAACCGAGGTGCTTCCGAGATGCGGTTCATCCCCACGCATGTGGGGAACACGCCAGCCAATAGCCGGGGGGCAGGTTGTAGGGCGGTTCATCCCCACGCATGTGGGGAACACACTGCAACGGCTGCGAAGCCGGATAATATTCGCGGTTCATCCCCACGCATGTGGGGAACACTATATATGATTATGTATCAGCCAACCAGTGGACGGTTCATCCCCACGCATGTGGGGAACACACGACCAGCACGACGCAGGGAGGGGCCGGGGGCGGTTCATCCCCACGCATGTGGGGAACACCGCCACATCGGCCTCGTACTCAGCGATACGGGCGGTTCATCCCCACGCATGTGGGGAACACGGTCCCTTCTACGGCAACATACATACGGGCAGGGGTTCATCCCCACGCATGTGGGGAACACGCGGGGTAGCGAATAATGCGGTAGGACTGACCCGGTTCATCCCCACGCATGTGGGGAACACCCCGGGTCGGTGTCGACCGCGATCACGATGCCCGGTTCATCCCCACGCATGTGGGGAACACGAATTGTCATGACTCTTCTCCCTAAAATTTTGCGGTTCATCCCCACGCATGTGGGGAACACGTGGGACAATGGGCATTGATTACCCTCTATCTCGGTTCATCCCCACGCATGTGGGGAACACCCGTCGGCCACCAGGCACTCGCCCACTGCGAGCGGTTCATCCCCACGCATGTGGGGAACACGGCCACGCATCTCGAATTTTGCGTAATAGGTCGGTTCATCCCCACGCATGTGGGGAACACAGTGGTGGCAATACACCTGGATCGGCATCGAGCGGTTCATCCCCACGCATGTGGGGAACACGGTGAGGACACCCATAATATGTTCCTGGCTGGCGGTTCATCCCCACGCATGTGGGGAACACGGTGAGGACACCCATAATATGTTCCTGGCTGGCGGTTCATCCCCACGCATGTGGGGAACACCGTCCCGGACCTGATAATGAGGGTATCCCCGCCGGTTCATCCCCACGCATGTGGGGAACACTGATGGCATGCCACCCAGAATCCATCGATGCCCGGTTCATCCCCACGCATGTGGGGAACACTCTCAATGACCTGCAATGATGAAATTGAAAACCGGTTCATCCCCACGCATGTGGGGAACACCGCGCAATGCATAGCAATGAACATGTGTCCTCCGGTTCATCCCCACGCATGTGGGGAACACTCGATGCCGATGATGATCTCGTCCGCAATGTCCGGTTCATCCCCACGCATGTGGGGAACACGTTTTGAAAATTACTGCCCCTGTGACTGAATCCGGTTCATCCCCACGCATGTGGGGAACACCGCTCCATACATGGTTCGGGTCGAAGCAGTTACGGTTCATCCCCACGCATGTGGGGAACACGTTTCCCCGAGTGAGCGCCCCGCCTGCCTGAAAGGTTCATCCCCACGCATGTGGGGAACACATTGACGCGTCGGGGTGTTCGGTCCACCATGCCGGTTCATCCCCACGCATGTGGGGAACACCGATGGACAAGGCAGGAATCACAATGGACCGCCGGTTCATCCCCACGCATGTGGGGAACACATATCCGCGTCTTCTTCGAGGGTTCCCGTGTCCGGTTCATCCCCACGCATGTGGGGAACACGAGGCGGCAGAGGCCAGGCTTGAGATAGCGGCCGGTTCATCCCCACGCATGTGGGGAACACACCATATCCAGACGCCAGCTTGTGAATCTTCCCGGTTCATCCCCACGCATGTGGGGAACACTCCTCGTCAGCGCCCAGGGCCGCTGGGTTGTTCGGTTCATCCCCACGCATGTGGGGAACACTCGGATGAGCTTCAGGCCAAGGACACCAAGTTCGGTTCATCCCCACGCATGTGGGGAACACTCTGTACCCTCATACTCAGCAGTGCCCTTTGGCGGTTCATCCCCACGCATGTGGGGAACACGGTGATGCGTCCGTTCACAATATCGACAACACCGGTTCATCCCCACGCATGTGGGGAACACATCGGCGGCGGCGCCCTGTTCGGGTCGGGAATCGGTTCATCCCCACGCATGTGGGGAACACAATGCAGCACGCATCCCTTCTTCCAGGGCAGCCGGTTCATCCCCACGCATGTGGGGAACACGGTGCGTGACTGCGGACGGAAATCTTCTCGGCCGGTTCATCCCCACGCATGTGGGGAACACTGGGCAACTGATAGGCATGGTCGTACTCGCCGCGGTTCATCCCCACGCATGTGGGGAACACCCCATCGCTGTATTTCTCCTGCCTCCAGATTGCGGTTCATCCCCACGCATGTGGGGAACACTCGTCTCCGCACCCGAACGGAGCGGAATGAACCGGTTCATCCCCACGCATGTGGGGAACACGTTCAACGATTCGACGGGCTCTTTCAAAACCACGGTTCATCCCCACGCATGTGGGGAACACCATAAGAATAGTCCTCCGATAATCAACTCATGCGGTTCATCCCCACGCATGTGGGGAACACTAAAGACATTCTGGTATCTGTACCGCATTGGTCGGTTCATCCCCACGCATGTGGGGAACACTGAATAAATTGTTTGATGAGATCGCCTGTTCACGGTTCATCCCCACGCATGTGGGGAACACCACATAGAGCACAGCCTATGCTAAATGTAGGACGGTTCATCCCCACGCATGTGGGGAACACGCACATCGCGTCCTCGGCGGTTCTCATCGCCGCGGTTCATCCCCACGCATGTGGGGAACACTTTTCCGACCCGCTCGGGTTCGTACACTTCTCCGGTTCATCCCCACGCATGTGGGGAACACTATTTTTCTTGGGGGCATTTAGTGTTCTCGCGCGGTTCATCCCCACGCATGTGGGGAACACGCAATAAAGCACGGTACGACAGCACTGGACAACGGTTCATCCCCACGCATGTGGGGAACACGTGATCTTTACATCGTCGAAATTCATCAATCTCGGTTCATCCCCACGCATGTGGGGAACACTCCGGTTTCCGAGGTTCCGGCATAGCCCTCACCGGTTCATCCCCAC
>Ga0208461_1004003_pt1 | contig 10601 bp, 10 predicted proteins | sample AD_JPNTR4_MetaG_FD_184448 | JGI IMG/M metagenome (GOLD analysis project Ga0208461, IMG submission 184448) | Active sludge microbial communities of municipal wastewater-treating anaerobic digesters from Japan - AD_JPNTR4_MetaG (SPAdes) (version 2) | ecosystem: Engineered > Bioreactor > Anaerobic... | reverse complement strand
GTCGCTCCCCACTCGGGGGACGTGGATTGAAACTGGACCTGTTGGAATTGGTGGACCTTCTTTATATCGTCGCTCCCCACTCGGGGGGCGTGGATTGAAACTGAATCATTCGGCGCAATAAAAAATATTTTATGTGTCGCTCCCCGCACATGTTATTTATTATAACTGCTTCCCTTTCGAAGCAACAGACTTTTGAAAGAGGATCAACTATAGCCAAGTTTCTAAGTAGAGATAATGGTCATCAGGATTAGTATCCGTTACTATTGTTGAATCAAAAGATAAAGAGTTCAACGGAAGGGAAGAAAAAGCACTTCTTTTAAATGGACAGATTAAATAAGGTTCAATACTTTCAAACAAGGAATCAGGACAGATTAATAAGGCTTTGCTATGAAACAATTCTCCAAAGGATTTATAAGAAGTTAGCATCCGTTTAAAGCTGGGTACTAGATTATTATCATGTTCTTTCTGGCCTTGCTTAAAAACGTTGAGAATTCCATACCAGGTGAGTTCTTCAAAACGATCTATCCTACAAATTACATAATCTGTTGTTATATCTAGATAGTCAAGATTATAATCTCTTGCTTGTACAAGTTGAAAATAATAATGGGGAATATGATCTTCGTAATATTCCACTTCCCATCGTTCATAATATGACTGTCTCCCGTTGTTCTCGATTAAATAGGCTGGGATATGTGTTTTGTCAGCGATGTAGGAAATAATATCCTCAGGCCGTTCAAGTTTAAGATTATTTTCCAGAATAAAAAGAGGGTCAATTCCCATGATTATATAATAACACATGCATATTGAATTGATGAGACCCAATCATAAAGCAGTGCTATAGACCATCCCTTATCATAGTAGGGTGAATTCTGTGTTTTCATAGGGGAACTCACCCATTCTACACCCTCAATGAGATATCCGCATTATTGAAAGAAAACCGGGCCAGTCGGGCTTGTAAAGGAACCCCCGATTTAACCAGGGGTGCTAATAAACGAGCCATTTCACGTTTCAGGTAGCCCAATTGTCGGCAACGATCTCCATCATCAAGAAGCACCGCTATGGCGTAGCAGTCATGGGGATTGTACGGTTCGGGACTACAATACACATTGATATTTTCAATGTAATTTCTTGTCCGTGAATCCCAGCCAGTCAGCCCCTCTAAAAGCTGCCGCTTACGCCCCTCCTTGGTTACCTGATCTATAATCCGTCCCAGATCCCGCAGGGTTTGTCGAAATTCGGTCCCTACTACAGGGACAATGAGGGGTCGCCGCTGATCCACCAGATAATTAAGAATCCGACTAGAACATTCTTTGTAAAAACAGTTTATGTCCCGACAATCTACTACATCCCTTGCATACCTGAATAGTCTAGTATAGGGATTATCTTCCCTGCCCTGATCAGAGAGGGCTGCGGCAAGGAGAGCTTCCCGTTGGGAATCAAAGGTGTTATGTACATACAGAGCAAGGACTAAAAATGCGGATTGACCAAGCAATTCATATACCAGACCGGGGAAAAGGGAAAGCTTTTTACTATTGATGAGCACCCTGGCGGCCCGTACAAAGTCTCCGTATTCCAGGGCCTGCATGATAACCGGGATACGCCGCAGAAAGGCCCGACTTTCTGTAGCGGGGGCCTTGCCCAGGGGTCTGTGGTATCGGATACAGCGATACTGTTTATCCATGAGGTTTTCATTCTGATAGAGCCAAAACTCATCCTCTTCATGGGGTTGTACCAGCTCTTCTTCTAAAACATCGGACCCAAGTTTTGCGATTACGCTCTTTACAATAGATTCTGCATCGCTGGCATAGCGCCCTTCCCAATTCAGAGCACCGCTTGAACTTTCAGAAAAGAGATATACCCCCTGAGGATACCAGATGGCATAATAATTGCTTATTTCCATTATTTTGCCTCCTCCCATAGATTCCTGGACTATGTGTTAATAGTACACCTATAGGAGGGACATATAATGTCATAGGTTCAACATTTTTAAATTTTTTGCAAAAACCTCATGAAAGGCTATACAAGGACTTATTTCTACCCATCTAAACCTGCCAGGCGTGTAAGGGCGAGGATTTCTTCCTTCCAACGTTGGCGGAATTCTGGAGGGTCCAGTACCTCACAATAACGACCACAGTAGAGTGCCTTACCAAGGATCTCTGTCCAATCCCGTACAGGCAGGGTCAACTCGACCACCGGCGAAAGGGGATTTTGGGGGTCATCAACCTGAGAGAGCTCCACAAGGCGTTGTTCTGGATGCCAGATCTGGTGCCGTAAAGCCCGGGCAGCTCCGCCATAAAACCTTAAAGTTGCGCGACCTATCGCTTCACCCTTAAAAATACCATAGGAAGCCCGTAAAAAGGCTTCTATTTCCTCATCCGACGGAACATCAATCTGGATGTTTTCCTTGTTCATCTGGACTGACTGGATACGGGATATAGAGAAGGTCCGCAGGGCTTTTTTCGTTACATCCCAGGCAAGGCTGTACCACTTCCCCCCATAATTAATAAGCCGCAGGGGTAAAATTGTGCGACTGGTTACAGAGCCCTGGTAGGAAACATATTGGATAGTAAGAAAACTATGGGAGAGGAGGGCCTGGCAAAAGGTATAGGTTATGTCTCCCCTAATCTGTTCCATTTCAGAAAGCTCATAACGCACCTGGTTCACAATCCGCTCATAGGGCCCCGCAATTCGTCCCCGGAGCTGACTTACCAATTCATCGGATACTAAGGGCACATAATTATAGGCCGTAAGTATGGATTCCACAAAGGCCGCAGCGAGCAGGGATTTTTCATCCGCGAAGGCAAGTTTTTCCCAGACTGTTTCATACTCGTAACGTTTGGTGCTAGACCGATAAACTATGGGTGCCCCTAATCTATCCCGGAGATATTCAATATCCCGTTTCACCTGCCGAGAACTAACTTCAAAAAAGTTGGCAACCTGCTCAGTGGTTACCCCGCCCTTCTCCCGAATAGTTCGATCTATATAAAATATCCGGTGTGTCTGACTCATGGTTACCTATAATCTATTTACAAATCCAGGTAAAACCCGCAAACACCGCACTGGCGATGCTTTCCCCCGGTCGGTATTCCCGGAGGGGGCCATAGCGGCCATCGGTAAGGATATATTGATAGACAAAGCCCGTGTCGGAGTGGATAATCCAATATTCCCGTACCCCTACCCGCTCATAGAGTTCCCGTTTTAGCCCCAGGTCCTTGTGGGCCGTACTTTCAGAGAGCACCTCAGCGATAAAATCCGGTGCGCCGTGGATTCCATCATCCAGAATTTTACTCGTATCGCAGAGAGCAAGCACGTCAGGTTCCACCACCGTTTCTCCCGATTCGGCATCCTCCTCCAGAAACACATCCAGGGGGGCTATATAGACCTTGCAGGGCTTGCCTTTAAGGTAATTGCGTAGTTCTGCAAAAAGGTCCCCCGCCTTTTCCTGGTGTGAGACCCTGGGGGCAGGACTCATGCTGTAGGCCACACCGGATATCAGCTCCCACCGTTCGTTGGACGGCCAGGCTCGCCAATCCTTTAGTGTAAAGCGTTCCCCCTCTTTTAAGGCACCGGTTCCATGGGTTTGGGGCATACCGAACCTCCTCTTTTCATTATAACAACTTACGTATGGGGCAAACAAGACGCCTTTCAAGACTCCTTACAAGACGCCTTTCAGGACGCCTTTATTGCAGAAATTCAATTCCCGCTTATACTATGGAGAAGTACAGATTGAGTTTACAGGAGCGTGGTATGGCAATACAGTATGCAGAACTTCCCTGGTGGAAAACCGGGCCCATATATCAAATTTATCCCCGGAGTTTTCTGGATACCAACAGCGATGGAGTTGGAGATCTGGAGGGGATCCGAAGAAAACTCGATTATCTTCAGGACCTGGGGGTACGGGGAATCTGGCTTTCGCCGATCTACCCCTCTCCGCTCTACGATTTTGGTTATGATATAACCAACTACCATGACATAGATCCGGTCTTTGGTTCCCTGGAAACCTTTAAGCTCCTGGTACGGGAGGCAGAAGCACGGGGCATCTCCCTCATCATGGATATGGTTCTGAACCATACCTCCCACCTGCACCCCTGGTTTATAGAATCCCGGAGCAGCCGGGATAATCCCAAACGGGACTGGTATATCTGGAAGGATGGACCCAGGGGCCCCTTCGGAAAAGGGTACCCCAATAACTGGATGGCCGCCTTTGGAGGGCACGCCTGGACCTGGGATAAACCGACTGAACAGTATTACCTGCACCTATTTACAGAAGAGCAGCCGGACCTGAACTGGCGAAACCCTGAGGTTCAGGAAGCGATGCTTGCGGAAATGCAGTTCTGGCTTGACCTTGGTGTAAAGGGCTTCAGACTCGATGTCATTAACTATCTTGTAAAGGATGCCCAATTCAGAAATAACCCCTACCATTTCAGAATGACCTATCCCCGCCGGCATGACCTGCAGCATCATCAATTTGACCGCAACCAACCGGAAACCTATGAAATTGTACATAGGATCCGTTCCCTCATGGACTTGTATGCAGGAGCTTCGGAGGATACCATGCTGGTGGGAGAGGTCTATCCCGATGAGGGTGTCCATGCACCGGATTTGGCAGCCACCTATATTGGTAATGGGAAAGACCTGCTCCATCTCGCCTTTGATTTTTCTACCATATATACCAGTCTTACCGCAGCGGACCTTCATTCGGTATTGCAAACCTGGTATGGGGTCCTCTCACCAGGCGCCTGGCCCTGCCATGTGCTTTCCAATCACGACCAGTCCAGAGCGGCAAGCCGGCTCTGTGCAGGAGCTGACAATGAAGCAAAGAAACGGGTACTGGCGGCTCTCCTGCTTACACAGCGGGGAACGCCATTCCTCTATTATGGCGAAGAAATCGGTATGGAGGACGGAGTCATAGCCCGTAAGGACCTGCAGGATCCGCTGGGTAAAAAGTATTATCCCTTCCACCCAGGCAGGGACCGGTCGCGGACTCCCATGCAGTGGACCGGAGACAGTGCCGCGGGCTTTACCGAGGGGAAGCCCTGGCTGCCGATAAATAGGGATTTTCGGAAACGGAACGTGGAAGCCCAGCAGCGGGATCCTTCATCCCTGTTACACTGGTACCGGGACCTCATTACGCTTAGGCAGGAAGAACCGGCCCTGCTTGATGGGTCGATAGAATTCTTCGAGACCGGCTTACAAGAGAATGTCCTTGCCTATGTCCGTAGAAAAGCTGGTTCCGAGGTCCAGGTTGTTTTGAATGTCTCGGGCCAGACGCGGCCGAATCCGATTAGACGGGGCGGCACGGTGCTGCTATCCACCCATAGAAAACCGCAGGGAACCATCGAACATGACACCCGATTGGCCCCCTGGGAATGCACGGTGTATCGGTAATCCCCGTTTATTGTACCACCACCCGGCAGTACCGCTTCTTGCCGGCCCGGAGTATGAGTTCCCCATCCCGGATACGGTCCGCCTTGATAAGGGCTGCCACATCGGTGATCGCCTCGAGTTCTGCGCCATCGCCGCCAGCGGCGGAGACAAAGGCTCCACCCTGCTGGACCAGACGCCGGGCTTCGCTCTTTGTGGGAGCAAGCCCTGCATCAAAGAAGAGGTCCACCACGGGGTAACCCGCATCAAATTTGGCCCTAACAAGTTCGGTGCTGGGCATGGCGCTTTTATCACCTCCGCCGCCAAAGGCAGCCCGGGCTCCAGCCAGGGCCTTATCAGCCTCTTCCTTGCCATGAATCAGGGCGGTTACCTCGTAGGCCAGCCGTTCCTTGGCTTCGTTGGGGTTTTTACCGGAGGCGCAGAGGGCGCGAATTTCCGCCACCGGCAGGAAGGTAAACATCAACATGAACCGTTCGATATCCGCATCCTGCACATTCCGCCAGTACTGGAAGAAATCGTAGGGGCTCGTGATGGCCGGGTCCAGGAAGATGGCACCCTTTTCGGTTTTACCCATCTTTTTACCATCGGCGGTGGTTACCAGCGGGAAGGTCAGGCCGAAACATTCTGCCCCTTCAACCCGGCGAATCAGTTCGATGCCGGCCACGATGTTTCCCCACTGGTCATCACCGCCGATCTGGAGGCGGCAGCCGTGGCGGCGGTACAGTTCCAGGAAGTCATAGCTCTGCAGAAGCTGGTAGTTAAACTCGATAAAGGAAAGACCTGTCTCCATCCGCATCCGGTAGGCTTCGAAGCTGAGCATCCGGTTCACCGAAAAGTGGCGGCCAATATCTCTGAGAAAATCGATATAATTCAGGTTAGCGAGCCAATGTTTATTATTGTCCGTAAGGGCATGTTTGCCGTCAAAACCGCCGAGAAACCGGCTTAACTGGGTGCTGATGGATTCCGCATTGGCATCCAGCTGTTCATAGGAGAGCATTTTCCGCATCTCCGTCTTTCCCGACGGGTCCCCGATCCGGGCAGTACCGCCGCCGATCAGGGCTATGCCCCGGTGTCCCGCGGCGAGCATATGTTTAAAAGCAAAGAAGGGCACCATGTGGCCGATATGCAGACTTGGACCGGTAGGATCGGTTCCTACATAAAAAGTGATGGGGCCCTCATCCATAACTTTAGAAAGACCTTCCACATCGGTACATTGCTGAAAAAAGCCCCGTTCTTTTAATGTTTCAAGTGCTGCATTCATCTGTTTCCATCCTGAAAATTTGAGTGTGAACCCAGTATACAAAAAGCCCCTCTGCGGGGCAAGGGCGGGACAATCATTTAGGTTGATGAACAATTCAGCCCAAATTATTCCTGTTCATAGAGGTGACAGAAGTTGATGTCCCGCTGGACAAGGATGGCCCTTTGGCCCTTTCCTGCCTGGTCTGCCGTGGGTTGTCCCGTGTGGCCCCTCTCAAGACGGCGGACAAAGTCTGTATAGGGGGCGCGGTTCCGACCGTTCCAGGCCGTTTCTGCCAATGCAAGCAGCCGGGGAAAAAGCATATACTCAAGCCGGCGGCCGTCCCGAATATATTCGGTCCAGACATTGGCCTGTATGCCCAAAAAACGGGTGTCCGCAGCGGGACCATTATGGGTAGCTCCGGTTTCTGCGACGGCCCCATTATGGGTAGCTCCGGTTTCTGCTACAGGACCATTATGGGTAGCTCCTGTCTGTTCTACAGTCCCGTTCAGGGGAATTCCCAGGCCCTCAAAAGGGTCATATTCATAGACCCTGCGCAGACTCGTGGCTTCGGGACTGCGGTAGGCGAGACCCGGGCTTATGCTCCGATCGTCGGTTTGGACAAAATCAAAATAATAGGGGAAATAGGGGCTGCGGATCAGGAAGCGGCCCTGGTGTAGAGCCCGGCGGGATTGTTCCGGAAGCCAGGCCCGCCAATGCACCACATGGACCTGGTTTGCCACCGAAGAATCGAGTACTTCATCCCATCCAAAAACAATTTTACCTTTCTTTTGCAGGTGGTCCGCCAGGGAGCTGACAAAGTACCCATGCAGATCGACCCAATCTGTAAAGCCCAGTTCTGCCTTCTTCGCGGCACATCTGGGACAGTGTTCCCAGCGGATGGTGGGAACCTCATCCCCGCCGATATGGACAAAGGGTCCAGGAAATAGTTCACAGACCTCGTCCCAGGCCTTACGGGCAAAGTCAAGCGCGGCGGGGTTTCCCATGCAGAGCACATCCTCCGAGATACCCCATTCGGTGCGGACCACATGGGGCCCGGGGGTACAGGCAAACTCGCCGTGTCCCGCCAGAACCGCTTGAACATGACCCGGCAAGTCCAGTTCGGGGATCACCGTGATGCCCCGGTCCGCTGCATAGGCTACCAGCTCTCTCACCTCTTCCTGGGTGTAAAAGCCGTTCCGGTTCGGGTCGCCGCCGGGCCTGGTAGAGCCCGATCCGGCGGCTTCCGGTAGGGTCAGCAGTTCCAGCCGCCAGCCCTGGTCATCGGTCAGATGCCAATGGAACCGGTTCAGTTTATAAAGCCAGGCCATACTGAGGATTTTCTTTAATTCTGCAGGGGGTACAAAATGGCGGGCGCTATCGATCATGAGACCCCGCCAGGCGAGTTCCGGCCAGTCGACAATTTTGCAGCGGGGCAAGCTGAATCGCCAGCCATCCCAGCCCAGATGCAAAAGCTGCATGAGGGTGGCAGCAGCCGCAGCAGCGGCCTCCTGTATCCCTGGTATCAGGGAAATCATGTTTGCCCCGGGGATGATAATTTCTATGTCCGCCGATGAAATCTCAAGAAGGTATGAGCCGGCGGGGACTGTCCGGCCATACAGGAGTTCGGCACAACGCTCTTGCCAGGCATTTCTATCTAAAAGCCGAATATGGAGCTGCATGTTGGGGGCCGCAGCTTTTCTGAAATTCGCCCCCCACAGGGGTGTTTCATCGTGGGTTTGTTTTTCAAAATAGGCAAATTCCTCGGCAGAACTCTGGGGGCTGAGCACAGTCTCGCCAAAGACTGCCTGTATTTCATTCCGCAAAGCCCGGAGCTGGGGCAGGAATACCGGGTCAGCATCCAGCGACAGGGTTGCAGCGATGATCGAATCCCCAGGAGCTTCATAGAAACGGGGGGCGGGAATCAGAAACGGGGTCATACTCGGTCCTGCAAAAAATCTTCCCGTTGAGGAGAAAAGATGTCCAAGGCTCTGAAATGAGTTATGGCAACTACTCCATGGATCACATTGGGGGCAATATAGATTGAATCACCAGGACCAATCCGGCGGGTCTCATTTCCCAAGGTAAAATCGGCTTCCCCTTCCAGCACATACACAATCTGTTCATGGGGATGACTGTGCATGGCTCCGACTCCACCAGGCAAAAAGTGCATTTCAGAGGCCATAAGACTGCCACCATGGGCTTTTATTGTGCGCTCCGACTTTTCATCAATCTGAACTGACTTTAATTCCTTTTGAAAAAAGAACATAGCTTCCTCCTTGCCGCATTAGGATAAAAATAACAGGGTTAAACCGAACACCGCCAGTCCTGCACCTAACACCTCGCGGAGGGTAAGTTTTTCCTTATAAAGCAGAACCGAGGGGAACACTATGAGGATTGGAGTAAGCCCCATAAGGGTCGCTGCAACTCCGGTATTTGCCCGCTGAACCGCAAAGAGGCCCAGGCTGACGCCAAGGAAGGGGCCGAAGAATGCGCCCAGGCTAAGGGCCTTTACTGCGCTCCTGTTGCTGAGGGCCCGTAATGGTTCAGCGATTCTTCCCAGAATAAGGGCCATGATAATAAAGCCTGTTAAACCCGCAATGACCCGTATCTCGGTAGCCCGCAAAGGATCATAGTGGGGGGCACCAATTTTAGAGAGTATCAACCCGCCACTCTGACCCAGGGCGCCGAAGAAGGCAAAAATGATGCCCCGGACCCTATGATGGTGCACAGTCGGGGCCGTTTTTTCGATGGCTGTACCAGCATCAGCGCCGGTCTTTCCTAAAATAACCCAGATAATCGCTCCCACCACAATCAGCATGCCCAGAATACCCCGGGGGCTGATTTTTTCCCCCAGCAACAGAAAACCCAGCAGGGCTGTTATAAGGGGAGAAGAAACAAAGATTACCTGGGCAGTTCGGGCCCCGATATCAATATAGGACTGGAATAAAAAGATATCTCCAAATACAAAACCGACCAGCCCTGAAAGGGTAAGCCAGAACCAGACTCCGCTTCCTGCATCCAGCGGTACGGGCTGCCCATGCAATATCACATTGATGGTCATAAAAATGAGAAGGGCTACAAAAAGTCTCAGGATATTTAAGGCTAAAGAACCGATCCGCTTTGCAGCGTATTCAAAGGCTAGGGCAGTCACGGTCCAGCAGAAGGAGGTCCCCAGGGCGGCGAGCTCCCCCGGATAGTTTGTAAATATGTTGAACATACCCCTTTTGTATCACAAGGGGCACCCCCACTGCAAGAGTGGGGCTGTATAGGAAAATGGAGCTTATTTATCAAATAAACTAAGGTACCGCCCCAGGCCCGCCGATTCCAGCTCCGCTTTGGGTATGAATCGCAGGGAAGCAGAGTTCATACAGTACCGGAGCCCCGTAGGTTCCGGTCCATCGGTAAAAACATGCCCCAGATGGGCTCCAGATGACTTGGACCGGACTTCCACCCGGTGCATGCCATAGGAAATGTCCTCATTAAACTCCAGGGTGTTTTTATCCAGGGGCTCCCAGAAACTGGGCCAACCGGTTCCGGAATCGTACTTGGAATTGGATGAAAAGAGGGGTGTTCCATCTATCACATCGACATAAATACCCTCTTCATGGTTATTCCAATAGGCATTTGCAAAGGGACGTTCTGTCCCACCCTGCACTGCCACCGCATATTGTTCAGGGCTGAGGTTCTTTTTCAGTACCTCGTCGGGAATCACACAAATATTATTAGTATCGGCCTGTTTTTGAATCGCCATAGGAACCTCCTTTGTTGGGTTAGATGTATTTGAATGACTTGTGCAGGAATATGCAAATAAAAAAGTTAAAAAAAAACAGTAATTAGTTTCACTTTCATGAGCCTCTTGCAAAAATCGGATCATAAAAATAAAGCCCGCTTCTTTAGAGGTATCTTCAAACCATATAAAGAGCAAAACCATTTAACAATCATGGAAATAGACCACTCATCAGACAAACATGAGCTA
>Ga0208461_1004001_pt1 | contig 10604 bp, 12 predicted proteins | sample AD_JPNTR4_MetaG_FD_184448 | JGI IMG/M metagenome (GOLD analysis project Ga0208461, IMG submission 184448) | Active sludge microbial communities of municipal wastewater-treating anaerobic digesters from Japan - AD_JPNTR4_MetaG (SPAdes) (version 2) | ecosystem: Engineered > Bioreactor > Anaerobic... | reverse complement strand
TTTTCCTTGCAGGATTGCTTCGGATATACAAATAAAGACGCCAGGAAGTGCTGTTAGCCCTTACGGGTGGCTTCCTGTACTTCAATAAAGGTCTTTTATGCCGACGTGTTCGAGGTCGCTTTTGAGGATGTTGCTGGCTTACTGGACAGTTGTTGATTGATTGAGTGTTACTAACTGCTTGACTATCGCTAACTGCTTGATTGTCATCAACTGCTTGATAGTCATCATCTTCTTGGCTGTCCTTAATTAACTGACCATAAGCCGCCAATACTTCGGAAAAAGACCAAACAACGACTTTATCATTGCGAGACCGCTCCATTTATTTGCCTCGGAGTAATATCAAAGTTAAATAAGCAACAATTACAACGTGCTCTATCAAAGCACTATCTATTATTATATTCCCATTTATAATGCTTGTCAACCTGTCAAGCCCCCCTTTTAGAAAGTTTTTTTATTTTTTTTTAGTTAGGAGCAACCACTAGAATCACCGCATACCTCACAATAATAGCAGGTTCCTTTCCTAATCATCATATGCCCGCAGTTGGAGCAAGGCGGGCCTTGCTTATTATGGTCTTGATTCTTATCGTGATTACCATTCATAAAGTAGTTATCTAAGAATTTGGCTACATAATCGATAGGAGAAAGTGCGGTAGGAATATCCTTATTACTAGTAAATCCGTTAGGTTGGAATTCCTTATATCTGAATTGCCGAATGAAGTCTTGCAAGGGAACTCCATATTGTAGTGCAATTGATACCGCTATAGCCCAGTTACTTAACAAGGCATCATAAGTGCCTCCACCTGAGGCAGTCAAAAATATCTCACCTAGTTGTCCATCTTCAAACATGCCTAACATTAAATAATGTTTTTGCCCACCTATAGTGAATTTATGAATTAAAGCACGAGAACGTGTATCGGGCAATTCACGCCGTATTGGTGCATGTATATGACTTGTATCTTTGGCTTCTTGCGTTATTATAGGCTGTGATCGTGAACCATCACGATAAAAGGCCGCTGCTTTAATTCCTAATTTATGGGCATTAATTATAGCATTGTAAATGTCATCAATAGTAGCGTCATTAGGGAAAGAGATAGTCTTTGATATAGCGCCACTTAAAAATGGCTGTACTGCAGCCATCATACGCAAATGTCCGTTATAATCAATACTACGTGTAGAGGTTTCTCCCACATAAGCGCAATCAAACACGCTAAGGTGTTCTGGCTTTACTATATTACATCCTTCTATAGTCTTGTGTTCCAGTATATAATTCAGTACTCCTTCAATTTGGGCTTCTTTGTAACCAAGTGCACGTAATGCGTTGCCCACTTCGGGATTGACCAGTTTCATCGTACCTCCTCCTACAAGCTGCTTCCACTTTATTAACGCAATTTCAGGTTCTATGCCAGTAGTTTGAGCATCCATTAAGAAAGAGATTGTGCCTGTAGGAGCCAAAAGCGTGACCTGGGCATTACGTATTAAATGCTTGCTAGCATAATATTTAGCAGTATACCAGCTTTTACTAGCACTGTCAATAATATATTGGGTTCTATCATCTGTTACTGATTCAGCAAGTTGCTCATGTGCATGTATATGATGAGCAATAACTTGTGCAATAGCCGATTGAGCGCAAGTCTCAAACGCACTCTTCTCTTGTGCAATAGCCCCTGATTGAGCATAAGCCGTAGCTGTCATTAAAGAAGTAATAGCAGCGGCTATACGATTGCTATCTACGGCATCGTAAGGTTTACCCATTCGCATCAATATAGTATGCAGATTCGTAAACCCTAATCCTAAAGGCCGATATTTAATAGAATTATCTTTTATCTCTTCAGTTGGGTAATATGCTTTATCAATGATAATATCCTGCGCCAGAATCAATATACGAATCGTATGTTGAAACCCTTCAACGTCAAAATGCCCATTGTCATCAACAAATTTGCCTAAATTAATGCTAGCTAGGTTGCAAGAACTATTGTCAATGAAAACAAATTCCGAGCAAGGATTGGAGGCATTAATTGGAGCTACATTAGGAATGGTATGCCATTTGTTAATATTATCTGAAAATTGCACGCCGGGTTCGCCGCAAAAATACGCTGCTTCAGCAATCTTTCTTAACACCTCTCGTGCTTTATAGGTATGGATTGTCTTGTTTGTAGTTATCGCATTTGTGGTATATTCTTCGTCATTAGTTACCGCTTGCATGAAACTATCTGGAATTCTCACGCTATGGTTTGCATTTTGAAATTGTAAGCTAGAATAAGCACCATTAGGATCTGTATAATCGGCCGAATATCCTGCTGCTATTAATGCTTGGGCTTTCTTCTCTTCCTCCACCTTACAAGTAATAAATCCCGCTCCTCCGTCAGCTGTTTGCAAAATATCCGGATGATCAATGTCTAGAATACGTATGCTAGCTGCACGACGTGTCCTACCTCCCGACTGAATAACACCTGCGAATGCATCCAAGCCTTTCATGAAGGATACAGGGCCCGAAGCCCAGCCCCCTCCACTCAAAGGCTCATAGGAAGAACGCAATGGGGACAAGTTTACCCCAGATCCTGAACCTCCTTTGAAGATAAGAGCCTCATTAGTAGTGAGCTGCATTATGCTTTCCATAGTGTCTGATACGTTTTGGATAAAGCATGCAGAGGCTTGTCGATGACGATTGTCGGGGGTACCAAAATTAAACCATACCGGGGAATTAAACGCAGCCATTTGATTTAAACATATAAAACCAAGTTCTTGGCGAAAATTCTCAGCTTCTTGGGCATCATCAAAGTATTCCTGCATTATTCCCCATTCTGTTATTTGATTGACTACACGTTCTACCATACTAAAAACGCTGGTTTCTCTTGTATTATCTCCTATATTACCATAGAAGTACTTACTTGCTGCTATAGTAACTGCATTGTTGGACCATTCAGCTGGATGTTCAACGTTCTTTTGTGCAAATTTTACTTCTCCATTAATATCGGTAATAGTTACATCGGATGAATTATGTACAAACATTTGCTGATAATCTACTGCACTATGAGTGAATTTGCGTTCTATTTTCATGAGATTAACCTTTATATATCTTGGACATTGATGATACTTACATTTTGTTTTAGCTTTTTAAATATAGAAATACGTGCATTGCTATGGGATTCAAACGTATCATGATCACAATCGTAAAAATCAAACACTGTCGCTATTGTTTTGTTATCTGCAATGCGTAGACTTCGTCCTAAACGCTGCTGTGCTATCCCAGGACTTCTTCCCCCTCCAGCTAAAATTAATACATCGATAGTTGGTACGTTGAATCCCATATCAACTACTGGTGTTCCAATGGCAATATAACAATCATTGAGGAATCGCTCTTTGGCTTCATGTAGCTTCTTAACTGTCATGCCTCCATTAAAGTATACTACATCAGTCAATGCATCTTTTAACATTTCTATCAATATTTGTGCGTGTTCTTTCCAGTTTACTATTATTAAGCACCTTTTCTTTTCGGAGGCAAATCTTATTGCAAGCTCTTTAATAATCTTGTTTCTTATATTGTTCTGGACTATAGTATAGCGATATTTGTTTGTATAGCTTCCTGTATGTAAAGGGCAATTGACACGAATAAATTTAACATCTGCTTTTGAAAGCCAACCCTGGTTTTGTAAGTCATTTGTTTTTAATGAGAAGATTTTAGGTCCTGTGCATGCATGCATTTTTGCAATATCAACGCTATTATCTCTAAAAGGCGTAGCTGTCTGGCTTATTCTATAATAGGCATTTTCTAATGTCATAAAGTATTCATACCATGTTTTGGCCGCGCTTTTATGTCCTTCATCTACATATAAGAATTCTACTGTTGACGCAAATTCTATCCCCATTTGTGATTTCGACCATGAATCATCGAATATAGATAAAGTAATGTGTTTTGGAGAGAATACACCAGAAGCAATGATTCCTAAATCTAAGTCTGGAGCATATGTTTTGAATTTATCTACAAATTCGTTGAAAATAATAGTAGTGGGAACTACAATGAGAGTATTAACGCCAATATCACAAACTGTTTTAATCGCTATTTCTGTTTTTCCACCGCCAGTTGGAATTTCAACTATACCTCTATAGTGCTTAATAATAGCATTATAAGCATTATATTGATAGTCACGCAACTCTACTGAGTTTGGAATAGGCGTTCCAGAAGGCTTTACACGCAAATCAATTATGTTTGCATCAGGTACTATTTCTATTACGTCATTTATGAGACCAGTGGGAAATTTGTTTTTCTTTACAAATCGTATATTCCAATCCCAAGTGCATTTACCGCAATGTGGAAAAAGAGATATTGCTTCTCTATGTATGTCTTCCCATTGCTTTTTTCTGCGCACTCGTTGAATCGCTCTTTGTACGGCATGGGCAGTGCTACTGCTGAGCTTAGGTATGTGGTCTTTTTCTATGTGATGTATAAGCCCATATGTTCTACCTGGTATCTCATACTTTAACGCTTCGGATATCCTTCCAATCTCACTGTCACTACCATTTTCTATTCTGCTATACGTATTTTCTATAATAATGTCCATAAAGATCACTACAAAATAGAGGAATCATCTTTGTCCTTGCGTATGCATTTTATGCTTTTGGTGTCTAATGCCAAGGCAAATTCTGACGTGGTATTATAGTTCTATTGCCTTGTCTGGGCAAAATTGCGCGACCAATTCTCCGGGGGAAAGTCGTTCCGCGCCTTGGGCGGAAAATACCCAGTACCTGGACTCGCCGCGTCGCTTATAGGGGACTTCTTCCACTACTAAGGCTTGGCCTTCGTGGAGCCAGGCTGCCAGTAGGATCCCTTCTACATGGGCAGCCTGACTCTTGCCCATGGCCAAAACTTGAGCTGCGGGAAGCCTTACTATCTCCTCTTCCGCCACATTTATCTCCTCCACTATCTCAAATGCATAACCGGACAGGAATACCGCAACCAAGTCCCTATTTGGATCTCCACCCTCAGGAAGGATTCGGAGATGTAGAGGCCCTCCATTCCCTCCAGACAGTTTCTGAATCCTCCCTGCTGGCCAGACGCCGGACTCGTCTGGCACGTCCAACCTAAGCACTGGACGTGTCGCTCCAGCTCTCCACTCCACTCTCTCTCCTCCTGGTTTTACACTCAAATTATAATACCGTACCATTTAAATCCCTCCTATTGCTGTGTTAATCCGGCAGAATCTGGGGCTATCACCCTGATTCCCTATTCTCTTTTCTCTATCCGCATCGCATAAGCGACACGGTGTGGGTTTTGTTCATCATTTTGCTTTTTGTGTTATCATACTAGGTCTCATCTGCAATCCATCCATATGCCTTCATGGTGTTATGTAACTGTTCTACAATATGCGTTATCGACTTCCATGCTTCGAGGATCATGGCCAGTTTTAACGCATTCTTGGGAGTTTCCACTATTACTTTGTATCCTTCAAACCAGAACCAAAAGTTTCCGTCATCATTCCCTTGGACACTTACTGAATTACCTATAGTAATCTTGTGCCACCATTCTCGATCTAGCAAGCACTTTAGAGCTTGTTCAATTGTAACCTCGCCACATCGATTGCATTTTATCCTCATCTCATCCGCAACTACAGTTTCCTTATCTTTTGCATTTTCCATCTTGTTTTCTCCTATTACCGGATTAATCCGGCAGAATCTGGGGCTATCATCCCTAGTCTATTAAATCCTCAGAACTTTTTTGCTGGTATAGTTTGTCGTTGTAGTAACGTGCCAGCGCTAGCACCGTTCTCAACTCCCACCACTGTTCCACCACCTCATCTATCCTTTCCTCCCTGCCTTGAAAGAGCTTTTGGCATGTAGGGCAAAGGATTTTAGAATCTTTTACCTGACCATGCTGAGTCTCTTCTCCACAAAAATCGCATGTTCTTTCCATTACTGTCTGCCTCCTTGATTACTTGGCGACTCTATCTCCGTGACTCTTTAGGATACTGCTCATTGAATTCTTCTAATGTGCAGCACAAATTAACGTTGCCATCCCGACTTAAATAATACATAAGAGGTTTTTCCCTTTTGGGGCAAAGGACAACAGTTACGCCGTAAACTTCTCCATCTGCTTCATGTGGTATAAATACTCGATATACATCTGGATCTACATCCGATTCTATGATCGACGTAGCTTCCTTTCTTATATAGTTGTGTATTGTTGTGATTAGCTTCTCCCTAATATGTCTCCAATGCGTTCTACGATTTTTAGTGATCTTATTCATGAATTGTATTAGCAATTGATCTTGTGGTTTTATCTCAGTATCCATAAAGTTCACCTAATTCTTATATTGTTGTGTCATTACTGCATTATACACAATGGCATTGACAATATCTGACGCATGCATTTTTGAATATATATGCATCGGAATATGTCGTATGTTAAGCTTTTTTATTGTATTTTGTTCATCCTTTGCAAGTTCATCAAAGAAGCAGTCAGTAACCCAGTATCTTGGACTAATTCTTTCTAATAACTTAGCCGCAGTGCTTTCTTCAAATACAACAACACGATCCACACCTTGAAAGTTACGAAGAATCTCTGCCCTTTCATTTGCCGGCATTACGCAGTAGGGTCTGAGTTTTCTTGATATCTTGTCTCCAGTTATGCCAACAACAATTTCCTTGATTCTAAAGCCATTACGCAATTGTTCGATTAATAGGGCTTGTCCAGCGGTAATGAGAGGAAACACGCCGCTAATTAAAACGATATTGTTGTTGTACCTATTTACGCATTTGGGGGAAGATATGTTATCCCTATCGACAGTACACAAATTAGTAACTCGTGTATTATAGTACGTATTGATCTCATTTAAAAGCGAACGTGTGGGCCATGCGATGTTGCGTCCAGTCATTGACCAAAGCTCGTATTCACTAGAAGGCAAGTTGGTCACAAACGCATCGGCTGCATGCCATGAAGTAAAAAGCATTAATTCTGTATTGTCGAATTTGGGCTGTGCTAACAGTTCTCTGTTTGTACAATCCCCGTTTTTATTTCTAACAACTCTAACTGCTGCATATAAATTCCGCTTTGTTACCATTTAACCCACTTCCTTGTTTTCCCTGGCGTATGCCTATTTGTTACTATCTTGTGCTGTTGTGCGCTTGTATTCAGTTATTATGTTTGGCCAAGCTGGTAGCACTGCTTGTTCAAAATAAGGACACCTGTGACCGTTTAGAACATAGCACGCATATCCCCAAACACATCCACGAGACGTCCAGTTAGCGCATTCCTCACGCACGATTTGCGCCAATGTTCGGTGAGGTCGTCGTACTTTCATCAATAACCTCCCAGGCTTTTTCTAACATGCGATCATTTTGCTTTCTAGCCTGGTATTCTTTAGCGCTAATTTCCTTTACGGAAACAATTCCATTATGCTTAATTCCTGGTAGGAATTTGCTAGCACGGTTAAACATGAGAGCCGTTGATGGACACGTTGATTTTACCCAAAAAGTTTTGTAATAGCACTTTTTGCTTCCTACGTGTCCAACGGCCGCTTTTATTGCATAATATTTGAACTTTTTCACGCTAGTATCCTCCCTTTTCCTTAGACTCGTCTAATTGATGAGCCATATAATACATAAGTTGATGAGTAGCCCAATCTACCTCACCAATTGTTGCATTGTCAATAACTTTCACTGCCCACATAAATGACGCATTACAATAACGTACCATTTCATACGCTGCCACAGCAGGATTGCCTATTTTGGCATTTGCGATTACACATTCTGCCCATTCATGAGGCGAATGACAATAGATTACCATCTCGACAGCTGCGTTTGCAGGGTCACCTATTTGGGCATTTTCGATGACGCTTTCTGCCCATTCACGCGAAGAGTCATAATGACGTGCCATCTCGACGGCTGCATTTGCAGGGTCTCCAGTCCGCGCATGCTCAATGACTCTTTCTGCCCATTCACGAGAGGATTCGCAATAACACACCATTTCGATAGCTGCCCAAGACGGGTCGCCTGTCTTAGCATTCTCGATGATGTGTTCTGCCCATTCACGCGATGAGCCACAATATCGTGCCATCTCGACTGCTGCGCCAGCTGGATCCCCGGTTTGGGCCCGTTCTATCACGCCCTCTGCCCATTCACGCGGCGATCCGCAATAACATACTATATTGACAGCGGCACCTGCAGGATTCCCTGTCTTGGCGTGTTCGATTATCTTTTCTGCCCATTGACGCGATGAACTGAAACAACACACCATATTGACAGCTGCCCAGGCAGGATCTCCTGTTTTGGCATGTTTGATTACCCTTTCGGCCCATTCAGGCGATGATCCAAAATACCGTACCATTTCGACTGCTGCGCCAGCTGGGTCACCTGTTTGTGCCCTCTCAATGACGCCCTCCGCCCATTTACGTGACGATCCACCATATCGTGCCATATCAAGCGCTGCCCAGGCTGGATCCCCAGTAGTAGCTGTTTCGAGGTACTTCTCTATGTTACTGCGGAGAAGCGGGTACTGCAAAGCAAGTTCTCTCCAACGCCAGTTAGGTTGAATCGGGCTAGGATCCTCGCCTAAGTATTCGATTAGTTTGCGGCCAAACTCTGCCGTAAAAACATGTGGGCATTCTGGTTTCTCAACGCTATGCATTTGAATCATCCCTTCTTATATACTTTGAGAGCTATCGCCCTCGTCTTAATGCCGGAGTAAAGTTTTGCTTGATATCAATGACGCTGGTCTGTGCTTGGGCGACTATCTCTTGCGCCCATTCACGTGATGAGCCGCAGTATTGTACCATAGCAGTAGCTGCCTGGACAGGGTCTCCTATTTGTGCCTGTTCAATTACCTCTTCTGCCCACTCCCGCGATGATCCGTAATAACACACCATTTCCATCGCCACCCAAGCTGGATCACCTATTTGAGCCCGTTCAATTACCCTTTCAGCCCATGCCCGTGAGGAACCACAATGCCGTACCATCTTGAGAGCGGCTTTGGCGGGATCGCCAGTTTTTGCCTGTTCGATTATCTTTTCAGCCCACTCCCGTGAGGAGCCATAATACCGTACCATATCGGCAGCCGCCCAAGCAGGGTTACCTGTCTTTGCCTGCTCAATGACGCCTTCAGCCCATTCACGAGAAGAGCCGCAGTATCGTACCATATTAACAGCTATTCGGGCAGGATCTCCAGTATTTGCCTTCTCAATTACACCTTCTGCCCATTCGCGTGGTGAGCCGTGACAATGTACCATATCGGCGGCTACTCGGGCAGGATTGCCAACTTGGGCCCTCTCTATGATAGCTTCCGCCCATTCACGCGGCGCGCCACAGTACCGCACCATTTTGACTGCTGCCCAAGCTGGGTCGCCTATTTGGGCATGTTCAATAAGATTTGCAGCAGTGTCATAGATATCGGAATCAAAATTCGGCCAAGTTTCGTCCTCCTCATATCCAGGATGACCTATTTCTCTCAGACACATATTGATGTTGTTGATCACCTTAATCATCTCCTATCACTGCTATCTTCCTGTCGCACTTGGGCGGCTACCCTTTTTGCATACCTTGGGCCTATCGGCCCAGCCCCAAGGCCGTGATAGCGGCCCTAAGGCCGGGCCGAAGCCCAGCGAATATCACTGAGTACTTTCTCTTTGTTGTTCCTGGGCGGTTGTGTCTAGTGTGGGTGGCAAACGAAAGTTAGATTTTCGGCACAAGTCGGCTACCCGCAAGAAGTTCAGACAGCTAGAGCAGACAGTAATTGACTTACCCCTCCAGTCTACCACATGACTCTTTTGAGTCTTTTTCTTACAGCAATCACAGATTTTAGTCTCACTTTCTCTTTGTTGTTCCTGGGCGGTTGTGTCTAGTGTGGGTGGCAAACGAAAGTTAGATTTTCGGCACAAGTCGGCTACCCGCAAGAAGTTCAGACAGCTAGAGCAGACAGTAATTGACTCACCCCTCCAGTCTACCACATGACTCTTTTGAGTCTTTTTCTTACAGCAATCACAGATTTTAGTCTCCATTTCTTCTCCTCCTATGCCAGGTTCTCCTGGCGGAATCTGGGGGCTATCGCCCCCGCCCTAAGGTCCTTCACTTGGGCCTTAGGGCCGGGACAAAGCCCGGTACGGTGCCATCAAACACATCTCTGCCGCATACGGGCGGCTACCCTATCCGCCCATTCACGCGACGAACCACAGTATTCCACCATATCGGCGGCCCGAAGATGCGGGTTGCCGGTCTGTGCACGCTCAATTACGCCTTCTGCCCATTCCCGCGGCGAACCTAGGTGGCGCGCCATGTAATAGGCCCAAAATGCCGGGTACCCGATCTGTGCGCGCTCAATCACGCCTTCCGCCCATTCACGCGCCGAACCACAATACCGCACCATTTCAACGGCCGCATAGGTCGGGTCCCCGACCTGTGCACGCTCAATTACGCCTTCTGCCCATTCCCGCGCTGAACCACAGTACCGCACCATGCAAACCGCCGCCCACGCCGGTTCGCCAGTTGTCGCTTGGGCAAAATAATCCTCGGCCGCTTCGCGAAGTTTGGGGTAATGTTGTGCAAATTCTCTCCAGCACCAGTTAGGTTGAATCGGGCTAGGATCCTCGCCTAAGTATTCGATTAGCTTGCGGCCAAAC
>Ga0208461_1003995_pt1 | contig 10619 bp, 16 predicted proteins | sample AD_JPNTR4_MetaG_FD_184448 | JGI IMG/M metagenome (GOLD analysis project Ga0208461, IMG submission 184448) | Active sludge microbial communities of municipal wastewater-treating anaerobic digesters from Japan - AD_JPNTR4_MetaG (SPAdes) (version 2) | ecosystem: Engineered > Bioreactor > Anaerobic... | reverse complement strand
CTTAGTTTTGTTTTTTCAATCTTAATATCTAAAGGTAGGCCCTGAAGTTGTTGTAATTGCCATAATTCCATATTATTAACCTCCAATATTATATTAATAATATTCGTCAGCCACATTTGTATCTAAATCCTGTTCTTTCTCATCTTTGCTGTCCTTTGCTTCTTTTCTGATTTCTTCCAATACTTTTTGTATAATGAGGCTCACGCTGTACTTGGGAGTGCCGCCGTTGATAGACTTCGGCTCCCAGACGTTCGCGTAGCTCCAGCGGGTGTCAACACCGGTGATAACCTTCATGGGATTGCTGATTTTTACATTTTTACTCATTGTCGTTTTCCTCCATAAAATCATTTTTTGCTGTATTCATGGCCGGGCGCTTGTCGCTATCCGGCACAAGTGTGGGTTTGCCCTGCGGCTTTTCGATGTAAGCCGTCAGGAGTTCATCAAAGCGGGACTTGCCGAGGAGCTTCTGCATGGCGGTGATGCCGAGCAGCTTCTTCTCATACGGGTCAAAGCCTGCTTTCTCGACCGCGTCTATGACGGCGGCCTCGTTGCTGTATCTGCGGTTGCTGCGTCCTTCGACGAGTTTGAAGCCTGACCATTCCTTACCGGAGAGAGCCTGCTGCAGGGCATATTCCTTGATGTCGGAAGCCCAGCTGACCAGCTCATCCACCTTGCCGAGGATGACCTCGATCTCGGTATCCGTAAGCAGTGGCGGGAGCTTGAAATCATGCTGAGCGAGCTTCAGGTTTGCCTCGGCTCTGGCGCGACACTCATTCTTTGCCTTGCAGAAGCCGCACCACTCGCCGCACAGGAAGTTTCCGTCACCGGCAAATGCCAGCTCTGCGGTGGGCTTTAGGACTTCATCCGCCCAGCGGTACAGGTCGTACTTGCTGATCTCATAGGTGCTGACATTCTGCCGCCTTGGCTGGTAGATCGTCATGGAAACCGTGTCGATGTCGTAAATGTCATCGAAAAGCTCCAAGCTGCCCAAGGCGTAGCATTGCATCTGCGGATTTCCTTCGGCTGAGACCAGAACGCCTAAGCCGTGCTTGTAGTCGATCACGCGGAGCGTGCCGTCTGCGATGATGATGCAGTCGGCGGTTCCGAAGCCCTGTTCTACCCAGCGGGAGAAGTCCACACGCTGCTCGATAAGGACTACCGGGTCGGCGCAGGTTTCCTTGGCGGCCTCGACCTGCTCCAGCACATATTCGGCATAGCCGGAAGTGCAGTCCTCCATCTCCTCGGAATACCACTTGAGGCTGTCGGTCGGGTCTTCTGAAGGAAGTCCTAGCGCGATTTTCAATTTGTGCTCGCCAAGCGCATGAGCGTCGGTGCCTTCTGCAGCGTAATCTGATCCTTTGTCCTCGTAGGTTTCGCAGAGTCTCGCCGATGGCGGGCAGTGCAGCCACCTGTCGGAGCTGGATGCGGACAAGATCGCGTGTGCCTTAGCTGCCATTGCCGATCACCTCCGCGTCCTTCATCAGGGCTTCGTAGTTTGCCGGATCGATCTCCGAGAGCTTTGCGGCACCGTACTTTTTAAGCAGGGTGCGTACTTCTGCGGTATGACCGGCGCGTGACTTCTCAGCAAGGACAGCTCTTACATCCTCCAGCTTGAGTTCAAGCTTCGGTTCCTTCTTGGTGGGAACCTCCGTGGCCTGCGCTTCATCGTCATCGCCTGAAAACTGCTGGTAGGGCCAGTTGGCTGCGGCATTAATAGAAGCAGCAGCGGTGCGGAGCTCTTCGATGGTCTGTGCCATTTCTGCCATCTTTGACATTTTCTTTTCCTCCTTCGCCTTCGCTTGATTATCGTTTTATATTTCCTTTTTTATTTAGTAACGATTGTGTTACTATGTATAGTATATAACGATTTCGTTACAATGTCAATATTATTTTTAAATATTTTTACAAAAATTAAACCGACACGCTTACCTAATATGTTTTTATCCCTGACTTCCTGCACCCTGTTGCTGTGTATTTTACCCCTATGTAATCCAAAACCCTACCTAATCCTAATCCGCCTTCTTCTATTGGTTTCATACAATAATTATATATTTGTGGATGTGTAATTTTCATTTTTTGAAATCTATTGGGTTCTTTTTCTAAATGACATCCAAACATACAAAACATACAACCCGTTCTGTCTAAACCAGTAGTTTTTAATTTTCCTTTATTAATAATATTCGTCAGCCACATTTGTATCTAAAATATCTAACCGTAATAAAAGTCCCAGTTATTAAAGAATACAGGACAGCAAAAAAAAAGACCGCGTTCTGCCTGTAATTTTGGTACCGACATTTATGTCGCTACCAAATTGATTGCCGATATTTACCTAGAACTCCCGAGTTATTCTCGGGAGTTAGATTCATCTTTGCTGTCCTTTGCTTCTTTTCTGATTTCTTCCAATACTTTTTGTACAATTATATGTTCATCCCCTAAAAAGTTTGGATCTTGGTTAAAAAGTAAAGCATTTAACCAAGATTTAACCAAGACTGCGTTCCAACGTATCCAGCCGTTCCTCCAAAGTCCTCATTACCTCACCCCTGTAAGTGCATGGATAAAGAGCTCCATGCCGTGATCTTTCATACATTTTTCTAAAGCAACATCTATAATTGGCTTTAATATTTTCCTGTCTCCTGTTGCTCTATCAATAATACCGGCTTCCATGAGCATGGTCTTGTAACAGAGCCCTAACCTTTTTAAAGTATAATCGGTCCAGCTAGCCACCTTTTCACTCTGCAATTGCTTGTCCTTAAAGAAACTACGAATATCTCTGTCAGATAATGTGTTATTACCTATAATCAACTTTTCACGATATACCTCATATACAAAATCAAAGAACAGACTGTCAACCTTCATAACCGATATAATTGCAATAATTTTCTGTGTTGCAATATCACTTTTCTCAAACAGCTTGTAAAAACTTTCATCAAGGCTCATTACCCGATTGGAAACTGTATTGAATATCTGAATAGCTCTAGCTGTTGTAGGTGCTCCAAATATATTCTCTTTTAAATTCATATCTTTGATTTCATTTATGGTCTTCCCAGAGTTCAAAAGTTCTATTACTTTCCTAAATTCCAAAAACCAAAAGGAAAGCTTAACCATTCCTGCACTATATTCTTTTCTTTCCACCTATATTCCTCCAATTAAATCTTATTTTGTTTACTTTTGTAACCATTATACATTTCGTTTTTTGAATTGTAAATAACTTTTTTGAATTTTTTTTAAAAAACGTATTGACAATTTAAAGAAAAGGGTATATCATAAAAAAAGTGGTGACAACCAAAAAGGAGGTGAATCCCTATGGCCAAAGATTATGGAACCTTAAGAATGCTCATGGCTAAGCACAGGCTAAAACAATGCGACATTTCTAAAATATCCGGCCTAAGCCTTACCAGCATTTCTAAAAAGTTTGCTCAGGGCGAAGAATTCAAAGTTACTCCAGCCTATAAAATCCTGAAATTTTTCCGAGAGAAAGGTGAAAATGTTAGTTTTGATGAGCTTTTTTGTGTCGACATGGTGAATCAGCACGACTAAGTGGCGGTTATGTCGAAGTGATGAAGTCAAGAAAGCCGGCAATTTAAAAATCAAAAAAGAAGAGGAGCTGATCAAGGATATGAAATGTAATTGTTGTGATAATCCAGCAGTTGGAATGGTTTTCAATATACCGCTATGCCTTAGATGTTTGATTGAATCATCACGACTAACCCAAAAGATTATCGATAAGCTTGAGGAATCCATGGATGAAAGTGATAAGAAGGAAGTTGAAGCACTTGAAAAGAGATTATTCGGGTAAACAACTTTGATGGTGGTTTACTGAAACAAGCATAAAAAAATACACAACATTTCAAACAACTTTCATGGTGGTTGTACAAGGGAGGAATAGAAAGTGTTATATGTAAAGTTGAGAAGAACCGACAAAACCACAAAAGCGTTACGAATTGCATCTTCAATGGGAGTACCTCTGTTGGTTGCTGATAATAATAGGGCAATGATTATTGAGCGCATGAGCAAAGAACTGAAGTTGCCAGTCAATGTATTAAGGGCAAATAATATGCGTCCAGACAGCTATAGAGGACGGGAACGTTGTCCAATTGTAATTGATGATGTGGATGCAGTACTTCGTAATCTTTTTGGGGTTGAAGTTTTACTGGCAACATCAACAGGAGAAGAGGCACAACTCGACTTTGACGAAATAAGCAAACCTCAAACAATTCCTAATTTAAAAACCATAGGAATAACAAGACAGATTGACTCACTTGGAAGGGTAGTTTTACCAAAGGAACTCAGGGACACAATGGATCTCCCGGAAGGAACACCAATAGAGTTTTACACAGAAGGTGAAACAATCATTCTGAAAAAGTATCAACCAGGGTGCGTGTTCTGCGGTGATATAAACAGTGTGGAGCAGTTTAAAGGTCAAAACATCTGCCCTGCATGTAGGAAGTGTATCCTAGATAGTTTACCGCCTCAGGTTCAGATCCGGAAAACATTGAAAAAAGACTTAAGCATCATCATGCCGGCACTGGATCAAGACTTTTAAGGGCGTAGAGCAAAGGAGGGAAAAGAATGTTTATAGTAGGTGCAATAACAGGATTTTTAATAGGTGTTGGCTTTACAGGATTTATTGCAGCCAGGAAAATCAGTGATTTGGAGTACAGACTTGCAAGAGTTGCAAGGTTGAACATTAAAGATATATAAAAATAGCCGCATTTATAGCGGCACATAAAAAATTAATCGCATTTTCATTATAGCAGGAAAGTGAGGCGTTGTAAATGTCATTGTACTCAAGGCATGACTTAGACGAACCTGGAAATGATGGCCAGACATTAAGGCAACACATAAGATCATCAGAAAGCCGCTTTGGCCTTGAGAGGACTAACCTAGGTAGTATGACAGATGAAAAGCTTACAACATATGTAGAATGGCTCGACCATTTGGATAAGACCGAATGGCATGACGGGCTAGAAGATAGGAGGAGTTGGTAAAAGTGAAAGTAGATAGGCGTAAAAATATGTGCTCTCATATCGTGCCTATGTATTATGGCGATCGTCCAGCCACTACCAGAGGTAAGCCAAACGAAAGCAAATTAAAAATTGTTAATTAAAACAGATTGGAGGCTAAATTATGGATAACTTAATGATAATTGACACCATAGAAATGGACAACATAGCAAATACTTTGAATAAAATCAGCCAGTTTCAGATACTTGTGCAAAAGACTCTGAAGCCAGGACACGATTATGATATTATTCCAGGCACAAATAAACCTACTCTTTTAAAGCCCGGTGCTGAAAAAATAAGCATGATGTTCGGAATTAATCCTGAGTACGATTTTCTCGAAAAAATCGAGGACTATAAAAACGAATTTTTTGCTTACGATATTCGGTGCACTTTGTACCGTAATGGTCAGCCTGTAGCCCAGGGAGTTGGAAGCTGTAACAGCAAAGAAAAGAAATACCGCTATGTAAATGTACCTGAATCTGAAATTCCATCCAATGTAGACAAATCTCAACTTGAAACTGTAACCGACAAATACGGCAGAACAAAATATAAAATTGATAACCCTGATATTTGCAGCCTTGCCAATACAATTCTTAAAATGGCAAAAAAAAGGGCGTATATTGATGCCACTCTTCAAGTTGCCGCACTATCAGAAATATTTACACAAGACATTGAAGACATGAAAGATATTATCCAGAATGAACAAACTGAGAACATGACCATTGATGAAGCAGCAGCTTTAAAAATCACATTCGGTAAGCAGAAAGGCAAGACCATTGGAGAGATATACAAATCAGACATCGGTTGGATTAAGTGGTACGTTGAAAAGGCTGACAAAAAAGACCCGGTTATACTGAAAGCCATTGAAATACTTAAAGATGCGGTAAAACAGCGCAAGGAGAAGCAGGAAGAACCTATAGAAACTGAGATTGATGTAGACGAACCTGAATTGCCATGCAATACTGGTTATTCGGAACTCGGCGGCGAGGCTGGAGAGATAGACGACCTTCCGTTCTGAATTTCAAATGGTGACGCTATCGGCATTTTATACATTGTTGGTAGAGATGAGTGGAAGAAGGAAAGCGAGGTTGAGAAATAATGGGTTGGACTTTTTGCAAAGAAAAACATATCAAAAAAACAAGAAAATCGCACAAGTGCGTATTCTGCGGGCGCACAATCCCAGCAGGGTCGCCAAACATATATAATTGGGCGGGATTATATGAAGGCGATTTTCAAAACTCGTATGCTTGCAATTGGTGTGAAGACCATGAAAGCCGTTTGGTAGATACTTGGGATAATGAAATATTAGATTTTTGGGACTGCCTGAAAGAAGATATTTTCCGGAAAGAGCTTGAACCTTATATGAATAAATACGGCTCCATAACAGTATACGGCAAAGCAGATGGCGATTACTTTGTATTTTGCTCACATGAGGAAGTATGGAGGGTTAGGTGCCCGGTAATCAGGGAAAGCGAGGTTGAACACGATGCTTACGTTGCCAAAGCCCTGGAAGAGGAAATGCGTAGAAAGGCGGAAGAAGAGGCCAACAGGAAAATTGAAGAGGCAATAGCCCTAGAGGAGTAACTATAAGGCCGGTTGACGAGAAAGCAGTCATCAAAAGGCACGGTCAGCATCCCTGGGGTAGTCTACAAAAAAACTGCAAAAATAAGTTTTAGGAGGTAGTTCATAGCGGAAGAAGGTTTCCAGTCTACGACAGGAATGCTGACATCGGCTTACAAGAGAGTAATGGAGAAAATCCAGGAAGGTGTTTGATTTAAAGAAAATCATATATGGCTGCGAAAGTTGGTGGGGGTTTATAAGAGCTAAGAAAATAGGAAAAAGTGAGGAATCTGAAATGGTAGAGAAAATTTACAGGAACAAATACATGGCAACATGCGACAATTGCGGAACAGGGCAAGAGTGCGACAGCTGGGCGGACGTAATGGAGTTTATGCGAGAAGAAGGCTGGAAAAAGAAATTATTTGACGGGGAATGGAAGCATTATTGCTCGGAATGTGTGGAGGTAAAAGAATAGACAGAGCGAAAGTACGCGAAGGGAAAGAAGTATGTTCCTCCGTGGAAAGGGAATAAAACATCAGGCTCACAACCGGATTTTTGCTTGAAGCTTAGAATTATTTTGTACGGAAAGCGTATAAAAGGCTGTAAAGAACAAATCAAGCAAAGCTAAGAGTTAGAGGATATTGAGAAACAAGAGTTATTTTTGTGAAGGCGGAGGAGAGGTAGAAATGGCAAGAGCAAGAAATATTAAACCAAGTTTTTTCCTAAATGATGATTTAGCGGAATGTGATCCATTGGCAAGGTTATTATTTGCGGGGCTTTGGTGTATAGCAGACAGAGAGGGCAGGCTAGAAGACAGACCCAAGAGAATTAAGGCCGAAATATTACCTTATGATAATTGTGATGTTGACCAATTATTGAGTCAATTGGCCAAATACGGTTTTATACTCCGTTATGAAGTTGAAGGGAACCGGTACATACAGATAACAAACTTTTCAAAACACCAGAACCCACATATAAAAGAAGCGGAAAGTATCATACCTCCACCGTCCGAACATGATACAGAACCAGATAAGCACCATACAAGTACAGTGCAAGAACAAGAACAACATAGTACTTTCCCTGCTGATTCCCTTATACTGATTCCTGATTCCCTTAACCCTTATACTGATTCTATATCTACGTCCGAACCGAGTCCGGACCCGGTTCGGGAAAAATCCAAAAAAGCAAAGCAAATACCGCTTTTTGATGAAGCTACAGAGCAGTATCAACTTGCTTTGTTTGTGCGGCAGTGTGTTTTAAAAAACTTGCCGAATGCCAAAGTGCCTGAATCAACGCCAGAAGACTTGCGTAGATGGGCTTATAATATAGACCTCATGATGCGGATAGATTACAGAAGTCCTGATGAAATCCGGCAACTCATGGATTGGGCACACAAAGACCAATTCTGGAAAGCCAATATATTGTCTCCTGGGAAGCTTCGGGAGAAATGGGACACTCTTGTTGCACACAAGCAGCGAGCTGAAGAGCGAATTAGGGGCACACCTGCTGTGAACAGCTATAAATCAGGCAATCCATTCTTAGAACTTGCAAAGGAGGAAGGGTTATTATGACAAGGCAGGAAGCACTGGCGGTTATGGCAATGCTAAAAACAGCATACCCGACATTTTACAAAAATTTTAGCAAAGAAGACATAAGCGCAGCGGTGAACCTATGGGCTACTATGTTTTCGGAGGAATCAATCCAGGTAGTCACTGAAGCGATAAAAGCCCTAATGTGTACCCTGAAATATCCTCCGACTATCGCTGACGTAAAGGAGAAAATTGCCATGATAACACAGCCACTTATGATGACGGAGATGGAGGCTTGGAGCAGGGTACGTGGTGCTATAAGTTACTATCATGCCAACGAAGCCTTTGCGAACCTGCCGCCAATGCTGCAGAAGATAGTTGGCAGTCCAAACCAGCTCAGGGAATGGGCGTTGATGGACGTTGAGACTGTCAACAGTGTTATACAGTCAAATTTCATGAGGAGTTACAAACCGAAAGTAGCCCAGCAAAAGGAATATGCGATGTTACCGAGTAGCACAAAACAGCTTATAGCAGATTTAACAAGAAATATGAGTTTGGAGGATAAGCATGAACTACATAGCAAATGCGCGATTGATGCTGACAAAGTGCGGAAGTTGCCTTGGGTGCAATCGGCTGGAGAATGAAAATTTTAGGGGTGATAGCAAGTGCAAGGATTATCGCAGTAGCGATTCAACGACATGTGTAAGCTGGCGGTTTGAAAGGAGGGAGACAGATGAATAGCAGAGAAAAAGGCAAGCGAGGCGAGAGAGAATTTGCCAAGCTTTGCCGCCAATACGGATATGACGCAAGACGTAGTCAACAATACGCTGGCGGTGTAGACAGTGCCGATGTTGTTGGACTTCCAGGGATACACGTTGAAGTGAAGTTGCGAGACGTCATCACGGAAGGTGACAAATTGGCTTTTATGAGGCAGGCCATAAGAGATTCGGCCGGAAGCGACAACTTACCTATCGTGGCACACAAGGAGAACTACCGGCAATGGTTTGTAACAATGGAGATGCAGGACTTTGTTCAGATGTATGCACTAGCAGCAGATTGCAATGAGATTATTGACGGGGTTACAGAAGAAATACACACGGTCACAATGACAGCTGAGGCATGGTTTGCAGTGTATCAAGAATGGCACTCTATCGAAGAACTCAAGAAAGTTGAGCATATTCGATTTGACAGGAGGTCGAAGTTATTCAATGACTAGGGAAGAACTAAGCAAGCTTGGAAGCATACAAAAAGAAATTGAACTTATCAAAAAAGAGTTGAATGCAATTACAGAGGAATATGTAACTGACAAGGTCACTGGCAGCATGGTTGAGCATCCGTACATCCTCACACATTTCAAGATTTGCGGCTATGACAGTGGAGGCTACTCAAGCAAGGTTAAGCGGTTGGAGCGAAAGCTGAAGTGCAAGCTTGACGAGCTGATGGACGAACGGGCAAGGATTGAAGAATACATTGAAAGCATTGACAATGCGACAATAAGGATGATATTGAGATTGAGGCACATAAACGGGTTGAAGTGGGAGCAAATAAGACGTGAGCTCGGATATAGCACCCAGCACATAAAACGAATGTATTATAGGCACATAGAGAATATGGGAAAAAATGTTGCTACACTATGAGCCGTTAAGCAGTGCTATAATAATAGTGTAGAAGTTTGACAAACCAAACTTCCCTAAAATACATAGACTCTCTATATACCAAGTATTTTAACATCCCCAGCCGGTTCTTATGAGCCGGCTATTATTTTTCAAAAGGTGATCTGATGGCAAAGGAATGGGCCAAGCCTTTTTATAACAGCAAACAGTGGAAGCAGTGTAGGAAGTCGTATATCGCACACAGGATAAGCATAGACGGTGGTATGTGCGAGCATTGCCACCGTGAGTTGGGTTACATTGACCATATAACAGAGCTGCAGGATTTAGGCAGGATGCCACGGTCATTATTAATGGGGGCAACCGGGCAGAGTAAAAGGCCAGTACATAATTCCCAAGTGTCTGATTACACCGTGGGATATACTTAGATGGATTTAAGGAATAGCAATGTTGATAAGGATGTGATTAAAGTATTTGGAAGGTGAGAAAAGATATGGCCAGTCGAGCGAAACGACCTTGCAATTATCCAGGATGTCCGGAGCTGGTGTCCTCCGGTTATTGCACGAAGCACACGAAGCACTCAAGCGAATACAGAAGAGGAACAGCACAACAGAGAGGATATAACTATAAGTGGTCGCAATATAGTAAAAGGTTTCTCAAGCAACCTGGTAATCATCTGTGTGCGTTAAAGATAAGCCCACGTTGTGCCTATGTATCTGAGTGCGTGGATCACCGTATACCGCCTAAAGGGCCAGATGATCCGTTGTTTTGGGATAAAGACAATCATCAACCGGCTTGTATTGCTTGTAACAGTATGAAAGGTAATAGGGTTTAATCAAGTGACTTGCTATACTTCTACATGGTAATATATGGGGGTAGGGGGGTGTCGAATCCCTGCCAGAACACACTTACAAAAC
>Ga0208461_1003981_pt1 | contig 10642 bp, 20 predicted proteins | sample AD_JPNTR4_MetaG_FD_184448 | JGI IMG/M metagenome (GOLD analysis project Ga0208461, IMG submission 184448) | Active sludge microbial communities of municipal wastewater-treating anaerobic digesters from Japan - AD_JPNTR4_MetaG (SPAdes) (version 2) | ecosystem: Engineered > Bioreactor > Anaerobic... | reverse complement strand
GACGGAGTTCGAGCTGACCATCAACGTGGCCGCCGGAGCGGCCCTCTTCGAGGCGGCAGCGCTCGCCTACGGCCCCCGATGACCGCGACCCTCCTCCCCCGGCAGAAGCCCCGCGCCTACGGCATCGCGCTCGCCCCGGCGACGCCGGTCTACTACGGCTTCCACTACTCGGCGTCCGGCTTCGGCGCCACGCTCTACGCGGCGGACGGCTCCTGGGTGTCGGACCGCGGCGAGATCTCGACCGGCGACACCCTCGACGCCCGGGCCACCTGCATCCTCGAGGACGCGGGGGCCAAGGTCGGCGCCGGGTCGCTCGTCTGGCCCTCGGACATGCAGAACCTCAACGTCTGGGACGTGGCGGCCGCCGCCACCTACACCTACGCGGTGGCCGACACCTACCTGCTCGACGGCGCCTGCTACCACGGGGGATATCTCTGGTGGATCGAGCGCGACCCGGTGCAGCACGGCACGGCGGGCTCCGGCGCCACCTGGTTCCGGCTGATCCGTGCCCGGTGTGACCTGACCGACGTCACCCAGGTGGGGAGCGACTACGAGGTCGACCACATGCTGGCGGGGATGCTGGGTTCGGTCACCTGGCCGACCGATCCCGTGGAGGGGTGGAACTCGCAAGCATTCGCCACGGCGAACGCCATGAACATCCTGCTCGCCTGGAAAGATGCGATCAACGGTGAGAACGCCGGTCTGCTGCGCGTTCGGATGCCATTCTCCGGGAGCTCTCCGGAGAGTGTTGGCGACTACGGCATGGCGTACGGCCTCGATGGTTTCGTTGGCGTGCGCGCGAACTCTGGGGTCGCGATCATGCCCTACGCCGGGCTCCTCTACTACCCCGATGCGATCTCCCTGGACGCTACCGCTGGCTGGCCGACCGAAGCGCCATGGCCGAGCCCGTCGTACAGCCTCTACTCGCTGGGGTATTCGCCCGCTTCTTCAGAGGCGGTAGTGCTCCAGAGACCCCTCGACGACTCCATCCTCACCCGCCACGCCTACCCGAGCACCGACGGCTCCCCGGGCGTGCAGGTGACCGTGGCCGCGCACGCCGACTGGGCCGAGCCGAACCTGATCTTCCCCATGGAGTGACCGATGCCCACCCTCGACTTCTACCTCGACGACGATCTGACGCTCCTCTCCGATGAGGCGATCCCCGACCTCGAGGCGGGCGCGTATACCGCGCCGATCGAGCTTCACGTCTGGGTCGACAAGGGCGCCGCCTCCCCCCAGCCGGCGAAGAACGTCCGGCTCGTGATCGACACTGAGGACCCGGACACCGCCGGGACGTTCCTGCGCTCCGGCCTCCCGCCCCAGGACGAGCTCTGGGCTTGGATGCGGATCGTCGGCTACACCAACACCGCCGATCCGACCTGGTCCGTCCCCTCCACCGACTGGCAGGCCGTCGGCGCCTACGCGGGGCTGCCGGTGGGCGACATCCCGGGCGACTGCGCCGTCCACGTCGAGGTCCGCTGGCGGCCACCGACGAGCGCCGCGGCGATGGCCTGGCGCTTCCGTCCCGGGGCGATCTACGAGGAGTACGCCTCCCCGGTGCCCCCGGCGGTCACCCTGCTCGACCGCGGGGTGCTCACGGGCGTGGGTGACGCCACCCGCGCGGGCCTGATCTCTGGCCTCGCCGTCACCCCCACCGGCACGCCGGACGACGAGGTCCACGTCGCCGCCGGGACCTGGCTCTACCAGGGGGCGATCTACGCCCAGGTGGCAAGCACCCACGAGCTCGACCAGAACGACGTCACCCCGGCCGCGCTGGCCTCGGGCGAGTCCTACTGGGCGGCGCTGACCGCCGGCGCCGGGTCGGTGACGGTGACCAAGGGCACGAAGGCCGCCTCGCCAGCGAAGCCGGTCCTCCCGGCCGGCGAGCCGCTGCTCGCCTACGTGCAGGTGGCCTACAACGCCGTGGCCTCGGAGATCGACGCGGCGGACATCGACACCGACGCCCGGGTCCACGACCGCTACCTCTGCGAGGTGGACTCCGGGCTCGACGTGGTCATCTCCGCCGGGCAGGCGCTCGGCGGCGGCACCTGGCGCTACCACTACGGTCCGACCACCCTCACCCTAGACGCCTCCGACACCTCCTACATCTGGCAGCTCGCCTCCGGGCTCTTCGAGGTCACGCTCACCGCGGCCCCGCCGGAGTCCACGGCGCTCCTCTTCTGGGAGGTGACGACCGACGCCACCGACGTGACGGCGATCGTGGACCGCCGCCGCTACGCCGGGCGCACCGTCTGCCTCCGCCTCGCCGGCGCCACGCCCGGCTCGCCCGGCACGGTGGACGAGCTCCAGGTGGAGCACGACCTGCTCTACGTGGACGAGGTGGTCTTCCGCGTCTCCGACAACGGCGGCGGCTCGGCGGGGCAGACGGCCGGAGAGTGGTTCGTGGACGGCACCACCGCCTACACCTCGAAGGCCACGGACGACCAGCGCCCGGCGATCGCCTTCGACGCCACCACCCTCGTCCACCGCACCGGCGTCGCCGAGGTGCGCCGGCTCCGGAAGGGCGACCTCGTGCGCTTCGACACCGTAGAGCACCCCACCGGCGGCAACCCCGCCCGGGTGGAGCTGACGCTCGTCTGCCGCGTGGCATAGGAGGGGGATCCGATGGCCGACCCGATGTTCGACAACCTGACCCGGACCATCCGGGGCGACGCCGCCCCGGCTTCGATGCGCTTCTGGATTGGCAAGAACCTGGTGCTCCAAGACCCACGGAAAGATTCCAAGTACGACCCGGCGCAGCGCGCGATCTTCTGCGGGGGGCCTGACGACTTCGTGGTGGAGCTCCTCGACTACTGGTGCGACACGACCGGGGACGCCGGCGTGTGCCGGCTCCGGGGGTAGCCGTGGATGGGGCCGACGGCATTGGACATACTCTGGAAGGTGCTGGAGGTTGCCGTCGGCCTCCTGGTGGCGATCGGCGGATTCGTCATGCGGGATGTGATCGCACGGGTTCGTGAGCTCGAGCGCAGCAACCACGGCGAGCGGCTCGCGGCGCTCGAGGCGAGTCACACCGCCCTGCTGCGCGGGCAGGAGCGGCAAGAGAACGCCCTACAGGAAGTGGATCGAAAGGTCGGCGAGCTCCTCCGCTACCTGGTTCCGCACAGGGATCGAGGTTGATGGCGCGCGGGCGGATCAGCTTCAAGTCGCCGGCGGTTCGTGTCGCAGCGATCTCGCCGGCGATCTTCCGCGCGATCGCCGAAGCCGCCGACCTGTGGGGGTCTCGCGGCCTGGCCCTGGTCGTCACCAGCCTGAACGATGGGGAGCACCGCCCCGGCTCGAGACACTACTCTGGCGACGCGGTGGACCTCCGTTCTCACAACGTCCCTCCCGAGCTCCGCGCACAGCTCGCAATCGACCTGGCGGCTCGGCTCGGGGCGACCTTCCGCGTGCTGCATGAAGCGGTCGGCACCCCGAACGAGCACTTCCACGTTGAGCTCCGACCGGCCCGAGTGTGACCATGCTCCGGCTCCTGCCCTGCGACATTCTCCTCACGGCCTCGCCCGGCTGGTTCGGGCGCGCGATCCGGTGGGCGCAACGCTCACCGGGCGAGGCCCCCTCCTACGCCTCGCACGCGGGGCTGATCGTCGCCGGCGGGCCCTGGGACTGTGCCCTGGTGAGTGAGGCCATCGGGCGCGGGGTGGCCGTCCGCACGCTGCACCCCTACGCGCGCGGGCGGGATCGCGTGAAGATCATCCGGCCCCTGAACATCCCGGCGCGCGACCTAGATGCGATCCTCCACGCCGCCTACGCCGTGACCGACAAGCGCACGCGGTACGGGTTCCACCAGCTACTTCTCCACCTGGGGGACAGCGCGCTCTCGCGGGCCCGCGGGCGCGAGGTTGTGTTCTTCCGCCGGGCGATCCGGTCGGGAGCCTTCACGACCTGCGCTCGCCACGTTGCGGAGTGCTACGCGAAGGCGGGGTACGACTTCGGGGTGAGCGTCGACGCCTGTTCGCCGGACCACATCGACGACTACGCCAACGCCCACCCCGACCGCTACGCGGTGGTGTGGCCCTGGGGCCCGCTGCCCGAGCTCACCCTGATCCAGACACCGGGCTCGCCGAACTCCGGGGCGTAGAGCTTCGAGGCGGCGAGCACCGTCACCTGGGAGTCGTCGCGGTAGGCGATCCCGGTGAGTCCGTCGAGCACCGCGCGCACAAGCTTGTCCAGGTCGGGCCTCGAGACATGGGGGCGCTCGGCGCACGACTCGCGGAGGATCGGCTTGCCGTCGGGCCCGTTGCCCCGGTAGTGCGACTTGGGGCGCGGGAAGCGGAAGGACACGCCGACCTCCACGGCACCCTCCTCGCGGTAGGGCACGCCGGCCCCGTGCGCCGCCAGTGCGATCCGCTCGCGCCAGCCGGCGAGGCCCTTGGTGGTGCTGGTGATCCTCGCCTTCCCCTTTCCGCTCTCCTTTCGAGGCCCGAATCGTACTGGAATCGAACAGCCCCGCCGGTAACTCCTGCAACTGCCGTGCCTTGCTCTTAGATGGCATTCAAGAGGTCGTCGGTTCGATCCCGATCAGCTCCACCACTTTCAACCCCCTGAAACCACGGCAGTTAGCGCCTCCCGCGAGGGTCCCCACGGCCCCGATAGTCCCGCAAACGGAACCGCCCGAAAAGGGGGGTTGACAGAAACGGAACCTTGGGGCACACTCCGTTGCATGAAACAGAACGGAGCCCGTCAACTGCCCATTCAGGACTTCCTCACCGCCCACGGGAAGACCCTCCGTGGATTCGCCGCGGAGGCCGGGATGCCGCTCGCCACCGCCAGCGACCTCGTGAAGGGCAAGCGCGAGCCGCGGACGAGCAACGTCAACAAGGTGCTCGCCTGGGCCCGCACGCTCGACCCGTCCGTCACCTACGAGCAGCTTTTCGCCCCCGAACAGAACGCCGCCCGCGGCATCGGCATCGAGCTGAAGCCAGCCTACTACCGGCAGGCGCTGATGAACCTGCAGACCATCGAAAACACGGACGGCGAGCAGGCGGATCTCGGACTGTTCGATGCCGTGGAGTCCGCATGACCGACGCCCGCATCGTCGTTGAGAAGCTGCCCCGCCGGCGCCGCCGGGTGGTGGTGGAGGTTGCGACGCGCGGGATCGGGGAGCTGCTCAACGAGCTCTGGCACCGCGGCTACCGGCTCACCCCGCAGGGGAAGCTCACGGTGCGCCGCTACGCGGCCAGCCACACATCGCCATCGGTAGCCCGCGTCGAGTGGATCGAGCCGGCCGGTGAGCCGGTCGATCCCCGGCGCTTTCTCGGAAGGGAGGCGTGAGATGAAGACCGTGGTGTTCGTGTTCAAGGGGAAGGCCGCGACGGTATTCGCGGCGATCGAGCGCCTGGCGGCGCGGGAGAAGAAGTCGTGAAGCGCCTCTACCGCGTGCAGGCGGCGGCGATGACGGTCTCGACGTGCTACGTCGTGGCCGAGTCGGAGGCCGAGGCGGCCGAGCAGGTGCGCTCGTGCCCGCTCGGGCAGCTGCTGCCCGAGGCGACGATCCAGGGCGCGGTCGACCAGATCGAGGCCACGCCCGCCACCTGGGAGCAGGCGGCGAAGGACGGCTGGCTCGGCAACAGCCCGTTCGTCTTCGACGCCTTCCGCAAGGAGCTCTTCTACTTCGCCCTCGACGACGACACCGTCGAGGACTGGCTGATCGCGATCGAAGAGGCCCAGGCCGCCGAGGTGCCCGAGGTCGAGCTGGAGGCGACGGCGTGAGCGGACAGATGCAGGCGCTCCTCTCCGACCTCCAGGCGCACCGGCGGAAGGCGGCCGAGGAGCTCGACATGCGGCAGCGGGAGATCTCGGCGCTCGACGCGGCCATCGCGGCGCTCGAGTCCGGAGCGCCGCCGCGCCGCCCCGCGGGCCGGCGGCCGCTCTCCTCGAAGGCTCCGGGGCGGTGGGCGACTGCCACCCAGCGCGCCAAGGCCGGGGTCGAGCGGCAGCGGAAGCCCGACCCGCCGAAGCGGGCCAAAGGCGAGAAGCCGGGGCCGACGGATGTCACGGCCACGGCGGACGCCGAGGTGCGGACCTTCACCGGCCGGCTGCCGAAGAACGTCGCCATCCTCACCTACAGCGGCGCGGACGCGGAGAAGGACGCCAAGACCGCCGCCGTGCGCCTGATCGGGCGCGGCTACGTCCGCCACACGGGGCGGCCGCTCGCGGCCGGGCAGTTCGACCTCCTCAAGAGCCGCCGCTCGGGGCACTGCTACTGCATCTTCGTCGAGCGGAAGACCGACGACCGCATCGCGGCGAAGGAGCTGGCGTGAGCCTCTACCCTTTCGAGATCGTCTTCGGCCCGCTCTCCGAGCGGGAGGAGGCGATCGCCCGGCTCGGGATTCAGTGCGGCTGGCGGTAAAAATACTTTGAACACTGTCTTGACTTTATTCTTATAGGCGACTAGACTATATTCACCGGTTAGGGAAAGGCCCAAACCGCAAAACTCAGGAGAAAAGACCATGACCGAGAACCTCAAAAAATTCGCAGCCGCCACGAACAACGAACTCTTCGACGCCGAGTACGAGGGCGGCGAGTGGATGTGTGAACACGTCGAGACGCAGGAAACGCTGGAGCAGTGGGAAGAGTCGAGCAAGGGCTGGAACGAGCGCACCGCGATGAAGACCGGCGAAATCGGCGGCTTCCCGTTCCGCGCCTGGAAGAACGTGCAGGCCGTCAAGGGCCAGCAACGTCAGAGCATGAGCGTGGTGGATCTCGGCGACGTGCGGATCGCGCTGCCGGGAACCGACCTGACGGTTTTCTGATGCGCGGCGGGAAACGGGAAGGGGCGGGTCGGAAACCCGCCCCGGAGCACCTGAAGAAGGTGCCCTACAACACCAAGCTCCCGCAGTGGTTGCGGGACTGGCTGACGGGTCCGGAGCGCGATGAAAGTGGGCCGGTGATGATTGAAAGGGCACTGTGCCGGATGTACAAGCTGAAGCCGCCGGCTGAGTGATGAAGACGCACAACGCGCGGATCAAGGCCGAACGCATGGCCGCCAGGCGGGAGCGGAAGAAGAAGGCGGCGGCTCAGAAGAGCCGGAAGCCGGACGCGGTGACGTTCGATTCTCCAACCACTGCCACGGCGTTTCTCAAGTCGCTCGTCGCGCGCGGCTACCAACGCGAGCTCGCGCGTCCGCTCCAGCCCGGGCAGTTCGACGTGCTCCACAACGCGGGCGTCAGCATCCAGATCCTCTTCGTCGAGCGCGCTTCCGACGATCGCTGGGCGGCGCGGGAGCTGAGCGCATGACCATGGCATTCCGGTGCGGCGGAGGGTGGGTAGTCGTGACATCGCGGCGATTCGAGATGGCGGCGCGTGGCCGCCGGCGGTCGACTGCGGTCTGCGGGAGGGCCCGCACGCCCTCCCGCACTTCCCGGGAGATCGCATGATGACCATCCCCTGGTCGGAGGCGCTGGTGTGCGCCGAGACGACATGCCTGACGCTCTTCTGGCAGCGTGAGTATCCCGACGCGCGCTGCCCGCTCTGCGGCTCGGAGGCGATCCATCTCGCCGCTTCCGAGGCCCGCCGCGCCACGCTGCAGGCCTGCAAAGAGTTCGACGAGACGCTCGGCGAGCTCGTCGAGAGGATGAGGTCGGTGGCGTGACGATCCCGCTCCAGGGCAGCGACTACTTCCAGGTCAGGCCCGGAGACTGGACGCTGCCGGAGTCGGCCACGCTGCCGAACGGCGAGCAGCTCGGCGGCGCGCGCGCCCGCCTCTACTGGCTCCTCCGCTGGACCGCCGAGCGCGGTTTCAGCTTCGCGATCGGGCGCCACCCGGGGCCGAAGGGCTGGGTGCCAGCGCACGTCTGCAAGGAGCCGTGGAGCGGCGGCGGGGCCGGCGACCGGAGGCTCCGTGATCTGCGCGAGCGAGGCGTGAAGATCGAGTCGCAGCGCTTCGTGACGCCTGCCGGCGAACGTACGTCCACCTGGCTCTGGCGGTGGACCGGCGACCCGGAACCAGGCCAGGCACGCGCCGAGACACCACCGGCGCGGCTCGTCTTCCAGACCTCGATCGGATGCCCAGCGTACGCCCCGGGCTGGGTGAAGTGGGAAGTCTCTCCCGGGAGCGGCCACGTGCTCGCCCCCTCCGCGAGCCTCCAGGCCGCGCTGATCACCGGCCACGTCACCCACGACCAGGCGGTCGCGCAGTACCTCGACCTGATGCGCCGGCGGTACGTGAGGGGCGAGCTCGACGGCGTGCTCGCCACGCGCCAGGCGGTCCTCTGGGTGAGGCCAGAAGTCGCCTTTGATCCGTTGCCGACCCTTCGTTCGGTGCTCGTCAAGTGCGGCGCCGAGCTATCGCAGGACAACCCGTAGCACGACAGGAGCCGAGCGTGGCGCGAATCCGCACGATCAAGCCGGACATCTGGACCGACGAGAAGTTCGCAGGCCTACCGCCCGGCGCGAAGCTGCTGTTCATCGGGCTGATCTCGACGGCGGACGACATGGGCCGCTTCCGCGCGAACCCGGCGCTCCTGAAGGCGACGCTCTGCCCGCTCGACCCGACCCGGCCCGGCGACCTGGCGAAGTGGCTCGGCGTGCTCGAGCAGGTGGGCATGGTCCTCCTCTACCGGGTGAGGGACGAGGCGCTCGGCCAGCTCGTGAACTGGGCGAGACACCAGCGGCTCGACAACGCCGCGAAGGGGTCGCTCCTCCCCGGTCCGGACGGTGAGATACCCCCTCGCGGCGAACCGCCGCGAACCGCCGCGAACCGCGGCAACTTTTCCGGAGGGGTGAGGGGCTCGCGGCGAATCGCGGCTGGAGGGGAGGGGAGGGGAGAGGAGGAGGAGAGGAGTGGAGTGGAGTCTCGCGGCGAAGACTCTCGCGGCGGGGAAGAGACCCCCGCCGCCGCCGAGCCCCGATCCCACCTGACCTTCCCCTGCCGGGAGAAGGGAGTGACCTGGGAGCTCACCGACGAGGAGGTGACCACCCTCGACACCCTCTACCCGGACGTGGACATCGTGGCTACCGCCACCCGAGCCCTGCGCTGGATCCAGGCCGATCCCCAGCGCCGGAAGACCCACCGGGGCGTCCGCCGCTTCCTGCACGACTGGTTCCGCCGCGACGTGGACTACGGCCGCGCCATCCCCCGCACCACCGAGCCCACCACCACCCCGGGCAGGAACGGCAACGGAACGACGGATCGGTTCGTGGGGCGGCCTAACTACGACGGCACCGAGGCTTGGGATGGCCGCGAGTACGTCCCGCGGGAGGAGTTCGTGCGGCGGTTCCCGGACGTCGAGATCCCGCCCTCGCCGCTGGAGATCGAAGAGCAGGGGGCGAAGGCGTCGTGACCTCCCCACGCGAGACAGCCGAGCGGTTCGCGATCGCGGCGGCGATGCGGTTCCCGGACCTCGCCGAGGAGGCTGGGCTGGCGCTGCGGGACTTCGCCTCGGGGCAGCTAGGGGAGGCGTGGGAGGCCGTCGCGCGGGTGCCGTACCGCGACGAGGCGGGGCGGCTGCCGGTGGCGCACCTGGCGGCGGAGTCGGGCGTCTCGGTCGACACGCTGGCTGAGGCGCTCCGGTGCGGGGTGTTCGCGCCGGACCAGGCGCGGCACTGGTGGTCGAAGCTGCGGGATCTCGCGACCTCGGAGCGGCTCGCCTCGGACCTGGTGGCGCTGGCGCGCAAGTCCGGCGACGGGGAGGACCGCACCGGTGCCCTACTCGCCGAGCTCGAGCAGGTCCACCGGCGCTACTCGGGCGAGGAGGTGGAGCGGGAGGTCCGCACGCTAGTGGACCTTGCGACCGACTACGTGGCCGAGCGCTCCTCGGAGCTGCGGCTCGGGCGGCGCGTGGGGGTGGTCACGGGGCTGCGCTGCATCGACGACTGGATGGGGGGACTGAACCCAGGCGAGCTCTCCACCCTCGCGGCCGCGGGCGGCGCGGGGAAGAGCACCTTCGTCCTCGACCTCGGGCGGCGCGTGGCCGCGGCGGGCGGGACGGTGCTCGTCTTCTCGGCCGAGATGACGGCGCGCCAGGTGGGGCAGCGGGAGGTCCACGGCGAGCTCGGGCGGCCGATCTCGGACCGCTCGGTGGGCGCGATCGACCTCGCCGCGGCGCTGGAGCGGATCGAGGCCGCCGACTACGCGGGCCGGGTGGTGGTGGACACCCGCACGCGGCTGGCCGCCGCCCAGGTGCTCGCCACGGCGCGGCGGGTGCAGGCGCAGCGCGGGCTCGCGCTGCTGGTGTTCGACCATCTCGGCCACTGGGACGCGAAGGTCCGCGGCGGCAACGAGCAGGAGCAGCTCGCCGCGGCGATCGTGCAGGCGAAGGACCTGGCGAAGATCCTCGACGTCCCGTTCGTGATGCTCTGTCACTTCAGCCGCGCCCGGCGGGAGGCGACCCGGCCGTCGATGGAGATCATCCGCGGCACCGGCAAGATCGACGACGTCTCCGACAACATCTTCGCGCTCTGGCGGCCGGACCTCGACCGCACGGAGCTCCACCTGCTCAAGTGTCGTCAGACCGGGCAGCAGAACCGCGCGATCCGGCTCTCCTACTCGCTCTACCGGCAGCAGTTCAGCGAGGAGGAGGAGATCTTCTTCGGTTCGTCCGCGCCGCCTCCGGCCCGGGCGCACCGGCCGCGCGAGGCGGCGGAGGCGCCGTTCTGATGGGCGCGCGGGAGCTGGCGCTGC
>Ga0208461_1003975_pt1 | contig 10660 bp, 9 predicted proteins | sample AD_JPNTR4_MetaG_FD_184448 | JGI IMG/M metagenome (GOLD analysis project Ga0208461, IMG submission 184448) | Active sludge microbial communities of municipal wastewater-treating anaerobic digesters from Japan - AD_JPNTR4_MetaG (SPAdes) (version 2) | ecosystem: Engineered > Bioreactor > Anaerobic >... | reverse complement strand
CCAGCGTCTGAGAAGCCGCAGAACTTCCAAGAACATCGTAAACTTCGATATAACCAAGGACATGCTGAAGGGTTTTGTCATAGACCGGCAGGCGTGAAAAAGAGCATTGTGCAAAGCGGGCCAAAATCTGCTCGATGGAGGTATGAAGTTCTATCGTTTGGACTTCACGCCAAGGAGTCATCACCGAGGCAACCGGAAGAGAAGGGGTTCGAATCAACCGGTCCATCATTGCTTTTTGAACATCACTTAAAAGACCTTCTTCCCGTGTTTCGTGAAAAATTTGCTGTACCTGTTCCCGCTGGGTTAAATCGACCGCCTGCGGCGTATCAATGGACGTGTGAAAGATGCGGTTGAGGCGTCTGGAAAGCCACTTGAGAACCGTTGTAAGCCCGCTGCGGGTAAACAGATTATAGACAAACCATATCAGAGGAGATAGAGCAACCAAAAAAGAGTCAGCTCTGTAATAAAAGAGATTTTTGGGAAGGGTATCGACACACACAAACAACAGAGGGGTCATCACGGCGGTCGAATACAGTTCGGCCATCGCCGGATTCTTTAATCGTGTATAAAACAAATAAGCCGCCAGACTGGTGGCAAAATAATTGGCCAGATTGTTGCCCATCAGCAAGCTGAGGATAAGCCCGTGACTGTCCTGAACAACTCCCCACAGCAGTCGATGAAGGGGTTTTTTCTGCTCGGCACCGAGGCGAAGCCGCAAGCGGCTGAGGCGGTAGGTTCCGGTTTCAGCACCAGCCAGAATTCCGCTGAAAAAAATCAAAACAGTAAGAATTGTCAAGCTCAGAAACAGATTCATTGCGGTTCCTTTGAGTTTTCAGGAACACCTGCTGACTGCAAAGAGAGAATCAGGGAACGGATACGGTTTTTATGGACGCTTTCGACGGTAAACTCAAGATTTTTCCACCGGACTTGATCGCCGGGACGGGCAACCCGCCCCAGCAGGGCTGTTACAAGACCGCCAACGGTAGCTAGATAACGGTACTCCGGTTCGATTTCCTCCGGTTCAATCCACTCATAAAGCGGAAGTTCAGCGGCCAAGCGGTACTTCAGTGGGCCAATGACTTGAACGGGTTCCTGTCCTTCGGACAAATCGGAGGACGAAACCAGCTCATTAAGCAAATCTTGAAGTGTTACGGAGCCGGAGATGCCGCCGTATTCATCCACAACAAGAGCAAACTCTCTTTTTTCCTTCCGAAATGTTTCGAGCAGCGCTTCAGCGGTTTGCTGCTCCGGAACAAAAAAAGCCGGATGGAGCAGGGAGGAAATCGGGCTGTTTGGCTTTGCCAGAAGATCACGCAGTGAAAGGACGCCAAGAATATTGTCTATTCTTTCTCGATAAACAGGCAGATATTTTTGTCGAGCAGCCGCAAACTTCTGCAAGATGGCTTGTTGCGGCGTCTTTTCCTCGCAAGCGGGCATATCCACACGTGGAACCATAATATGCCGGACCTTCAAAAAACCTAAATGGACTATTTCCATCAGAATCTGGTTTTCATCTGGGGTCAGCAGTCCTTGACGGGTTGAGGAATCAAATAAAAGATTCAAATAAGCCGCATGAGCAGGGCGGTGAGGCGAATGACACCGGCTGCCGAAAAACAGCCGACAGAAGGGACGGACGAGACAAAAATCCAATCCAGCGGTAATAGGCCCTAAAACCTGAAAACTGAGCCAGCAGGGTACCGAGGCCCAGCGGCAAAAACGCGGGGCATTGGAGTAGGCCAGAGATTTCGGGAGCATTTCGCCGAAAAGCACTAAAATTACAAAAAAAAGGAGGGCACAAAAAGACCCTGCGATGGGGCTGAAGTCTTTGCTAATCTTGAACGAGAAAACGCTGGCCAGGGCAAAAAACGAGACATTTACCAGCATATTGCCAAATAAGATAGCGGTCAAAAAGCGACTGGGCTGGAGAAGAATTTGATAAACAAGCCGTTCCGTTGACAAGGACGACTTTGAAAACAAACTTAACTGGCGTTGAGAGAGATGAAAAAAGGCGGTTTCGGAAGCGGAACAGAAAGCGGAACACCCCAGCAAGACTGCCATCAGGAAAATCCGCCATAGATATTGCCACCCGGCTGCCACGATAAATTTCCCTTACTCGTTATCCTCAGGAGTATAAGAGATTAGGGCTTGTCCGGCAACCAAAGAGTAAAAATGGTTCCATGGCCGGGCTCAGATTGTACCTGAATGGTCCCGCCGTGGCTATCGATGACATGCTTGCAAAAAGCCAGGCCGACACCGTGTCCCTTTCGGCGGCCGTCTTTTCCGTCTTTGGTAGTGAAAAACGGTTTGAAAATATCTTTTGTCTGATGGGGCGGAATCCCGCAGCCGGTATCTGAAATATGGATCTGCACCCCCTCCAGGTAAGGATTGGCCCGAACAGTGAGCCGACCGCCCCTATTCGTAAGCATTGACTCTCGAGCATTTAAAATTAAATTGATAAGAACCTGCCGCATTCCAACGGGATCCATCGGAATGGAAAGTCCCTCCGGAATATCTTTTATCACTCGAATCCCATCTTTTTGAAAATCGCGGGCTATCGTAGCAAAGGCATCTTCGAGCAACTGTCTGATTTTATATCGGATTTTCTTTACTTCTTTCTGGCCGGCCAATACAGGAACTTGCTGGAGTATTTCAGCGGCTTGGTTTCCCAGCCGGACCGCCTTTTTTAATGCCTTTTGTACTAATTCGGGGTCATCGGATTGCTGAAGGGCAATCTGGGCATAATTGGTAAGCGGGGTAAGCAGATTGTTGATTTCATGGGCAACCATCGCCCACGCTTTGCCGACAAGAGACAATTGTTCCAATTGTCGGATTTGTTCGGAGAGTTCCTGATTTTTTCGTTTTACCAGTTCGATTTTTCGATGCAGACTTTGGCGTTTTTCAATCGTATTCAACTGGTGCTTCCTATTTTAACATAGCGGAAAAACAAAAATCCTTGTCATTTCTTACAATAAAAGATACTCTATCTCTGTCAAATAATATCGGTCAAGTTGTGTTTTTTCTTGAAGATTGAAGAGATGGATTATCAAAGCATTCTTGACGAGTTGCTGGAGCTGCTTTCGAGCCGGCAGGTTGTGATTCGACAGGAAGCGATGGGAGGAGGCGGAGGCGGATTCTGCGAAGTACGCAATCGACAGGTTTTCTTCCTTGACTGTCAGGCATCGGCGATGGACTGCGCGATTCAGGCCGCAAAGGCGGTTTTAAAAGTGGTGGAGGACCCTGAGGCCATTTTTCTCAAGCCCGCTGTTCGAGAATTTCTTGACAAAGTCCGGCAGATGGATTGAATTATTTTTATTGTTTTTTAGATTGGATAAATATGATGGATATTGTCGACAATAAATTGCCCTTGGTTTTGGTGGTGGATGATAATCCTCAAAACCTCGAGCTGATCTTGGCCTGTTTGGAAGACGTGGAATGTCAGACAATTTCTGCTGCAGACGGCTATACAGCTTTGGAATTGGTAAAAAGTCATCAGCCGGATTTGGTGCTTCTGGATGTAATGATGCCGCGAATCAGCGGGTTCGAAGTTTGCCGTCGGATTAAAAGCAATCCCGAGACGGAAGACATTCCTGTGATTATGGTAACCGCCTTGAATGAATTGGGAGATATTGAACGAGCCATCCAGTCCGGAACAGATGATTTTCTAAGCAAACCCATTAACAAATGGGAACTGGTTGTTCGGGTGCGTACCATGCTGAAATTGAAACATCTAACCGACAAACTGGAGCGTACGTTGGCTTACTTTAATGAGATGGACAAGCCCCCCAGAACAGACCGGGCAGACTAACTTCTGCTTAATTCGGATATTTTCCTGAATCTGCCAAAAAGTTGGCAGGGGGCTTTCCCCAAAACAGTTTCTATCTCTTTGTAAATAAAGAACTTACAAGGGTTTCGCTGATTGTATAGTTCCTTTTATCCCGCCAGCCGCTACATCCGCTAAAATTGACCGTTTTCAAGGTTTTTTGAAGTCCTTTTTTAATTATCGATTTCTTAGATTCCTTAACCCTCAGAGGGGGTATGTCGATAACATCTGCAGAAGTTCACAAAGGGAAAACAACATCGATTCAACTGAGAATGGTGCTTTCTTATGAGTAAACTGCTTGAGATTTTTGGAAAAGCAATTACGGTGGATACCGCTGAACTGATATGGCACTGGTTAATGACGCTCCGCACTCAGCATCAGCCGGCTCCTCCTCCGTGGCAGAATGAGCTGGATGATGTGCTTGAGCATTTGGGCAGGCATGAATTTCGGCCGGCAGCGGAAAAAATGAAAGGGTATTTGTTCGAATACCCAAATTGTATTTTCGGACACATGACGGCGGTTGCCCTTTGTTTGTATCGTAATGATATCCAGGCCGCCTACGAGCAGCTCCAAAGCGTCTATCTGAGACAGCCGAACAATACAATGGCTCTGTATGCAATGGGGTACTGCCAGGAGCGAATGGGACATCTGACCGAAGCAGTCGAATTTTATCAGGACTGCATCAAATTCAAAAGCCATCTTCAGCTGCCGCGTCTTCGGATGGCGGCAATTTATCTGCAGTCAGGCCGTCTGGATAAAACTATCCGGGAATATGAAATGCTCACCACCGAACACCCTGAAGACATCAGCGCCCACGTCCTGTTGGGCAATTTATATCTGATGAACGGTCGGGCGGCGGAAGCAATTGATACCTTCAATATGGCAATTTTGTCCCATCCAGACAATTTCAGGGAAGATTGCCCCAGCGAGGAAATCAACAATCTGCTCGAAAGCGGCTGTTATGAACAAGCCCTTGAAAATATCCTTGGGCTGATGGAACAGACAGGACCTCAGCCGGATTTGTATCTGCATTTGGCGGATATATATAGTCAAAGCCAAAAACCCGCAGAAGCGATCGCTCATTACGAGAACGCGCTGCGGCTCCAGCCGAATTACCTGGAGGCAGCTATCAAACTGGGTACCCAGTATCTTCGCAATCATCAATATACGCTGGCAGCAGAACAGTTTAACCAAGCGGCTGAAATCAATGACGAGATTGTGGATGCCTATATGGGACTATGCCGGGCGCAATACGCTGCTGGACAAACCGAGGAGGCGGAGCAAACAATTGCATTGGGGGCAGCGATTCAGCAGAATAGCGGACTTCTTTATTCAGAAACCGCCATTCTTTATTTTCAGGCCGCCTTGGATGCTCATCGGATTTTGCATGGTGAAATTGAAAAAACAGCTATCCAGATGGAAGATGTACTGCTGGCCCATCAAAAACAGATTGCTAAGCGGGTCAGTTGTGCAGATGTATATTATAAATACGGGATTCTGCTGATGAGCGGCGGACATTACGAAGAAGCCGTTGGATTTTTCCGAAAAGCAATCGAAATCAACGATACTCATTATCGGGCAAATACGAAGATGGCGATGTGCTGTTTCGAAATGGGCCGCACTCAGGAGGCCCTCCAACTCATAACAACTCAGACACCGGTGGATCAGAATCTGATGCAGCTCCATTATCGAACAGCCATCCTGTTCTGCGATCAAAAGCAGTTTACGCGCGCCATGCGGCATCTCAAAGCCGTCATGCAGCAGGAAGACAGCTTAGGTCTTTATCAAAATATTGAATTAGTACTCGAAAATTTGGGGCTGATTGACAGAACCCTAAGTACCTGGAAACAGCTTTCAGAGATGATGGAAAATATCCTGCCGCAAGCGGTCACATCCCAATAAAAGAGGCCGCTGGAGTAGTTTTCATATAACTTCTTTTAGAACAATTGGATACGGAATAACCGCCCTCTTGCGAATGCAACATAAGATACATTATGGGACGTAACAGGGGGGCGGAAAAATAAAAAGGCCCGTCCTGATTTTCTACGCTCAAGCGGGCCCTTTGATAGCGAAAACCCTTTTAACGAAGCGACAACGGTTTGTCCAAAATCTCTGAAGCCGCCACTAAATAACGAATCTGGTTCGGATTTTTCAGCATTTTCCGCAAATAGACAACGTTCATCCTTTTGGATGCTTCTTGATCGATTCTTGCTGCCGTTTTCACTGATTGTTTTTGAACTTCCATCGGAGCTGTTGGGGGCTGCACCGGTTTTGGCTGGGTAATGACCGGCCGGGAGACAGCATCTTTTCGCCGTCCTGCGATCTGAGCAACCGGATAAAGAACCTTTAACGGCTTAAATGGATTTGGCATCGAAGATGATGCAGTACCCTGGCGAGATGCCCAAGGCGACTTGGCTGCCATTTTTGCATAAGGCAGCCGTTTCTGCTGAGGAGTTTCCGCCTTTTGAGGAGCCGGACTTTCTTTAATGCCGGCAGTTGATTTTTGCTCCTCAAGGGCTTGCTCTTTCTTTTTTGCTGCTGTGGCATGAACCATGTTTGCAACGACAGAAAACAGAATAAAGATGCCGATAATAACGATTTCAAAAATATCCCCGGCATCAGCCAGAACAGAGCCAATATATCCGCAAAAGCTCATTCCTTATTCCCCTTTCTTTTCGTCCCCGCCGCGTGCTATCGAATCCCGCATAGAAGTATCGGCATTGATATTCTTCATTCGGTAATAGTCCATAATCCCGAGGTTTCCTTTCCGGAATGCCTCTGCAATGGCCTTGGGAACTTCGGCCTCCGCCAGGACTACTTTGGCTCTATTTTCTTCTACAAGGGCTTTCATTTCCTGTTCTCTGGCTACAGCCATGGCACGCCGTTTTTCTGCTTCTGCTTTGGCACGTTTTAAATCCGCTTCGGCCTGGGCCTCCTGAAGTTTGGCGCCAATATTCTCGCCGACATCTATGTCTGCAATATCAATGGAGAGAATCTCGAAGGCAGTTCCCGCATCCAGCCCCTTGGCCAAGACCGATTTGGAGATTTTGTCCGGATTTTCGAGAACCATTTTATGGGAGAGAGAGCTTCCAATCGTTGTCACAATGCCTTCACCAACACGGGCGATGATGGTTTCTTCCGTGGCTCCGCCGATGAGTCGATCGATATTGGCCCGCACCGTCACCCTCGCCTTGGCTTTCAGCTGAATTCCGTCTTGAGCCACTGCATCAACAGTTTCCTTGCCCTTTCGGGGATCCGGACAGTCAATAACTTTGGGATTGACGCTGGTCTGCACAGCATCCAGGATGTCGCGTCCGGCAAGGTCGATTGCCGTAGCCACCTTCCAGGATAGGTTGATATTGGCACGGTCAGCGGCAATCAGAGCTCGCACCACATTCGCCACCCGCCCCCCTGCCAGATAATGACTTTCGAGCTGCGCGGTGGTGAGTTCCAGTCCTGCTTTGCAGGCCATAATCCGGCATCGGACAATGACACGGGGGTCCACTTTGCGGAAGGTCATCCCAATCAGTTCCAAAAGGGAAACATGGGCACCGGAAAGCCAGGCCTGAAGCCATAAACTTCCGTATTTCAGGACAACCATTAGAAAGGCCAATACAAAGATGCCGACAATCACGAAAAGTACGATTTTGAATTGAATCGGGATTTCAGACAGAAGAATAAAATGTTCCATTATTCGTGCCATAACTACTCCTTTCTAAAAGAGATCATCGTTATCGCTATCATTATAATAAAAGCGCTTTTTGAGACTTTTTTGCTTATTCTTTTTCGTCCACCGGCCGAACGGTCAGCGTCGCCCCCTCTACCCGGATCACCTTAACTTTTTGATTAACATCCACGAAACCTCTTTCAGAGATACACTCGAGACGGCGACCGTCAAAATCACAGATGCCGACAGGTCGAAGCGGCGTACGGACAATCCCAACCTTGGAAAGCATCTGCTGAAGGTCATGACAGTCGGGGATTGCATCCCCCCTGCCGGTATCGGGTTTGCTGAGAATCATTTTGCGGCCAATGGCGGTTCGAGGAAAAAGCCGATAGGTCCAGAACCAAATCAAGGGGATTAAAATTGCTGCTATACCCACACCTGCCCAGCCAGCCAAAGGGCCGTATGCAAAAAAAATGGCGATTCCTCCTGCCAAACAGGCAAGGGATAAAATCGTCAGAATCCCAAAACTCGGGATAAAGATTTCAAAAACCAAAAGGATTGCACAAGCAGCAAAGAGAAAAACCGCTAATACCAGCCATAACATATCCGCTATCATTGCTTTTTCTCCTGCTCTTTGACAATTACGCGATTTCCTGAAATATTTTGAATAACAACCGTTCGGCCCGGCTCAATAAACTCTCCTTCAGAAACCACGTCCACAATCTTGTCCCCGAAACGGGCGGTGCCGGCCGGCCGACAGGTGCCCACAACTATCCCGATGTCGCCCGGCTGTAAGGGAGTTTCTTCGCCTTCCGGCAGGCCGGTCGCGCTGATAGACAGCGAGACGGAAGGAACCGATTCGGTCAAAACAACTCTTTTGAAGAGGGTGCCTTTGGCAAAACAGTATTTGGCCAGCAAATAGGCAATGATGAAAAAGAGCAGAAATCCCAGCGAAAGGCCGGTCAGGTTATCCAGAAAGACCTTCCATTCGCCGTCTCCCTTCGGCCAGGGAAATTCGTCCGGAGCATTTTTGATCATCATCCCCAACAGGCCCGCAAAGATGCATAAAATGCCGGCCGTACCGGTCAGGCCGAAGCCGGGGATAGCAAAAATCTCAATCAGCAGCAAAATAATCCCCACCGCCAAAATCGCAATTTCAACCCAGTTGGCCAGTCCAATCAGGTATTTGCTGCCGACCAAAATAACCAGACACGTCAGCGCCACAGCACTGGGCAGACCGATGCCGGGGGTGTTCAGCTCAACATAAATACCCAGCAGGATCCCAAGGACAAGAATACTCACAACGAGAGGAGAATTCAGAAAACGAACCAGTTCTTCAGACCAAGTCGTTTCTAAGCGCGGGATGGGGCGTTCAAAAACTACGCCGTCTCTTTTTTCTAAAAAAGCAATCGCCTCATCCAGATCAGCCGCAACCGCCCGGGCAATTCCGTACTCGAGGGCCTTGGAGGCGGTTAGGGTCAGCAGCTCCCCTTCCTTGACGACCAGTTTGCGATTTGCCAGGTCATACGTATTCGGATCAGCGGGCAGATATTCTTTTTCGAAATACTCATTTTGCCCGGTTTTTTTGTTCCGGACTTGCCAGACTTCGAGGTTCTGGCTGACCATCGCTTTCAAAAGAGCTTCCGGATACCCATTGGCTTGAGCTGCCCGGCTGAAGGCGGCACGAACAAAACTTTCGACCTTTTCCCGCTCGGCTCCTTCGAGCTGACCGCCCATCGCCAGCGGGGCGCTGCAGCCGATTGTCGTATTTTCCCGCATAATGATGTCTTTGCAGGATACACTGATCATCGCACCGGCACTGATGGCTTCAGTGCTCACATAGGCGACCGTGTGTATTTTTTTGCCGATGTCAAGAATGAGATATTTGCTGATGTTGTCGGCACTTTCCACCAGTCCGCCATAGGTGCTGATGTCCAGAATCAGATAGTCAGCTTTCGCCCGAACAGCTTCATTGCCCCGCCGCACAATGGACCGATAGAGCCCGTCATCGATTGTCTCATGGCATGTAATCACCACTGCTCGCTTGACGGGAGGAGGGGAATCGGACGCGGCAGACAGAACAGCTGCCGCCAGCATCAGCAGAATCAGTCCTGCTCGGCCGGCCGGCGAAAGCCCTGCTATCTTTGAATAAGGCCAATGGCCTGAAAAGAGGTTCATCGTTCGACTCCTTGCACACATCTTTGCCGTATTCTATCCGACAAACCTGAAAAGACAACGAAAAACTTTCGCTTGAAAACCTCTTCACCCCCCTTCCCGCAAAAAAGCTCCTTATTTTTCCCCTACCAGGACTTCTGCAATATTGAAGGCGTGGTCTTTGATGCGGCGATAGGCAGAAAGCATATCCGTGTAAATCAAACTCTTGAGCGGACTGGCCAGGCCCTTTTCGACACGTACGAGATGCTTGGCCCGGTACTCCTTCATATACATGGTAATGGCTCTGGCCTTATTCTGCGCTTCACTGAAAAACTCCTTTGAAGCATTATCTCCTTCGAAAACGGCCTGAATCATTCGAAGATACTCCATCACTTTATCATGGAGAGAGTGGATATCCTCCAGCCCCTCCGGCGTGAAGACCAAATGATTGTCCCGCATCTTAAGGCGCAGCTTCAGAATCGCTGCAATATAATCGCTGATCGACTCGAATTCATCAGCCATTCGAATCTGCCGGAGACTGCCGTCAATCACCTCGTGGGGAATATTTCCGGAAAGAATATCTCCCAGAAACTGCACAATCTCCATTTGAATGACATCCAGATCGGTTTCTTTCTGAAAAATTTCATCTACCATTTGACGGTCCGGCTCTTCATTGGTAAGCACGGACTTAAGTTCATCCATCATTTGAAGAACAGTCCGCCCCATCCGGATTACTTCCTTGAGAGACTGCTGAATCCCAATAGTTGGCGTATCGAGCATTCGCACATTCAAATAAGTCAAACGGCGTTTTTCGACAGCCGGCTTTTCCCGGACAAGCCAGGACACAATCCGAGCCAGTACCCCCGCCAAAGGCAGAAAAACAATCGTATTAAAAATATTGAAGAGCGTATGGGTCAGGGCGATAGCCGGCTGAGAAAAAGGATATCGGACTGTACGGTCTTTGATATAGACCGGCTGCTCCGGTAAGTTTCTTTTTTTCACCGCTTCCATAAAGTCGG
>Ga0208461_1003946_pt1 | contig 10701 bp, 12 predicted proteins | sample AD_JPNTR4_MetaG_FD_184448 | JGI IMG/M metagenome (GOLD analysis project Ga0208461, IMG submission 184448) | Active sludge microbial communities of municipal wastewater-treating anaerobic digesters from Japan - AD_JPNTR4_MetaG (SPAdes) (version 2) | ecosystem: Engineered > Bioreactor > Anaerobic... | reverse complement strand
AATTGCTTCTGCTAGAGCAGGTAATGTGATTGGCGGAGGAGATTGGCAAAAAGATCGCTTGGTTCCAGATATTATTAAGGCTGTTTTTGAAAGACAAGAAGAAGTTATTATTAGAAATCCAAAAGCAATTAGGCCCTGGCAATACATTTTAGAACCCCTTTTCGGGTATTTGTTATTAGCTAAAAAACTTTATGAAGGCAAGAAAGATTTTTCCGGGGCTTGGAATTTTGGTCCCAATAATAAGAATTATTTAACAGTTGAAGAGTTAGTAAAAACAACTTTAGGATTATTAGGTCAAGGCACTTATAAAATACAAAAAGATTTTACTAAACACGAGGCGCAATTATTAAAACTGAATAGTGAAAAAGCTAAAAAACTTTTAAACTGGCAAGCTAAATTAGACATTAAAACAATTTTAAAATTAACTTGCGATTGGTATAAGATGTTTTATAATAAACAAGATATTGTTAAATTAACTAATCAACAAATAAATAGTTTTTTTAATGAATAATTATATGAATTGTCGTGCCTGCGATACTCCAATAATACAATTTTTTTCATTAGGGGAAATGCCTCTTGTTAATGCTTTTTTGAAAAAAGATGAAATCGCTTCAGAAAAAAAATATGACTTAAGTGTTGGTTTTTGCCCCAATTGTTATTTGGTTCAATTGATGGAAACCGTTCCTCCAGAAGAACTTTTTAGAAATTATATTTATTTTTCATCAACATCTTCTTCATTTTTAGAATATTGCAAAATAACTGCTGATTATTTAACAAAGAGATTAAAGTTAGGACCCCAAAGTTTAGTTTTAGAAATTGCCAGTAATGATGGGGCTCAATTACAATATTTTAAACAATTGGGTGTTCAAATATTAGGAGTAGATCCTGCTCAAAATATTGCTAAACTTGCTAATGAAAAAGGAATTCCAACCATTCCAGAATTTTTTAATTATGATTTTGCTAAAAAATTAAAGGAAGAAAAAAATATTCAAGCTGATTTAGTTTTTGGCGCTAATATATTAGCTCACGTACCAGAAATTATTGATTTTGTTAAGGGGGTGAAAGAGGTTTTAAAACCCAATGGTACTGCTGTGTTTGAATTTCCTTATCTAAAAGGATTAATGGAGAAAAAGTTTGATATTATTTACCATGAACACGTTTTCTATTATTCTTTATTATCTCTAAGGAACTTATTTAAAAAAGCAGATTTAGAAATTTATGATGTAGAAAGGACTCCGATGCAAGGTGGCTCATTAAGAATTTTCGTTTGTCACCATAATAATTTTAAAATAAATAAAAATGTTGAGGATTTAATAACTGAAGAATTAAACAATGGTTTTGATAAATTAGAAACTTATCAAGAACTTAATACAGAAGTAATGAATTTAAAAAATGAATTAATAAATTTGCTTGATAAAATTAAAAAAGAAGGGAAAAAAATAGCTGCTTATAGCGCTCCGGCCAAAGGAAATATTTTGCTTAATTATTTTGGAATAGGACAGCAGTACCTTGATTTTATTGTAGATAAGTCAGAAGCAAAACAGGGCTTATACACGCCCGGCACTCATTTGTTAGTTTATGCTCCGGATAAAATTTATCAGGAGAAACCAGATTATCTTTTGATTTTATGTTGGAACATTGCTGACGAGATTATTGAGCAATTGAAAGATTATCATAATCAAGGAGGAAAATTTATTATTCCTATTCCTCAAATTAAAATAATATGAAATTTGAAGAAGCCAAACTTAAAGGATTATGTGTTATTGAGCCAGAAATTCGTGTTGATGAGAGAGGATATTTTGCGCGTATTTTTTGTAAACAAGAATTATCAAAAATTGGAATTGATTTTAACATAGTTCAAATCAATAGATCATTAAATAAAAAACAAGGAATTATTCGGGGAATGCATTTTCAAAAACCACCAAAAGCTGAGGATAAAATTATTCAATGCGTTAAAGGAAAAATTTATGATGTCGCGATTGATTTGCGGCAGGATTCACCAACTTATGGCGAGTGGTTTGCTGAGGAATTAAGCGAAGAAAACAAAAAAATGTTTTTAATTCCCAAAGGTTTTGCTCACGGCTTTCAAACTTTAACTGATAGTTGCGAAATTTTATATTTTATGTCAGAATTTTATTCACCGCAATATGAAAGCGGGGTCAGGTGGAATGATCCATTTTTTAATATAAAATGGCCAATAAAAGATCCAATTCTTTCGGAAAAAGATAAAAATTGGCTCTTAATCCCTCACCCTTAAATTATGTTTTTTGTCTACGTTTTACAATCAAAAAAGGATAAAAGCTTTTATATAGGATTTGCTGTTGACATTAAAGAAAGGTTAAAAAAACATAATGAAGGTTTGGTTCGGTCAACAAAAAATATTAGACCGATAGAACTTATATATTGTGAAATTTATAAATCAAAAAGAGATGCCTTAATTAGAGAAAGGAGATTAAAAAAATTTGCCAAGGGCTTTGCATCTTTAAAAGGTCGATTAAAATATTCAATTTTAACTTAAGAGTGAGGGATGAAAAAAATTAAAAAATATAAAAAATTAATTCCAGTAACTGGACCCTGGATTACTGAAAAAGAGGTGAAATATATTGCCCAAGCAGCTAAAGATGGCTGGAATGAAAATTATAAAAAATACATAGATTTATTTGAGAAAAAGTTTGCTGCTTATGTTGGACGAAAATACGCTTTGGCAACTTCTTCTTGCACAGGCGCGCTTCATTTAAGCTATTTATCTCTTGGCTTAAAAAGGGGCGATGAAGTGATAGCGCCTAATATTACTTGGATAGCAACAGTTGAACCTTTATATTGGATGGGGGTAAAAGTTATATTTGCTGATATTGAGCCAGATACTTGGTGTATTGATCCACAGGATATAGAAAGAAAAATAACAAAAAAAACAAAAGCAATAGTAGTGGTTGATTTATATGGTCATATAGCCGAGATGAAAAAAATATTAACCATTGCTAAGAAATATAAATTAAAAGTTATAGAAGATGCTGCGGAAGCAGTGGGTTCAGAATATTATGGGGGAAAAGCTGGAAGTTTTGGAGATATTTCTATTTTTAGTTTTCATGGTTCCAAAACAATGGTTACTGGCGAAGGGGGAATGTTGCTTACCGATAATAAGAAAATTATTGAAAGAGCCAGATATTATAACGATCATTGCAAGGATTCTAAAAAATCCTTTTGGAATTTAGAGATAGGTTATAAATATAAAATGTCTAATTTTCAAGCAGCATGTGGGTTAGCGCAATTAGAAAGGATAAATGAATTGGTAGAGAAAAAAAGAAAGATATTTTCGTGGTACAAAAAACGTCTTACAAATATCCCCGGAATTCAAATTAACGTAGAACGTCCGCAAACAAAAAATTCATACTGGATGGTAACGGTAGTTTTTGACCAAAAATACAAAGTGAATAAAGAAGAAATAATGAAAGAATTTTTAAAATATAATATTCAAACAAGGCCATTTTTCTATCCGCTTTCCATAATGCCTGCAATAAATTGTAAAGCAGATACTCCTGTTTCGTTTGATATTTCTTCCCGAGCCATAAATTTGCCTTGCGGTCTTAACATTACTGAAGAACAAGTAGATTATATTTGTAATACCCTAATCAATATTTTAAAAATATGAAAAAAAATATTTTGGAGATAAAAAAATATTGGGATGAAAGGGCACAATCTTTCGTTGCTGATCCAAGAAGAACCACGACAAACGATTATTGGTTAAGATTGGTGGAGATTAGAGAAATTAAGAGAGCGCTTGCTCAAATTAAGAAAAAAAAGAAAATTTTAGATATAGGATGCGGTGATGGTTTCAGCACGATTAATATTGCTAAGTCTTTTTCTAGCTGTAATTTTATAGGAGGGGATTATTCTGAAAATATGATAAAAAATGCAAAAATTTTATTAAAAAAAATGAGGGTCACACCTCCTAATATAAAATTTCAAGTATTAGATGTATTAGATATGTCTGTTTTAAATAATAAATTTGACGTTATAATAAGTGATAGGTGTATTATTAATTTGCCAGATAGAAAGTTACAAAAAAGGGCTATGCAGGAAATTTGGCGATATTTAAAGAAAAATGGTTATTATATAATGGTAGAGGATTTCGTTGAAGGACATAATGTAATGAACAAGTTAAGAAAAAAGCTTGGTTTGAAAGAAATTCCTATACGTTGGCACAATAATTTTCTTGACGAAAGAATAATAAATGATTTTATTACCAAATATTTTAAAATAATTACCAGAAAAAATATTTCCAGCATCTATTACTTAATAACAAGGGTTGTTTATTCTAAAATTTGCCAAAATGAAAATAGAGAACCCGACTATGATGATCCTTTATATAAAATAGCCTATGAGATAGACGAATATGCGGGAAACTACGGTCCCGTTAATTTGTTAGTATTGAAAAAGGAATAACATTTTTATGAATTTAACTGAACATTTTAAATTAGAAAAAGAGAGAAATATTAAAAAATTAGGAAAGGATAAAAAGCTTAGAGATTTGGCTTTAGAATTCATAAAACATTCTTCCCAATATAAATATTCTTATAATTTTACTTGGCTTGGACGACCAATTATTCAAATTCCTCAAGATATTGTGGCGATGCAAGAAATGATTTGGCAGGTTAAGCCCGATTTAATTATTGAAACCGGCATTGCTCACGGCGGTTCATTAATTTTTTATGCCTCAATGTTGGAATTAATTGGCAATGGTAAGGTGTTGGGAATAGATATAGACATTAGAAAACATAATCGCAGAGAAATTGGAAAACACAAAATGTTTAAAAGGATAGAGATGATTGAGGGTTCATCTGTTGATGAAAAAGTTATTAAAAAAGTTGAAAAAATAGTAAAACAGCATAAAAAAATTTTAGTTTGTTTGGATTCTTTACACACCCACAATCACGTTTTAAATGAATTAAATATATATTCTAAATTTGTTAGTAAAGGAAGTTATTTAGTTGTTTTTGATACAGTAATTGAATATATGCCCAAGGGATTTTTTAAAAACAGACCTTGGGATAAAGATAACAATCCGGCTACAGCTGTGAAGCAATTTCTTAAAAAAAATAAAAATTTTGTTGTTGATAAAGAAATTGACAATAAGTTATTAATTACTTCTGCTCCCAGAGGATTTTTAAAAAGAGTAAAATAAAATATATGACTGAGACTGATAAAGAAAACCAACCTCTAATAACGACAATTATTCCTACTTATCGCCGACCTAAGCTTTTAAAAAGGGCGATTACAAGTGTTTTAAATCAAACTTATCCTAATTTTCAGGTTTGTGTTTATGATAATGCTTCTGGCGATGAAACAGCCCAAGTTGTTAAAGAATTTTCCCAAAAAGATCCTCGCGTTCATTATTATTGCCATTCAGAGAATATTGGTATGATACAAAATTTTAATTTTGGTTTACAGCGGGTAAATACTCCTTATTTTTCTTTTCTTTGCGATGATGACATCCTATTGCCAAATTTTTATGAAAAAGCGCTGGAAGGTTTTCAAAAATATCCAGAAGCAGGTTTTATTGCTACCCAAACCATAATTGCTTCTGATAAAAAAGTGTTAGATATTTCTTTTGATGATTATGAAGAAAAAATATACCAACCATCAGAAGGATTATTAAAAATGAGTAATGGAGGTGTGCTTACTTGGACGGGTATTCTTTTTAGAAAAGAAGTAATAGATAAAGTTAGGTTGCTTGACGAAAAAGTCGGTGGTCCCGCTGATCTTGATTTTGAATTAAGAGTTAGTTCCGCTTTCTCTTGCACCGTTATCAAATCTCCGGGAGCGATTTTTTATTACCATAGATTATCTTCATCTTCAAATTGGAGCATAGTTGAACCGTTAGAAGGGTTAAAAATAATATTAGAAAAAATAAAAAATAATAAAGACATTCCACTGTCTGTTCGAGAAATCGCCTATCAGAGTTTTAAAAAAAATATCACTCGCATAATATGGAGAGGAGGAATAAATGATATTACAAAAAGAAGATATAATGAGGCAAAAGTAACAAGCGAATCTTTAAAAAATGATTTTAGCGAAAATTTAAAAGCCAGTATTGTTTATAATACTGCAAAATTATGCGAATTTTCTGATATTTTTTATTATTTGTTGATTGGTCTTAATTGGATGAGAAAATCTGTAAATCCTAAAAGAAGAATGAAAGAAAAGCGTCTTCAAAAAATGTATGGTCAATATTTAGAATATTTAAAAAAATATCCTGGATAGATAATAGATAAAGTTATTTTGAAAAAATACGAATTTAACAAAAAAATCAATTGAGATAATAAAACATTAAGGATGGAAGACGTTTTTTTGATAAATCAGTTAATAAAAATTAAAGAGGATTCAGAATTGTAATTTTTTAAATAATATGCAAATATAATATGCAAATTTCGATTTTATAATTTTTTATAGAAAATACGAATCTTAAATAAAATTGTTTACAATTAAAAATAGAATAGTTAAAATTACTTTATTAAAATGAATCCTAAAGTATCAATAATCATTCCAACTTATAATCGTGCTGATTTATTGCCACGAGCAATAAATAGTGTTTTAAATCAAACATTTCAAGACTTTGAATTAATTATTGTTGATGACGGTTCTACTGATAATACAAAACAAGTAGTAGGAGAATATTAAAAAAGCACGAAAGGATAAAATATGCTGGGAAGAAAACTTAACTAGAACCACATTTGTCTGATTTGTTTGACAATATGTGGATAGCAGGGAAGATAAATAAATTATATGACAAATTTAATTAAAAAATCTCAAAAAGCGTTTAAAGAAGGTGGATTTAAATTATTTTTTCAAAGAGCAAAAAATTATTTATACGAAAAAACATCTCTATTTTTTCATCGTTTATATTTTAAATTTTTTAAAAATAAAATCATAAATAAAGCAAAGAATTTTCAAGCTAATAATATAGATGAAGTTTGGAATTTTATAAACAGTCAGTTGCATGGGTTGATAAAGCCAATGCAAATTAAAGAAGAATTTACAGAACTTTTGAAAATTTATGTTGAAAAACAGCCAAAAATAATTTTAGAAATAGGAACAGCTAGGGGTGGAACTTTATTTAGTTTTTGTAAATTAGCGCCAGAAGATGCTATTTTCATTAGCATTGACTTGCCAAATAGAAAATTCGGTGATGGGTATCCAGATTGGAAAATTCCTTTATATCAAGCATTCAAAAAAGAAAATCAGCAATTACATTTATTAAGAGAAGATTCGCATAATATAGAAACTTTAAATAAAGTAAAAAATATTTTAAATGGTAGAAATATAGATTTTCTTTTTATTGATGGCGATCATTCATACGAAGGAGTAAAAAAAGATTTTGAAATGTATTCACCGTTAGTTAATAAAGGCGGAGTTATAGCGTTTCATGATGTCACGCCCAATGGTGTTGAAGATTTAGTATGAGGCGTCCCTATTTTTTGGAAAGAATTTAAAAAAGAAAAAATTGTCGATTGTCAAGAAATAATAAAAGATAATAATCAAAATAGTTGTGGTATAGGTTACTATATTAAATTATGAGGGTAATAGCATTAGGATTTTTTATTAAAAATTTTAAAGAAGAAGAAATTAATAATAAACAAAATTTTGAAGTTGGCGGTAAAATTGGAAAATTTCCCCAAAATATCAAAGAAAAAGATTGAAAATAATATTTTAAAAAGCGATCCTTAAAATATTGATAATAATGTAATATATAAAAATAGTTAATTTATGGATAAAAATAAACAAAAAAAAATTATTTTTGTTTTTGATAATTGGTTTAACGATAAGGGAGGGCGAAAAAAAGTAACCCTTTCTTTGCTTAATAATATAAAAAATTTTAATTTAACCATTTTTGCCATAGAAACAAAAACATCTTTTTTTCAGATATCAAATTTTAAAGAAGGTTTGTTGAATGGTATAAATATTGCCCCTTTTTTTACTAAACATGATATTTTTTTACCATTAAAAATATTTTTTAAATTAGGGTATTTCCTTAGAGTAGAAAAACCTAATTTAGTGGTGGCAGTTGGAGGAGGAACACATTCCGATGCTCTTTTTGTTTTAATTAGTAAGTTTTTTTTACCCCAAATACCTACGGTTATAATTAACCATAGTAATCCCGAATATTTTTTGAAAAAACAGAATCTAATGTTGCGTTATCTAACAAAAATATGTTTTAGAAAAACCGATGTTGTTGTTGCTGTTTCAAAAGAATTAAAAAAACATTTAGATGAAATATTTTTTAAGGGAAAAGATCGATGTTTTACTATTTATAACGGTTTGAATTTAAATAACATTCAGAAAAAATCTTATGAACCAATCAGCCATGAATGGTTCATCAAAAAAGATAATCCTATTATTTTAAGCGTTGCTCGTCTTGATGAGCAACAAAAAGATTTTAAAAATTTGATAAAAGCTTTTAATTTATTAATAAAGAAAATAGAGGCAAGATTAGTTATAGTTGGAGATGGCCCAGACAAAAAAGATTTAGAATTTTTAGCTGAAAATTTAGGTATAAAAGAAAAAATATGGTTTGCTGGTTTTCAAGATAATCCTTATAAATTTATGGCAAAATCTGATATCTTTGTTTTAAGTAGCAAACATGAAGCTTTGCCAACTGTTTTATTAGAAGCCATGGCCTGTGGTTCAGTTATTGTTTCTTCTGATTGTAATTATGGTCCAAGAGAAATTTTAAATAATGGGGAGTATGGTTTTTTGGTTCCCGTAGGAGATTATAAAAAAATGGCAGATGTTATGGAAAAAATTATTATGAATGACAAAATAAAAAAACAATTAGTAGCTTTAGGAAAGAATAGAGTTAAAGATTTTACTATAGAAAAAAATATTAAAGCCTACGAAGAATTATTTAATAAAATATTAGATAAAAATGAATTCAAATAAAAAAACTAAAATTTTAATAATTAATCCATCTGCGAATTTAGGAGGGGGAAATACTATTTCTAATAATTTAGCTGAAGGATTAGATAAAAATTATTTTGATGTTTTTTGTTTTTTCCCCAGCAAAGGTCCGGCCTCAGAGACACTTAATAATAAAATCAAAATTTTTTATTCTTCTAAAACCTCATTTTTTTCCATAATAAAAAATTTACGAAAAATCATAAAACAAAATCAAATTGATATTGTCCACGCACAGGGAACAAGGGCAGCTTGTTGGACTAGAATCTTATTTTTATTTTCGAAAAATAGACCTAAAATAATTTATACATTACACGGTTTTCATATTATTAGGAAAAATTTTGTTGTAAAAAATATTTTATTATTTTTTGAAAGGATTTTGAATCGATGTGTAGATGTTTTAGTATGCGTTGGAGAGTCGGATAAAAACCTAGTTTTAAAATATAAAACAATTCTATCGAATAAAATAAAAGTTATTAAAAATGGGATTGATTTGTTGAAATTTCAAATTAATCCAGAAAGTGCAGAAAACATAAAACACGAATTAAATTTAAATAATAAATTAATTCTGAGTTCAATTGCCAGACTTCATCCGCAAAAAGACATCTTAACTATTTTAAATTCAATAAAAATTATTTCTTCAAAAATAGATAATTTCATTTTATTAATAATAGGAGATGGTCCCTTACGTTTATCTTTAGAAAGGCAGGTAAAAAATCTAAATATTACAGATAAAGTAATTTTTTTAGGAGCACGAAAAGATGTACCAATATTAATAAATATTTCAGATATTATTATTTTATCTACAAATTGGGAGGGTTTGCCATTAATTCCACTAGAAGCAGGAGCGAGCAAAAAGCCCATCGTTGCTTCAAATGTTGATGGGGTGAGGGAAACTATAATTGACGGGAAAACAGGGTTTTTGTTTAAACAGGGTTCTGCAGAAGATTTAAGCGATAAGTTATTAAAACTTGTGCAGTCAGAAGAACTAAGAAAAGAAATGGGAGAAAATGGTTTTAAATATGTTTCGGAAAATTTTTCAAAAGAAAAAATGATTAAAGAATATCAAAATTTATATATGGATTTATATTATGAAAATTCTTCAGGTAAATAAATTTTATTAATTAAAAAATGCTAAATTTAAAAACAATAAAAAAGAATATTAAAGATAATTCTTACAAACAGAGGCAAGAATTAATTGCCAAGTATTTTGAGAAAAACATTTCATTTAAATCAAAATTTTTAGACATTGGATGTTCTGATGCTTGTGCAACATTAAATTATGCGAAAAAAGCAGAAATTAAAAAAGAAAATGTATTTGGTTTAGATATAAATGATGATTATTTAAAATCAGCGGGTGAAAAGTTTAAAGTATTTAAAGTAGATTTAGAGAAAGATGATTTACCTTTTGATAATAATTTTTTTGACGTGATAGTTATTGATCAAGTAATGGAGCATATAAAAAATATTCACCATCTGATTATTGAAATAGATAGAATTTTAAAACCGGGGGGTCGTTTAATTATTTCTGTGCCAAATTTAGCTGCTTGGCACAATCGCTTTTTATTATTAATTGGAAAACAACCATTATGTATAAATGTTTCCAGTGATCATTGTCGTGGATTTTGTAAAAATGCATTGAAAAAATTTATTAATAACAGTACAAATATTAAAAAAACGATTTCTTTTAAAGGAGCTGGGTTTTATCCTTTTTGGGGAATTGGAGCAAAAATTTTAGCCCGTATTTTT
>Ga0208461_1003944_pt1 | contig 10714 bp, 9 predicted proteins | sample AD_JPNTR4_MetaG_FD_184448 | JGI IMG/M metagenome (GOLD analysis project Ga0208461, IMG submission 184448) | Active sludge microbial communities of municipal wastewater-treating anaerobic digesters from Japan - AD_JPNTR4_MetaG (SPAdes) (version 2) | ecosystem: Engineered > Bioreactor > Anaerobic >... | reverse complement strand
ATTTATTTTATAATTAATTAAGAAACTATTTAAAGTATCAATTTAGGAGGTGATAGTTGGATAAATTTTTTGATTTTGAAGGTTACAAAATTTATTACCACTCAAATGGTGAAGCTAAAAAGGGTAAAGTATTTATTGTTCATGGGATTGGAGAGCATATAGGTAGATATAAAAGAATCGAGAGTATTTTAGTAAATGATGGATTTATGGTTGAAGGTGTTGACTTAATTGGACATGGAAAAACATCAGGAAAAAGAGGAGATATACCCTCTTTTGATTTTCTTTTTAAAGTTTTTGATGAAGCGATCAAAATTCAACCCAATGAAAATGTTTATCTTTTGGGACATAGTCTTGGTGGATTGATTGGTGTTAGATATTTAGAAGAAAGAGAAAAACTCTTTAAAAAAGCAGTCATATCAAGTGGTATCTTTTATTTTGATCAAAGTTCTTTGCCCAAAATTCTTTTATCTTTATCGAGAATTTTACTGAAAATTTATCCCTCATTTACTCTCAGTAATAGGATTGATGTAAATGAGTTATCAAGAAATGAAGAAGAGGTTAAAAAATATGTAGAAGATTCACTTGTTCATACAAAAATTTCAGTAAGACTTTTTAATCAAATAATTACTGAATCACAAAAGGCATTAAAAAATCCAGTAAATGTTCCTATTCTTATCTTATATTCTAAATTAGATAAGATTGTTGCGCCAGTCTCATCGGAATTACTTTATGAGAGTTGGATTGGAGAAAAAACAATTAAAAATTACCCTATGAAACATGAACTCTTCAATGATCCAGAAGGAGATGTTGTTATTAAAGATATTTTGGACTTTCTTAACAAATAGTTTATAAAAAGAAGGCTGTCTGTTTTTGTAAACACTTTAATCTTCATCAAGAGATTCAGTTGAAATAACATTTACTCCTAAATTTAGAATATTTTCAATTAAAATCTCATTGATTTTTATTTTTTTACTAATTCTTAATTTTTTTATCTCTTTTAATACAGGAAAAATCATATCTTTTGGTATTTCCTTATCAACTCTTACAGCAACTCTTCTCTTTTTAAATCCAACTGTTTTTACTGTTGTTGTTAAACTTCTTAATGGATTTTTAATTTCATTTAAGACATAGTTAATGCCTTTTTTACATTTATAATTAGATATATCTCCATTTTCATTGATATTTATCCTGCATCCAATTGGACATTCAATACATATTATCTCTTTCATATAATTTCTAAAATCACCTCATCTTTTTCAATTATTTCAGGATTTATTGTAATTTCTTCCATTTGTGAAGGATAAAGAGCAACTATTTTTTTCTTAAAAACTATTTTATTATCTTCTCTTAAGATAAGTGATTTATTGAAAATAGGTTCTTTAACTCTAAAATATATATTTGCCTTTTCACTATCCTTTTCAATTATTTGAGGAATAAGATTTTTAATTAGATTTCCTGTTTTAAGTTTAATACCATTATTATTTATTTCTCTTTTACCTTTTAAAATTGCATCAAGCGAATTTAAACTTGATAACATTGCTTTATCAACAAGATCAAAAATTGTTAGAGAGTTCCCCAAAAGAAAAACTCCGGGAATATTTGTTAAAAAATTTTGATTTACAATTGGTTGATTTGTTGATTTATCAAAAAGAAGATTTTTTCTTAAAATATCAATTTCAGGAATTAATCCGACTGACAAGAGAAGGGTATCTGCTTCAATTTCCTTAATCTCCCCTATTTGATTAAAATTTTTATCAACTTCTGAAACAAAAATTTTTTCTAACCTATCTTTTCCTTCAACTTTAATAATTGTATGTGATAGATAAAGTGGTATTTCAAAATCCTCAAGACATTGTTTTATATTTCTTGGTAGCCCACCAAAAAAAGGCATTATTTCATAAACTCCAGCAACATCCATTCCTTCAATTTTTAATCTTCTTGCCATAATCAAACCTATATCACCAGAACCCAATATTGCTATTTTGTTTCCAATTTTTAGACCTAAAATATTTGTTAAATATTGAGCAAAACCAGCAGTAAAAATTCCTGTTGGTCTATCTCCTCCGATAAAAAGATTTCCTCTATTTCTCTCTCTTGCACCAAGAGCAAAACCATAATAATCTGATTCGACTTCTATAATTCCCTTTCTTGAATAAAAATACAATTTTTTATCTTCAAAACCTGAACACATTGAAATAGTATAAACTGGAATATTTAAATTATTTACCTCTTCATAAAGATTCTCAGCAAGTTCAGGACCTGTTAAATTTTTATTGTATACTTGAAGACCAAAACCTGTATGTATACATTGTTTTAATATTCCACCGACCTTCTCTTCTCTATCAAATATAACAACATTTAATCCCTTTTTCTTTGCTTCTTTTCCAAGGAATAAACCAACAGGACCTCCACCAATAATTGTAAGATCTATATTATTCAATTTCACCATATACTAAGTTTGATTTATTTCCTTTCTTTTTTATTTCAGTAAAATCTAAACCATAATACTCATTCAATATTTTTATTATTCTAATTGTACAAAAAGAACCACCACATCTACCGCTTGATACTCTTAATCTTCTTTTAAGTCCATCTAAATTGACAGGTTTAGGAAATGAATTTAAAGCATCAATAATTTCACCTTTTGAAACAAATTCACATCTACATATTATCTCTCCATAATTACTATTTTTTTGAATCAAATTATCAGTTTCATTTTTATCCAAATCATTGATTTTTATATTTGGTTCAAGATAATCTTTAAAATTCTTTTTCTCAACAAGGTTAATTTTTTTCTTAACAAGTCCTGCAACCATTTTTGCAATTGCTGGTGCAGAAGTTAATCCTGGAGAATCGATTCCCTGAACTTGAACTATATTTTTACCATCTTCATATCCTATGATAAAATCTTTTGTTTTTGAAGAAGCTCTTACTCCAGCAAAATCTCTTATTATATATGGGTTGAAGTCAAAATCTGTGTATTTATTAACCTTTTCAAGAATCTCTTCCCTTTCTTTTAAATTTGATGATGTGTCATAAAAAGAGACTTTATGTGAAGTTGGACCAAGAAGGAGATTGCCATGTGGACTTGGAGAAATTGTGATACCTTTACCTATTTCTGTTGGAATTCCAAAAATTGGTCTACTTACCAAATTTTTTAAATTTTTATCTGTTACAAGATATTGCCCTCTCCTTGGGAAAATTAAATCTTTATCTTCTAAAAATTTTTTGCCAAAGAATCCAAGAGCATTGATAAAAATTTTTGTTTCTAAATCTCCCCTTTTTGTTATTAATTTAATACTATCTTTTCCATTAATTAAATCAAAAATTTCACAATCTAAGATTACATCTCCGCCATTTTCATATCCATTTTTAACTAAGTTGAATGTTGCAATAAATGGATCAATAATTCCTGCTTCTGAGCAAAATAGCCCTTTTGTATAATCATCTCTTAAATTCGGCTCTAAATTTTTAATTTTCTCTTTTGATAAAATTTCTAATCCAACACTATTTTTCTGACTATTTATGAAGAGATCATTTAAAATTTTCTCTTCATTTTCATTATAAGCAAGAACTAAAACGCCATTAAATTGTGATGGAATATTTAATTTTTCAACTAAATCTTTCCAGATATCTTTTCCAAAAACATTCAGTTTTGCCTTTAAACTTCCTGGTGTGGGATCATATCCTCCATGAATTATTCCTGTATTTGCAATTGTTGATCCAAAGGAACAGATATCTTCCTCTTTTTCTATTAAAGCCAATTTCAATTCATATTTTGATAATTCTCTAAAAATATTAGATCCAACAACCCCGCCTCCTCCAACAATTACATCATAACTTTTCTCCAACCAAGACTCCTACTGACTGCTTCTTTCCATTGTTTATATCTTTTATCAAACTCTTCTTTCTCTAAAGATGGTTTAAAAACTCTATCAATTTTAACAAAATTTTTTAGATTTTCATATTTTATAACACCTATTCCTAAACCAGATAAGAGGAAAGCACCAAAAGCTGTAGTTTCTAAAATTTTTGGTCTTTCAACATTTATATTTAAGAAATCAGCCTGTTTTTGTAATAAGAGATTGTTCATCGATGCTCCACCATCCACTCTTAAAATTTTAATTTTTTCTTTTGTCTCATTTTCCATCACATCAATTACCTCTTTAGTTTGAAATGCAATAGATTCAATAGCAGCTAATGCTATATGAGCTTTTGTTGTTTTTCTTGTGATTCCTATAATCAAACCTCCAGCATACATATCCCAATATGGAGTACCAAGTCCAACAAAAGCTGGAACAAGATAAAGTCCATCTGTTGAATCAACACTTCTTGCGATTTCTTCAACTTCCTCTGAACTATTTATTATTTTTAATCCATCTCTTAGCCACTGTACAACTGCACCAGAAATAAAAACTGAACCTTCAAGAGCATAATAAACTTTTTCATTTATCCCCCATGCTATTGTTGTTAAAAGGCCTTTTTTTGAAAATATCTTTTTCTCTCCAGTATTCATTAAGATAAAACTACCCGTTCCATATGTATTTTTCACCATCCCCTCTTCTAAACAGAGTTGACCAAAAAGTGACGCTTGCTGATCTCCAACAAGAGAGGTGATAGGAATCTCACCTCCAATAATTTCTTTATCTGTTATTCCGAAAAGAGATGATGACATTTTAACATCTGGGAGAATGTTTTTTGATATATCAAATTTATTTAAAATTTCTTCATCCCATTTCAAGCTATTTATATTAAACATCATTGTTCTACTTGCATTTGAGAAATCGGTTGAAAATGATTTACCTTTAGTTAATTTATATAATAAAAATGTATCAACAGTTCCAAATCCAACTTCACCTTTCTCTATTTTTTTTCTTAAATCTAAATTATTTCTTAAAAGCCATATCAATTTAGTCAATGAAAAATATGGATCAACAACAAGTCCTGTCTTTTTATGAATAAAATCTTCTAACCCTCTATCTTTTATCTCTTCACAAATACTATCACTTCTTCTACATTGCCATACTATTGCATTATATAATGGCTTTCCAGTTTCTCTATCAAAGACAATTGTAGTTTCTCTTTGATTTGTAATTCCAATAGAGGTTATATCCTTAGGTTTTAAATTAAGAGATTCAAGGGATTTCTTAATTGTTATTAAAACAGAATCCCAAATTTCATCAGGATTGTGTTCAACCCATCCTGGATTAGGATAAATTTGTCTTAACTCTTTCTTTTCAACCCACTCTATCTCACCAAAATTATTAAAAATTATGCATCTTGTAGTTGTTGTACCTTGATCAATTACAAGTATATATCTTTTCATCAAACCTCCATATATTCTATTATAAATCAATAAATTTATTTATAACTTTTCAAGTGAATGAGACAAAGGTGTCAGGCACCAAAGTCTCATTAAAGGTAGAAGTATATGAACTAAAATGTTTACCTATTGAAAATAATATCACTTTTTACAATCTCTTGACAAATTAAAAAATTATTCTAAAATAATTCTAAAAGAGGTAAATTTCTCAAAAGAATTAAAATAATGCGAGAAAGAAGATTGTATAGCAAAAAAATCTAAAAATCTTTAAAGATAAGGAGGTGAGAAAAAATAAAATCAAAGTAAAAGACAATAAAGATGGATGGTATTTGAGTTTTTGATTATAACAAAAGATAATGCCTTCTAATATTAAGATTGTGGATAAAAGGATTCTAAATTTTAAAATTTTAAAACATCAAAAAAAATAGGTTTTATAAGATGAAAAAAATTAATAAAGAAAGAAAAAGTATGATTGATGAAAAATGAGGAACACTGGTATAAAAAAAGAAATTTTGGTGGATAAAGTTAAATGCTTTGCAAAATTTTAATTATTTAATTAATTATTTAGAACTCAAAAAATCCTACGAAAGGAGGTTTTTATGAGTAGAAAGATTTTGAGCACAATAATTGTTCTTGCGATGATTTTTACTCTTCTGTCAGGTGCTATTTCTGTGAATAGGGTTAAGGCAGCTTCAACATGGTACGTTGACGGTGCCTTTGGTACAGACGATGGTACCCATGGTACCGGCCCTGGCTCTAATGCTTTCAAAACAATTCAGTATGCTATAAACGATAGTCGAGTTACTGCTGGCGACACCATCAATGTGGCGGCGGGGACGTACCACGAAAATCTCGCTAGCTGGAAAGACATGGAGATAACGAAGTCGCTAAGCCTCATAGGTGCTGGCTCAGGCTCTACCATCATTGAGCTAAGTGAAGGTAAAAGTCTTGGTGGCAAAACGAATGGCATAGAAATAAGAGGTTCTGGTTTAAATGTCCTATTGCAGGGATTAACGTTTACAAGGAAACCTGGTAATACCTATGCAACAAGTTTCCCAATTAGGGTAGCAGAGACCACAAGTACTTTTACGAAACTTTCATTTATTGATATAGAGGTTGCTTACGCAGAAGGTCCCAACGTTAATCTTGGAGGTGCAGGTACATATGCTGAAGTTTACATTGAAGATTGCTACTTTCACCATGGAGGTACATGGGGTTTTGTTGGTAGTGGTACTATAAATAAAATTACCGTTATAGATTCACGCTTTGAAGACAATGGCCAAAAGGACCCAGGACATGGAATTGGCTTTGATCTGACTGGGACATCATCTAAAAATATCCTGATAGATGGTGGGAATTTCAGCAATAACAAACACACGGGTATAAATCTAATGCGTGTATCTGATGCAATTTTTAGAAACTTTGTTGCGAACAACAACGGTGGGCATCCTGGCGGTGGATTCGGAGTGAAGTTGGACGAATGGGGTGGCAAATCGCAAAACATCCTTTTTGAGAACTTCACCGCTAGTGGCAATACTCTTGATGGTGTTTCCATCCAGCCTGAAAAAGAAGATGCAATCGAGAACGTTACCATCAGAGGGGCGACGCTAACTGGGAATCTTCGTAACGGTGTTATTCTGTGTTACATCTACAACGGATCAAACAATCCTCAAATGAAGAATATAACAATTGAGTACTCGAATTTATATGGAAATGGTGCATATGGTGTGCAGGTAAGTTCATGGTGGGTACCGATGACAATAACAGAGGTTTTTGACGCCACTAAGAACTGGTGGGGTGATGAAAGTGGACCTTCTGGTGTGGGATCAGGAACAGGTGATGCAGTTAGTGCTAATGTAGATTATTCTCCCTGGCTTATTCCAAATATCTCTGTAACAAAATCAGATTCACCTGATCCAGTTGCACAAGGTATGCCTTTAACTTATACTCTAAACTGGATAATGGGTTCAACTTGGGCTACATGGGATGGAACAACAATTGGTAATATAACAGTAAATATCCCTTCTGGTTTAACATTTGATAATGTTTTATTAGAAGATACTTTATCTCCTGAAGTTACTTATGTTTCTTGTACTGATGGTGGTACCCATAGTTTAGGAGTTATAACCTGGAATTTAGGTACATATATACCTGGAAAAACTGGTAGTATTACTGTAAATGTAAATGTTAATTTAGATACTCCAGATGGTGCTATAACTAATAATATAGAAATTATTTATGATTCACTAAAACTTTTAGATACTGAAACTACTTTAGTAAAAAAAGGCGCTCAATCTGTTTACTCTTTCTATGATTCAAGAAGCAATGCTTATGTTATGATTAATTTATCTACACCAAGATGGAGAGTAGCAATTCCATCTAAAAGATATGATACTGGATGGATGTCTTTCAGAAGATATACAAGAACCAATAACCACTTCTGGGGTGAATATGCAGATACAAGATATCATTTAATAATAGATTTCTATTCTTCAGGTAGATATCATATAATCTTTGATGATAGAGTAACAAGAATCTCAATTAAAATTGCTAATTAGTAAATCAGAGTAACAGATAGAGGGCTGGGAATATCCCAGTCCTTTTTTATTTTAGTTAACAAAGTAGACTGTCTACATTGTTAACTATTTATTAAATTTCGGAGTAAGGATTTCCTTAAAGATAACTCCTCTTAAGATATCATTTTTAGAGAAAGTCAAGATTTTTTTTAATTTTGGTGGTGTCTCTTCATATTAATTTAGGTTCAGGCTTAAATTTAACATTTTGTTTACAAAAGTATACAACCTAATTTTATAAACTAATTAAACAGGTTTAAATTTTAATTCTTAGGTGATATAATGAAATAAGTGTAATTTTGGTATTTATCTTTTTCAAATATATTGGAGGTTACTAAAGTGAGTGATCTTTTTGAGGTTAGAATTCATGGTAGAGCCGGTCAGGGAGGAAAAACTGGGGGACAAATTTTAGCTTACGCAGCTTTTTACGAGGGAAAAACAGTTCAGGCATTCCCTGAATATGGCTCAGAGAGAAGAGGCGCACCAACAGTTGCTTACACAAGAATTTCGAACAAAGAAATTAGAACACATGAACCAATTTTAAATCCAGATGTTGTTATTGTTCTTGATGAAACTTATATCTTTACTCTCCCAATTACAAAAGGACTTAAAGAAAATGGTTTATTGATTGTAAATACTACAAAATCTCCTGAAGAGATTAAAAAAATTACAAAATTCAATGGAAAAGTGATAACTGTTGATGCAACAGGTGTATCAATTGCTATAGTTGGAAGAGAAGCACCAAACATCCCAACAATTGGCTCTTTGATAAAAGAAACAAATATTTTAAAACTGGAATCTGTTGAAAAAGCTCTTGATGAAATATTTTCAGAAAAGATTGGGAAAAATGGTGTTCAAAAAAATATTGAAGCTTTAAAAAGAGGATATATGGAGGTAAGATCATGAAAATAAAAGGTCCAATAGGATTAGGAAAAAGTTGGAAAGAGATACCAATAGGAGGTACTCTTCCTGCATCAACTGCTCTTGATTATAAAACAGGTGCATGGAGGAGTTTTGTTCCAAAATTTGACCCTAATTTGTGCAGTCATTGTATGATTTGTGTACACTATTGTCCAGTTATGGCAATTCCTACAAAAATTGATGAAAATGGAGTGAAAGGTTGGAAAGATAAAATATATAAAGGAGTTATAAGATTGGAAACCAACCTTGATTATTGTACTGGATGTGGAGTTTGTGCTGAAGAGTGCCCAACAAATGCAATTAAAATGGAAAGAGAGAAATGGGAGGTGAAAAAATGAGCGTAACCTCAGTAAAATCAAAAAAAATTCCGTTAACTGGTGCAGAAGCCGTTGCTGAAGCTATGAAACAGATAAAACCAGATGTTGTTGCTGCATACCCAATAACACCTCAAACTCCAATAGTAGAAATTTTTTCAAAATTTGCAGCAGATGGTCTTGTTGATACTGAAGTTGTTACACCTGAATCAGAACACTCAGCGATTTCAATTGTAACTGCTGCTTCAGCATCAGGTGTAAGAGCGATGTCAGCTTCTGCATCTCAAGGTTTAGCTTTGATGGTTGAGGTTCTTCCAGCAACAAGTGGTTTAAGACTGCCTGTTGTTATGGCAATTGCAAATAGGGCTCTTTCAGCACCAATAAATATACATTGCGATCACTCAGATATGATGGCTGTTAGAGATTTAGGATGGATAGAAATTTTTTCTGAAAATGCTCAAGAAGCCTATGAAAATATGTTTCTTGCGGTAAAACTTTCTGAAAATCCAGATGTTCTTTTGCCATCAATGGTAGGTCTTGATGGATTTATCATAAGTCATGGAGTAGAGGTCGTAGAGATTTTTGATGATGAAGTTATGTACAATTTTGTCGGGCAAAGAAAACCTCACATCTCTTTATTTGATTTTGAAAATCCAATAACAATTGGACCTCTTCAACTCACAGATTACTATTTTGAGACAAAGAAACAAGAGCAAGAAGCAATGAAAAATGCTTTAAAACTTTATCTTGAGGTTGGAAAAGAACTTTCAAAGATAACAGGAAAAGATTATCCATATTTTGAAAAATATTATCTTGATGATGCAGAAGTTGCTATAGTTGTTATGTCATCAACTGCTGGTACTGCAAAAGATGTTGTTGATGATTTAAGAAAAGAAGGCAAGAAAGTTGGACTTTTAAAACCAAAACTATATAGGCCATTTCCATATGATGAATATAGAGAAACATTAAAAAATCTTAAAGCAATTGGAGTTCTTGATAGAGCATACTCTTTTGGAGCAAATGCTCCACTTTATAGTGATGTCAGAAATGCTTTATATGATCTTGATAAAAAAATACCCATTCAGAGTTATATTTATGGTCTTGGTGGTAGAGATATTTTTAAACAACAGATTAAGGATGTATTTATAGAACTTCTCTCTGGAAAAATTTCAAAAGAAGAGAAATGTATTGGTTTAAGAGAGTGAGGTGATTATAAATGGAAGTTAAAACAATTAGAGATTTAGCAGAACTTCAAACTCGAGAAGGTTTGAAGTTTGTTGCTGGTCATAGAATGTGTGCTGGTTGTGGAATATCTTCTATATTAAGAACAGTTTTATCTGCCTCCACAAAACCAGTTGTTGTTGTTAATGCAACAGGTTGTCTTGAAGTTGTTTCGACCACTTATCCATTTACTGCATGGAATACTCCATGGTTACATGTAACATTTGTTAATGCTGGGTCAGCTGCTTCAGGGGTTGAGACTGCTTATAAGGCTCTTAAGAAAAAAGGATTATTAAAAGAAGAAGTTAATATTGTTGCAATTGGCGGAGATGGTGGAACATATGATATAGGAATTCAAGCAA
>Ga0208461_1003940_pt1 | contig 10721 bp, 11 predicted proteins | sample AD_JPNTR4_MetaG_FD_184448 | JGI IMG/M metagenome (GOLD analysis project Ga0208461, IMG submission 184448) | Active sludge microbial communities of municipal wastewater-treating anaerobic digesters from Japan - AD_JPNTR4_MetaG (SPAdes) (version 2) | ecosystem: Engineered > Bioreactor > Anaerobic... | reverse complement strand
TACCGGTTACCGGTTTTCAGTCCTTCAAATACTTTGCTAGCCAACCGAGCACTTCATTCCACCAGACGCGGCGGTTGCGCGGTTTAAGGACCCAATGGCCCTCATCCGGGAAGTACACGAAGCGAGCGGGAACGCCGTGCCGTCTGAGCGCCGTGAACGCTTCGAATCCCTGGGACACGTCGACCCGGTAGTCCAACTGCCCGTGCACCACCAGCATCGGCGTGCTGAAGTTTTGGGCAAAGTTCTGCGGTGACCACTTGCGGTAGGTTTCTCGGTTATTCCAGGGAGTGCCGCCGAAGTCCCACTCCGGGAACCAGAGTTCCTCCGTCGATCCGTACATGCTTTCCGGGTTGAAAACGCCGTCGTGCGCGATCAGGCAGCGAAAGCGCTTGGTCTGGGTTCCGATCCAGTAGATCATGTAGCCGCCATAGGACGCGCCGGCGGCAGCCAGCCGGTCGGGGTCGATAAAAGAATACTGGTCGATGAGGTAGTCCACGCCCTTCATAAGATCTTCGAAGGGGTAGCCGCCCCAGTTGCGGGAGATGGAATCGGTAAACTCCTGGCCGTACCCAGTCGAACCGTGGAAGTTAACCATCGCCACGACGTAGCCGGGCGCCGCAAACATTTGATAGTTCCAGCGCGGGTGAAAGTCGTCCTGCATGGCGCCCTGCGGCCCGCCGTGAACCAGGTAGACCAGCGGGTACTTGCGCGCCGGATCAAAAGCCGGCGGTTTGAGCAAAAGACCATGAATTCGTCTGCCCCGGGCTCCGGTAAACCAGAAGTCCTCGACAGGATTCATTTCCAGCTGCGCGATAAGCTTTGAATTAACGTGCGACACCTGTCGCGCGCTCCCTTTGGCCAGATCGATCGCGAAAATCTCGGCGGGCTCTTTGGCACTCTCCCTCAGGCACACAATGGTTTGCCCGTCGGCTGTTATCCTCGGGCTTTTATTATGACCATCTTTGACCACCTTTTCGCGCTGGCCATCGGGAATCGAGATCCTGTAGAAGACGTTGCGGGCCTCTTCTTCCACCTCGGCGTAAATGTAACGGCTGTCCGGCGACCAGACGATCTCCCCGATGCTCAGGGTCCAGTCGCTCGTCAGGTCTCGGACGTCTCGGCTGGCCCAATCCATCAGCATCAGGCGCTGCCTGTCTGCCTCAAAACCGGCGCGCAGCTGGGCTCGGTACGCCATCCATTTTCCATCCGGACTGAATAGCGGGTTATTGTCGTTTGAGGGATTGGATGCCGTGAGGTTGACGATGTCACCCCCCTGGATGGGAATCAGGAGAATATCGTTGTTAGTGCTGGTAGCCCGATTCTTGTCGAGGTTTGCCACTACGGCGATTGATTGGCCGTCCGGGGTAAAAGCGATGTCACGATAGCCACCCAGGGCAAGGGTCGGGTAGTCCTGGTCGAACGGCGTCAGGTCTTTTGCCTCGCCGTTCTTCAAGTCAAGCAGGAAAATGTGCGAGCGGACTCCGGCCCGCCATTCGTTCCAATGCCTGTAAAACAGGTCGTCCCAGATTTTGACTTGCGTAGGAAACTTATCTTCCGGCTGATGGGGCCAGGAGATGTCGGCGGAGAAGGCGATGGCAGATCCATCGGGTGACCAGGTTAGATTGGTCGGGCTTATCTCCAGGTCGGAGACTTTTTTCGGTTCTCCGCCGGTCGCGGGCATAACGTAAATCTGCGTCGAATTATTGCGACTGGAGACGAATGCCAGTTGTCTCCCGTCGGGAGACCAGCGTGGTTGCGAGTCGGACGCGGCATCCCTGGTCAATCGGCGCGCCTCTTTCCCGCTTCTGACGTCCACAATCCAGATATCGCTATTGGCTCGGTTAGCCTGCAGCGAGTAATCGGTAACCACGAATGCGGCCAGCCGACCGTCAGGAGACAATTGCAGATCCGAGACCGCGTCAAGGCTTATGAAGTCCTCGAAACTGATTGGCCGCCGGTTGCTGTGCTGGCCTGAAAGAGCTGTAATGCTGACGCCAAACAGTGCAAGGAATGTATAAACCCGCCGGATCGACATAGCTTCCTCAAGGGAACAACGATACAGACACCCAGATGGTTAAAGGATTGCAAATCAGCTTGCGATGACAACTCTGGCTCGAGCGATTAATCGCTCCCAACTGCCCGATTCTATCTGGCACGACGGTAAACCGTCGCATAGACCGTACGGAAAGGGGAAACGCAGTAATCCTCAATCAGTTTCTTGCTCGCCTGAGGATGCGCGATGACCTTATCCATGAACTGTCCGTTCAGGTGAAAGGAAAGTCTCATGATATCGGCCTTGTCCTCGCGCTTTTCCACTGTGAAAGCTTCCCGCAGATTCGGTTCGAACTGCAGGATTTCGCAGAAGGTGTGATTACGCAGTTCCCACGGGCTCGGAACATTCTGCTTGCCGATTTTTTCGTAATGTGCAAGAAGCCGTTCCTGGAAGTCGGCATAGTCGAAATTTTCGACTTTGTTGTTGACGCTCACCTCAATGATGATGTGATTGCCGGACCAGATCGAGCGCAAACCGTAGGTGAAATCGAGTGTGTCTTTGTCGAACTTGATTCGGTGCCCTTTTTCGTCATGGAACCTTTTCAGCTCTTCTTCCTTGTTCAGTCCCGGGTTTTCCTGGAGTTGCTCCAGGGTGACGTAGTAAGGCGCCACTCTTTCGTACCACTCGTCAATAATGAGACCTAATATTGAATCGACTGTCTTCTCCGGTGCTTCCTTCTTCTTAATGGCCATGTACCCCCGTTAGCAGAAGGCAATTTTAAAATACTTCCAACACCATGGCAAATCACATGTGGGATGGCATTCCCCTGACGAAAACGCGGAATGCCAGTTAAGACGCTTGTTGCGGCGATTCTTTCCGGTTTTCTACTGTTTACAGTTGGCTAAACGCCACCAACCCCTTTTCGGCTCTGTTGGTGTAGAAATGGGGACGCAGACCAGGAAAACGGACATCTCGGGACCTCCGTACCGCGCCTTTGGTTTTTCTATAAACGTGCCGGTCCTCCGGACCTGATGACGTCCCGACTTCGCAATACGCAGCGGTGCCGAGAGATCCATGAAGTACGGCTTTACACTCGCCCTCTAGGGCTTCGATGGGGTGGCGCTTGTGTCCGCAGACGATCTGCTTCCTGTGATAAGATACCCTCAAAACATGAGATACCGACCAGTAACGGCTTGGGGCGTGGCCCTGTTGCTATGGCTGGTGTCATGCTCCGGTATCAAGCGCATCCCGAAGATGGCTGTGCCACCGGATAAGGTGATCAGTTCCTACAGACTGGTGGCCGAGGGAGATAAGCTCCTGAAAGAAGGTAAGGATCATCTGGCACTGTTGAAATACTTGGAGGCTGCCGATCTGAATCCCTACCACGAAGTGATTTTCAACAAGTTAGGCATTGCATATTCCAGACTTACGCGCTATTCACAAGCCCGCGAAGCGGTGGAACGATCGATAGGATTGAATCCCAAATATTCATATGCCCATAACACCCTGGGGATCGTCGAGCTGGCCGAACAGGACCCTAAGGGCGCTGTAAAAGCTTTTCGCAAGGCCATTGATCTGACCCCTCAAATCGCCAGTTTTCATGCCAACCTCGGTCATGCTTACATGCAAAGGCACAAATTCGACGAAGCGAGAAAAGCTTACCGCGAAGCGCTTCGGCTTGATCCACAGGTCTTCTCGAACACGTCGGCCATGGAACTGTCATTTCCGGAAGACCCTCGCCCCGACCCCGAACGCCATTACCAGATGGCAGTCTTTTTTGCTGAAACCGGGGACAAGGCAGCCTGTCTGTCATACCTGAGCAAAGCGTTCTCGGCGGGATTTTCTGACCGGGAGAGAATTTCAGGTGAAGTGGCCTTTGAGAAGTTGCGAGCTGATCAGGACTTCATCCAGTTGCTTGAATTGTACGGTTTGAAAACCACTTCTTGAGGTTAGTTCAGCATCCGCTTGATTCTTTGCTCCAACTCGGCGCGAGTCAGGAAGAACGGGGCTTCAGCTTCTTCATCGTCGTCGGACATTGCCCTTACTTCGAATAACGCGCTATCGGTCAGGATCTGGTGAACCTCGGACGCGGTTAAGGAGGAAGGGTGAGGTCCAAGGGGGGAGATCCACAGCTGGTTATCCGCGCTCTCACAACCAATCATCAGCTGGTGCTGCTCACAGAAGATCTCCAGGTAATCGAGCGTGATCCATCTGTTCCGAGCGTTCATAATCTCTTCCAGTATACGCAGCCGAGCCTTCTTGGTGCAACAATAGGGGATAGGTGTAAATGCTATGGCTATTTTAGGCGCTATTGAAAGAGTGGCTGAAACCGTATGGGAGATTCCTGTCTCGTACAAGGCGGGGATGCGGGTACCAGCTCGTATCTACGGGACTGAAAAGGTTATACGCGAGATGGACGACGCGGTCTATGACCAGATCACGAACGTCGCTACTCTTCCTGGAATAACTCGTTTCGCAATGTGCATGCCGGACGGACACTCTGGTTACGGGTTTCCTATTGGCGGAGTGGCGGCCATGGACCCGGAGGCGGGGGGAGTGATCTCGCCCGGCGGTATCGGTTTTGATATCAACTGCGGAATGCGCCTGGTGACCACTAACCTGACCTGGGATGAGGTGAAACCCCACCTGAAGACACTTGTTGATAAGCTGTATGAACGGGTTCCGGCCGGAGTGGGAAGCACTGGCTTCCTCCGATTATCCAAGGACGAGTTTCGCCAGGTCGTAGAACAGGGCGCTCGTTGGTGTGTCAAGAGAGGCTACGGCTGGGAAGAGGATCTGGAATTGACCGAGGAGGGCGGTTGCATCTCCGGCGCCGATTCGTCGAAGATCAGCGACCGCGCCATCGATCGAGGGTTCAACCAGATTGGGACGCTTGGCTCGGGTAATCATTACCTTGAAATCCAGGTTGCGAAAAAGGAAAACATCTACGACGAGAAGCTTGCCCGAATCTATGGAATCACCATCCCTGACCAGGTGGTGATCATGTTCCATTGCGGTAGCCGCGGATTCGGCCACCAGGTTGCCACCGACTACCTGCAAACGTTCTTGAAAGTCATGGAAAGTCGGTATCGGATCAAAATACTGGATCGCGAACTGGCCTGTGCGCCGTTCGATTCCCCTGAAGGGCGTGACTATTTCAGTGCGATGAAATGCGGACTGAACATGTCCTTTACCAATCGTCAAGTCATCCTGCACCGCATTCGTGAAGTCTTCTCCCAGGTTTTCGGGCGATCGGCCGAAGATCTGGGGATGCACATGGTCTACGACGTCGCCCATAATACCGCCAAGTTCGAGACCCACATCGTCGATGGCCAGCAGAAAAAACTGCTGGTTCATCGCAAAGGAGCAACTCGAGCCTTCGGCCCGGGGATGCAGGGTTTACCAAAGCGCTACAAGGACGCCGGTCAGCCCGTAATCATCGGCGGCAGCATGGAGACTGGTTCCTACCTCCTGGCCGGAGTTCCTACTGGACATGAAACCTTCTACAGCACCGCTCATGGGAGTGGGCGCACCATGAGCCGCACCAAGGCGCGAAAACTTTGGCGGGGCGAGAAACTCCAACGCGAACTGGAGCAACGCGGTATTTATGTGCGCAGCGCCTCGTGGAGCGGACTGGCGGAAGAGGCCGGGGGCGCCTACAAGAACATCGACGAAGTCGTAGAGGCGACCGAACTGGCCGGGATCAGCAAGCGCGTTGTCAGGTTCGTGCCTGTTGGAAATGTGAAGGGTTAGACCATGGCCGCACGCGTTCCCATGACGCTGATCACGGGCCCGCTCGGCAGCGGCAAGACAACTCTCCTGCGCCACGTCCTTGATTCTGTCGATGCCAAAATCGCGATTCTCATGAACGAATTCGGAGAAATGGCCATCGACAGCAGGATCATACAGGGAAAGAATATCCAGATCGCAGAGTTGGGCGGGGGATGTGTGTGCTGCTCTCTGCAAGGTGAATTTGAGGCCGCCGTCGAGGAGATTTTGAAAGACGTGCAACCGGATTTGATTGTTGTCGAGACTACAGGCTTGGCCGAACCGGAGGCCCTGATCTTCGACGTCCAGGAAAGTCTGCCCGACATCCGCCTCGACGGCGTCATAACTGTCGTTGATGCGGATTCATTGGTGCGCTACCCGCAGATCGGTCACACTTCTCGCATGCAGATCGAGGACGCTGACCTGATCCTGCTGAACAAAGTCGACCTGGTGGATCCAGCTCAGACCGACGATGTGGAAAATAAACTGCGCCAAATTAACGAGTTAGCCGAGATCATCCGCACTGTCAAGGCTCGCGTCGATCCGGAACTGCTTTTCGGAATTGGACGCGAACGGACCGCGAGCCCCGCAGCCCACGTTCATCAGCCGGAATTTGCCTCGTTTTCGTTCGTCTCAGATGCCGAATACTCGCGCGAACGTCTGGATGATTGGGCTGCCTCGCTGTCGAACTGGGGAGTCTATCGTTCCAAGGGATTTGTCCACGTCGAGGACGGCTCATTTCTGTTCAATTTCGTCGCCGGTCGGTGGGAGTTCGAATCATTCCCGGCCGATAAGACTAGTCTGGTCTTTATCGGGAAAAACGTATTGGAGCACCAAGAAGAGATCCTGGCCGGGCTGGAACAATGCAAGGCCTGACGGAGTCCAGTATGCCCTATCAATTCCTGGAAGACACAGCAACCGCCGACATAGCTTTTGAAGCTTCGGGCCAGACCCTGGAAGAGGTCTTCATCGCTTCCGCAGAGGCGACTCTGAACGTCATGATCGAGGATCTGGAAACCGTCCGTCCGGTAGAGGAACGCGATATCTCTCTTTCAGATACTTCGCTGGAAATGCTGCTCTTTAATTTCCTCCAGGAAGTCATCTTCTACAAAGATGCCGAACAGTTGCTTCTTCGCACCTCGAATTGCCGGATTGAGGAAAGTGCCGATGGCTTTCACTTAACGGCAAGCGGGCGGGGTGAACGCCTGGATCCGGCGCGTCATAGCCAGCGGGTCGACGTCAAGGCGGTGACCCTCCATCAGTTTCGCCTGGAACAACTGGATCGCCACTGGCGCGCCCATGTGATTTTGGATATTTGAGTTATCCGCGTAATCCGCGTGATCCGTACGATCCGTGGGTATCCAGACCCGCAGATATCACGGATTACGCGGATCACGCGGATGGCAGGCGCTCGAAGTACGGGCCGGGCCGCACCACCTCACGCCGCCTGCGAAATGCTGCGCTTCAGCAGCGCCATCAGGTCGACAACCTCTTCTTCCTCGGCGGCTACCGTCGGCTGGGCGCGAACGACGTCCCTGTCCTCCCGCCGCTTGGTTTCAACCAGCTCCATCAGCCGGTCGGCAGTTTCGTCCTGGAGTTCTTCGCGCGACAGCTTGGACTTGGTCGCCTCCTTAACAGCCTTCTCGATTATCGCGACCTGTCTTGGATTGCCCGGCCGACGTTCCGGAAGTCCGATCTCCTCCGGTTTCCTGATCTCATCGGCAAACCGAAGAGTCTGAGCCCTGAGGATGCCGTTCTCGGACAGGATTGCGACCAGATACTCTTTGTCTCTCAGGACAAAAGTTGCGACTCCGGCCTTGTGTTCGTCCTCCATAACCCGGGCGAGCAGGCGATACGCCTTGTTCGACTTGCCCGCCGGCGCCAGGAAATAGGGCCGCTCGAAGTAGTACGGGGGCAACTCGGAAGTGTCGACAAAACGGCGTAGATCAATATCTCTTGACTTCTCGGGCTCCAGGGCCTCTAGCTCATCGTCTTCGACAGTAACGAACTCATCCTTCTCGACTTCATAGCCCCTGACGATGTCTTCGCCGCTCACTTCGTTTCCGTCGGCAGGGCAATAATAGCGCCGGCTGAGCGGAATTCCGTCTTCAGTGAGCATTCTCAGCCGCACGCCGTAATGCTGCAGCGCCGGGAACAGATTGACCGGGACGTTGACTAGCCCGAATGTAATCGTGCCTGACCAAATAGGACGCAGGCTGACTTCTTCAGGCATGCTTCCTCTTCCTGACCGCCGCCAGGCTGGCCTCCAGGGCTTTCTCCAGGGACTCCTGGCCTGCTTTCTTCTTAGGCTTCACCAGTTTGATTTTCTTGCCGCGCGCCTTGGCCTCGATTAACTGGCTGACTTTGTCTCGGAATTCGTCGCGAAACTCCTCGTGGCGAAACTCGTCCATCATGGCGCCGACCAACTGCTTCGCCATTTCAAGTTCCTTCTTCTCCAACTCGCGGCCGGTGGGGGGCTCCAAGTCCTCAGCCAGGACCACCTCTTGAGAAGGGCGGAGAGTGATCAGCATCAAGTAACCCTGATCGACGCGAAGCGCCCCGGCATAGTTCTTCTTGCGCATTACCCAACGGACGACCCCTTCTTTTTTCTGACGCTCCAGCGCCTCAACCAGGTCCCAGTAAAGGCGGTCATCGTCGCCATCGGGTCCGAGGTAATAGGGACGGTCGTACCACTGGTGGTTGATTTTCTCGGGCGGTAGAAAACGTTTCACCGAGATTGTCCGAGATGGTTCCGGTTCAAGCTGGTTCAGCTCTTCATCGTGCAGCATCACAAAGACCCCGGGCTCAACCTCCGCGCCTTTACGGATTTGCTCCTTGGGAACTTCTTCACCGGTCTCGGAATTGACCATCATCTGCCTGACCGGTTGTTTGTCTTTCCGATGAAGTAGACGGAAGTGCACTGTCCGGTCTTCGACGGCGGAGTAAAGCTTGACCGGCAACTGCAGGGTGCCAAGTTCGATCACGCCCTTCCAGATAGCCCGGGCGGTGCGTTGCTGAACCACGGTGGACATGCTTACTTTGAGCTTATCATGCCGGCGCACTGAGGAGGAACGAGGGCGCCGTGGCTGAGAGGCTCTGAAAAAGAAACCTCGTGCTTACCCGCGTTATCCGTGTAATCCGCGTAATCCGTCCTATCCGTGGGCTTCCATTCCCCACGGATAGGACGGATTACGCGGATAAGGCGATAACGACACCGATTCTTTCAGCCGTTTAAGATGCTCATGACCCTTGCCACGACGCGGTCACAGCGAGGGGCTTCGAAGGCAAACGTCTGGCTGATCGTTTCGCCGCTTCGCCTTTCAATGGCCTCGCGCAAGTGCCGGCGTGCCCGGTGTAGGTTAACTTTTACAGCCTCGGTGCTCATTCCCAGCAAGGTTGCTACTTCGGCGGTAGAAAGCCCCTCAACATCGCGCAGAACCAGGACCGATCGATGCTTGGCGGGCATGCGCTCGATCACCGATTCAACGAGGTCCCGGATTTCCCGATTGAACGCCTGTTTTTCGGGACTTGGGTTGCGGTCGCGAACCTTCTCATTCATCTTTTGTCTTTGCTCCGTGTCTATGGGGTAGATGTTGTCGCCGCGACGTCTTCTCAACTTGGAAAGGCTCAGATTTACCGCAATCCTGGTCAACCAGGTGGCCAGACTCGATCGGTGCTCAAACTGTGACAGCTTCCGAAACGCAAGGACGTACACGTCCTGCATGATGTCTTCTACCTCGTCATCACTTCCCAGGATGGCTCGTATAGTGCGGTAAAGGCGCTGGTTGTAACGCCTCATGATGATTTCGAACAAACCGGTTTCCCCGGCCAAGATCCGCGAAACGATCTCTTCGTCGCTTAGAAGTGCAGGTTGAGGCAATGGGAGAGCTGTTTTGGTTTGCAATTCGTGTTCCTCCTCTCGCTCTACAAACATTAGAAGAGGAAACTCCCCTACTGGTTACAGCAAAATGACTGTAACCCCTGCCAGGATCGCCGAGTCCAATCAGGCAAAGGAGAATATCCAAAGGAGAATGTCGATGATTGACGAAAAAATCGATTCGACCTGGTGGACGTTGAGGATGGCGCTAGGTTTGACTGCCTTCCTCGCGGGCCTTGACAAGTTCTTCGACCTTCTGGCCGACTGGCAGGCTTATCTGAGCCCGCTTGTGGAACGGATGCTTCCTGTTTCCGGCGCCTTTTTCATGCAGGCCGTCGGAGTGATCGAAATGGCCGTGGCGGGGCTGATTCTTCTCGGCTGGACCCGGCTGGGCGGTTACATCGCTGCTGCCTGGCTGGCAGCGATTTCATTGAACCTGGTCACCACCGGGCAGTTCTTTGACGTTGCGGCGCGCGACCTCGTGATGGCGGCCGCCGCCTTTAGCCTTGCCCGGCTGACCGAGTACCGTGAATCGGTGCTCGGGACGGCGCACGAGCCGGAAAGAGCCCTGGCGCGGGGGTAGTCGCTTGTCGTCCGCGTAATCCGTGCTATCTAAGAGTATCCATCCCGCAGATAAACACGAATAGCGCGGATTACGCGGATGATTCGCTGAACGCGCAGTCTTCTGTTCGCGCAACCGGGTATCATTCATCCACAAACTGCTGACCGGTTTCGTGCACGAAGACATCTTCGAGGGTCGGGCGCGAAACCGTGACGGCGGTGATACGACCGGGGAAAGCTTCTATGACTTGCGCCACGAATTGATGTCCGCGGGGACGCTCGACCCGGACAGTGCCGTCAACCAACTGGCTGTGGCAGCCGAACCGCTGCTTGATGAGCTCGGCTAGTTGAGCCGGTTCCTTCGATTGTATCGACACTACGTCGCCTCCAATCCTCTCCTTGAGCGATTCCGGGGATCCTTCAGAGACGATTCGACCTCGGTGCAATATGGCCAGACGATCACACCGGTCGGCCTCCTCCATCAGGTGAGTCGTCAATACGATCGTCATATCCTGTTCATCG
>Ga0208461_1003934_pt1 | contig 10731 bp, 10 predicted proteins | sample AD_JPNTR4_MetaG_FD_184448 | JGI IMG/M metagenome (GOLD analysis project Ga0208461, IMG submission 184448) | Active sludge microbial communities of municipal wastewater-treating anaerobic digesters from Japan - AD_JPNTR4_MetaG (SPAdes) (version 2) | ecosystem: Engineered > Bioreactor > Anaerobic... | reverse complement strand
AGTTGTTTCAAGAAGGGGACTTTCTATGGCAGCTTTTGCAGCTTTCTCAGCACGTCCTTCTCCTGAGGCTATGCCTATACCCATCAGGGCGGAACCTGCGTCACACATAATGGTTCTTACGTCCGCAAAATCAACGTTAATCAGGCCGGGCACAGTAATCAGGTCTGAAATACCTTGGACTCCGTGGCGCAGCACATCATCTGCCAGCTGAAAAGCATCAAGAATTGAGGTGGCAGGCTCGCTGACTTGTAGAAGTCTGTCATTGGGTATGACAATAAGGGCGTCTACCTTGCTCTTTAAATTATCGACGCCTACCACTGCTTGAGCCATGCGCTTCTTGCCTTCAAAGGTAAAAGGTTTTGTTACTACACCAACAGTAAGGGAGCCCAGTTCCTTTGCGATAGAAGCAACGACAGGGGCGCCCCCTGTACCTGTTCCACCGCCCATGCCTGCAGTGATAAATACCATGTCAGCTCCTTCCAGTGCCCGTTTAATCACATCGTAACTCTCTTGCGCTGCCTGCTCCCCAATTTGCGGATTTGAACCTGCGCCAAGGCCTTTTGTGAGTTTTTCTCCAACCTGGATTTTTATATTTGCGTCAGATATGGCCAGCGCTTGTGCGTCAGTATTGACTGCTACAAACTCTACACCTGATAATCCTGCCATTATCATCCGGTTTATTGCGTTGGAACCTCCTCCTCCGACCCCTACCACCTTAATGTTTGTGAACTGCTCCATCTCAAGTTCCAGGTTGAACACGTATTATCCCTCCTGCGGTAACCGCCAAATTCAATCTAGAAGAAGTCTTCTAAGAACCCATCGAACCATCCTCGGAGATTGGAAAGGACCTTCCGAAATGTGGAAGGCTCAAATTCCCTTGCAAGGAAGAAGCGGGAATCCCCTGCCACATGCCTTATAATTCCCAAAGCCACTTGCGACAGGTTGCGTGGCTCAATTCCTTTTGGCGCCTGAATCAGGCGAGACTTACCAATTTGCGCAGGCAAGTCAAGGATCTCACAAGCCAGCTCTATAGTTCCGGGGACAGATGAGCCTGCTCCGGCAAAAACCACGCCACACGGTACAAGCCCGCTATTCCGAACTTCGCGGGTTTCCGATTCGATAAGTTCAATAATTTCTCGCAATCTTGCGTCTATTATGTCACGGATAAACTCATCATTGTTTCTATCGTTCTGTCCGCCCAAGGAGTTTCTGTGCTTTATTCTTTCAGCCTCTTCGAACGGAATCTTCATGCCGATAGCTATATCATTTGTAATGTGCGTACCACCTAAAGGTACACATAGAAATTGGATTGGAGTTCCTTCATAGAATGTTACAACTTGGGTTATCTGCCCGCCGATGTCAATTAGCATTACTCCTCTATGAGTCTGCTCGTCCGTGAGAACTGCCTGCGCGACAGCTACGGGCTCCAAGACTCGTCCCTCCACTTTAAGCCCTGCCCGTTCCACGCTTTCTGCGATATTTTCGAGCATTGCCACCTGTCCCATAATAACCTTGGCATTGACCTCCAGTCTGATGCCGGTCATCCCTTCGGGATCTTGGATACCGCCTAGTCCGTCCACTATGTATTCTTGAGGCAAGACTGATATTATTTCCCGGTCAGGCGGGACAGCAAGAACCTTAGCTGCGTCAAGCGCTTTCTTCACATCGAAAGCAGTCACACGCCAGTCATCTCCTGAGGTAGCTGTCATACCGTGACTTGTGGCACATGATACACGAATAACAGGGATTCCCACAAATACACTGGGTATGTTATGACCTGCCATACGCGTTGCGCGTTTATTGGCAGCCTCTATTGCAGAGGAGACTGAATCAATATCAACAATCAATCCGCGGCGAAAGCCCTGACACGGTTCTTCTCCGACCCCCAGAATATCAATTTCGCCCTCTGCATTTACTCGAGCTATAATTTCTGTCACTCGGGTAGTGCCGATATCTAAGCCTGCAATAATGCTGTTATCAGACATGGATTACCTCCCGCGCCTATTACACAAAGAATTCAACGTATCTCAGGTGACTCCTCTTCACTCAAGAGACTTCTTGAACCACTTATCAAGAATATGTCTCCGGATGATGCCTACATTCGTGAAGATTCTAATGCTGAAAGCAACAGTTGCGCCTAGGACGAGGTCAACACCGAGTTTGTCCCCTACCATGGTTAGAGCTGTCGCCAAGGCTGTATTTAGCAAAAATCCGGATATGAAAACAGTACTGTCAAATGTCCCTTGCAATCCTGCTCGAATGCCGCCAAAGACGCAGTCTAACGCTGCGAGAATACCAATGGCAATATACTGTGAGTAGTCTATCGGAAAACGCAAAGGTGTAAACAAAGCAATTATAATGCCTGCAACAAGTCCGATGATAGGCAGCATCATTTCTGTGCTCCTTCCGATACCGGTTTTGCATACTGAAAATACAAGCCGCCTTTGTACCCTGGAACCTGGACGACAGGCAGTTTTTGAACTTTCGCCTCGATACCCCACGCTCTAAGAGTATCCAGAATCCCGTCTCTCATGTGCAACGCGCTGTCCAGTGCGTCAGGGTTGCCAATCGCGTGTATCTCATAGGGCGGCGCAATCCGGACATTATTGACGGAAATTACAGGGCCGGAACATCTGACTTCAGAAGTGGCAACCATTCTTTGGCCGTTTATGGATACGGCTTCAGCTCCTGCTGCAAACAGTTCATTAACTACTTGGAGGATATCGTTGTCATGAACAAGGAAAAGCTCAACGCTTTCTCCGGGTCCGGCTTGGCGTTTACTGTCATTCAATGTGACAATTACGCCGGGACCTTCAACTGTTGAAATTCCGGCGAACATTCTTGCCTTTACAAGTTCAGCCCGAATGGTTTCAGCGGCTTTCTCGCCTTCTACGACTTTAGATACTTGTTCCCTGAGAACCTCAACTTCCTTCTCCAGGATCATCCTTTCCGCGTCAGATCTTCGGAGCATATCGCTTAGATCTTCCAGTCGTCTTGACGGTATCTGGCTTTCCCCGATGTATTCCTGAGTTCTGACTTGTCCTACAAGCAATATGCCAAGGATAACGCATACTCCTGCGACATACAACTCAAACTCCCGAGCTCTTTTCACCTCTTACCCCCCAAGAACGTCAGCTCCTCTGTAAATTATACTATAGCTTGGGAATTTGTCACTATTTGCGGTCTTTTACTACAGGCCGTTTCGGGAATCTTACGTCAATGTAAGAGGCGCGTCGGTTTTCTTTATCCAACCTGAGAAGCAAGGAGCTTAAAACATCGATGCGGGTCAGATACTCATTTTTTGTCCCTGACCCCAGCGCTACCCAAGTGCCGGATTGCAGGTAGATGGAGATTCCGACGGTTTCGGTGAAGTTGATTTCTGAAACCTCTTTCGCAAGATGTGGGGGGAGAATGTTTGCGACAAGGAGCGCAGAATCAAGTTCTGAAAGATCAATTCGTTTTCCAACCAATACCTGCTGTGGCTTGATACCTGTAATCAACGGGGGGTCATTTGCCTTATAGGACTCGGTAATTCCAATGGCAAAGCCGGTTCTGTCCACCAAGACGTAGTAGCCGGAATAGGGCATGACTGCAACAGCAGCTCGTTCTGTGATATCCAGTATCAGTGTAGAAGGGAGTTTACGTTTTACTGTAACCTTATCCACTCTTGGGTTAGCCTCAATCCTTTCTGCTAGTTTAATCAGGTCTACATCGAAAATGTTCATGTTCTTGGCGTAACTTGCGACTGTCATGATTTCGTCAGGCGAAACAGTCATAAGTCCGGAAATATCTATGTGATCTACGAGAAAATATGAAGATTTGAGAAACCCAAAGCCTGTCCCTGCTAAGAACAGCAAAATGAGGGCGATAGGCATCAGTCGGGACTGCGTTCTTTTCTTTTCTTCAGAAAGAAGGTTTTCGTCCACGGTGCAACTCCTGTTTACCCGGCCTGGCGCTTTCTTGCTGAGTCTATTCTTTCAATAGAAGCGCCTAATTGGCTCAGTTTTCCCGGAAGATCCTCATATCCCCGGTCGATATGTTCTATGCCACTGAGTTCAGTAACCCCTTCAGCAGCCAGCGCTGCCAGGATTAGCGCAGCTCCTCCCCGAAGATCCGGTGCTTCGAGAGTAGTGCCGTGCAAAGTATGCACCCCGGTTATCACAGCCGTCTTCCCATCCACTGTTATTTTGGCCCCCATTTTTGTCAGTTCTTCAGTATATTTGAATCGTAATGGGAAAACGCCTTCAATAATCTCAGAGGTGCCTTCCGCCAAGCTCATCGCAGCAACAAACTGGGGCTGCACATCTGTGGGAAACCCAGGATAAGGTAAGGTTCGAATATTGGTAGCTTGCAATCGGTTTTGCCAAGGTCTCCTGGCAATCACATAATTATCTCCTTCTATGATTTCCACTCCTGTTTCTCGAAGCTTGGCAATGAGGGCTTGTTGATGTTCAGGGATGGTATTCTCAATACGGGCTTCACCTCCTGTTACCGCTATTGCAGTTATGAAGGTGGCTGCTTCTATACGATCAGGAATTACTGTGTAGTCAGTTCCGCGAAGCTCTTTCACGCCTTCTATCTTAATTGTGTCAGTGCCTGCCCCTCTGATGTTTGCGCCTAAACGATTAAGGAAATTCTGTTCGTCCACTATCTCAGGCTCTCGCGCCGCATTCCGAATAATGGTTGTACCTTCAGCAAGACAGGCTGCAGTCATTATATTCTCAGTTGCTCCTACGCTGGGTATGTCAAGGAGAATTTCCGCACCTCTCAGTACAGGCGCTCTTGCGGATACATAACCATATTCTTCTCTAATCTCAGCACCCAAGGCTGAGAAGCCCTTCAGATGCAGGTCGATAGGACGCGGCCCGATATTACATCCCCCGGGTTGTCTTGTCTTCACATATCCGAATCGCGCCAGAAGCGGTCCCATAACCTGTATTGACGCGCGCATTCTTATTACCAGTTCCTCAGAGGGCTCCAGTTTGCTTACGTCGGATGGATCAATGACAACGCATCCATCCTCTTGAAACTCGACTGTCGCTCCTAGGCCCTTTAAGACACCTGCCATGGTATTCACATCTGCGATCTTTGGAATACCTATGAGTTTGCATGGTCCACCTGCCAACAGAGACGCTGCCATTATTTTCAAGGCTGCGTTTTTTGCGCCGCCTACTTTAACCAATCCGCTGAGAGGTCTTGGGCCGGTAATCTTCAATTTCACAGCGGAGTCACCCCCACATCTTTACCCTCCAAGGATTCTTACTTCAGGTTCCAGCATCACTTGGAACTTAGAGTAGACTACTTCTTGGACGTGTTTCATAAGGGAAATTACATCTTCCGCGGTGGCGCCTCCGTTGTTTACTATGAAATTTGCGTGAAGGCGAGAGACCTCAGCGCCGCCTATACGGACTCCTTTGAGTTCGGCTGCATCTATGAATCTACCCGCTCCTTCGCCGGTGGGGTTCTTGAATGCGCATCCGGCGCTCGGTAGATTCAAAGGTTGACGATGAGCGCGTTCCCTGAAGTACTTTTCCATGCGCTTTCGGACGCGCTCAGGGTCATCTTGTTTCAAGGCAAAATCCACTTCAACAAGGATTAAGGGTTCCAGGAGAATGCGGGTGGTTTTTGTTCCGGCCTCAAGATCATCACGGCCCAATCTTACTTGCTGTCCATCGTAGGTAATGACTTCCACTGTATCAACAATCTCAGCCATGAACCCACCAAAAGCCGAAGCGTTCATTGCTACAGCTCCGCCTACCGTTCCTGGTATCCCACCGGCGAATTCCAGGCCTGAAAGTCCTGCAAGAGCAGCGTTCTTACATACTGACGGTAAGAGTGCGCCTGCTCCGCATCGCAATATGCCGTCGCCTAAACGATTAATATGGGAGAGGGTATTTGCGATCTTTATTACGACTCCTCGTATTCCTTCGTCTTTTACCAAGAGATTAGTGCCTGCGCCTATAACATAGAAAGGCGCTTGGAGGTCAGATAAGAGTCTGATGAGCTCTAAAAGGTCCGGGATGTCCTCGGGTATAACCAAGACATCAGCAGGGCCTCCAATGTGAAACGAAGTATGGCGGCACATAGGTTCATCAGCGTATATCTGTCCGCGTACCTTGTCTTTCAGCTGTAATGCCAAGGTTATTCCTTCCACTCATCTCTCATCCTTTGCACAAGTTCTCTGGCTACAGAGTCTATGTTGCCCGCGCCCATTGTCACGACTATGTCACCGGATTTCACAAGATCAGTCAGCTTCCCGGCAATTTCATCTGTATTTTTGATGAAGATTGTCTGAGGATTGCTGTGTTTTCTGATTTCCTCGGCAAGCCTTTCACCGGTCACGCCGGGTATCGGCTGCTCACCGGTGCCCCGGTGATATATATCAGTTATTACCACAAGATCAGCCAAGGAAAACGCTTTTACAAAACGGTCAAAAAGCAACTGGGTCCTAGTGAACCTCTGAGGCTGAAATACCACCACAAGTCGTCCGTTCCGGGTTTCCTTGAGAGCGGATATTGTTGCCTCAATTTCCGTAGGGTGGTGAGCATAATCATCCAGCACCAAGATGTTTTGAACTTCACCTATGAATTCTAAGCGTCTTCTTGCTCCTGTAAACTTACTTAAGCTAGCCTTGATCTTGCCGAATGGAATGCCGAGTTCAAGCCCTACTGCAATGGAGGCTAAGGCATTGCATATATTATGCCTCCCGGGCACAACAAGTTCCACACTCCCCAAAAGAGTTTCTCTGAAGACTACTTGAAATGCAAAGCCTGCGCTTCTTGACACAAGGTTATCGGCTCTTAAGTCACCGTTTTTGAGCCCAAACAGCAGTCTTCTGCATTCCAAGGTTTTTTCTATGGACATGATGCGGGGGTCGTCAGCAAAAAGGACAGCTAAGTCATTGCTGTCTATACCATGGAGAAATAAGGTAAACGCATTGTTAATGGAATCTGAATTCTTATAGTAATCAAGGTGGTCATCGTCAATATTAGTTACCACTCCGATTTTGGGTTTAAGCTTTAAGAAAGATCCGTAAGCTTCGTCCGCTTCCACCACAATGTGATCGCCTTGTCCGCATCTACCGCCCATAGGCACCAGCTCAGTCTCTTCTCCTAAGATAACTGTGGGATCCAGGCCTGCTTCGATCATCATTACCCCTATCATCGATGATGTAGTAGTCTTGCCGTGAGTGCCTGTAACCGCAATTCCGAATTTAGATTCTACGAGCTTCCCCAAGATTTCAGCCCTGGTCATCACCGGTATTCCGCTTTGTCTTGCGATTTTGACCTCTATGTTGTCAGGAGGAACCGCAGAGCTGACTACTACAATACTTGCGCCTGCCACATTACACGGGTCATGGCCTACGGAAACGCGAGCCCCGAGACGGTGAAGATATTGAAGTCGCGGGGATGGCGAGATGTCGCTCCCACTTACGAAGCAACCCATTTCCAGGAGGACTTTGGCTATGGAACTCATTCCATGTCCCCCGATGCCAATGAAATGTATTCTACCTTCTCGTTCTACGAAATTAAGTTCTCCCAAATTACACCCTACCTTCCGAGGATTCGGACAAAGCAGCGTAGATCTATGCATATTAATCCTATGCTGCTTTAGGTTTCTCTGCTACTTGCAGCAAACCCGGAAACCTTCAAGCATGTCCCCTCGCCAATGAAATTACAATATCTACCAAGTCATCTGCGGCCCCAGGTCTACCCAGTTTGCAGGATCTTTTCCCCATCTGTTCACGTAGGTTCTCATCATCGATGATTCGGTTGATGGCTCGGAGCAAAGATTCCGGGCCAAGATCCTTCTCGTGAATTACGAAAGCAGCGCCGGCAAGTTCAAGTGCTTCCGCGTTTTTCTCCTGATGGCCTTCAGCTGAACTCGGAAAGGGGATAAGGATTGAAGGCAAGCCTCGCCCGGTGATTTCTGCGATTGATATGGCGCCTGCTCTGCTCACTACAAGGTCAGCGCAGGCCATGGCATGGTCCATGCGGTAAATATAGTCCTTTACCACAAGACGCGGCGCCCTCAAGGCAGCCATGCAATTGGCTTCCAGCGCCTCTGTAACCCAATGGTAATCATGCTTACCTGTTTGATATATTACCTGAACGTTTTTAGACTCCAGTAATTCGGGCAAAACCTGAACCATTGCCTTATTGATGGCTCTTGAGCCCTGACTGCCTCCGAATACCAAGAGCGTTAGCAGTTTCGGATTAAGCCTGAAAGCAGCCAACCCTTCAGCCCTCGTTGTTTCCAGTATTTGACGTCTTACGGGATTTCCTGTCAGCCGTGTTTTTACGCGTTTAGGAAAATACTTAACAGACTCGGGATACGTCAATGCCACCATGTCTGCGACATGCGAAAGAATTCGCGTGGTGTACCCGGGCAACGCGTTCTGTTCGTGGATTAAAGTAGGTATGCCTGAGAGCCATGCTGCAAGCACGACAGGCCCTGACACATAACCTCCTGTTCCTATTACAACCTCAGGTCGAAACCTCTTCATTATTGCCTTTGCCTGAAACACGCCTTTTACGGCACGATAACAAGTCATAAGTGTATCCAATGACAGCTTACGCCGGAATCCTGTAACGTCTATCAGAAGAAGTTCGAAACCTTCCTTAGGCACAACATCGACTTCCAATCCCCTTTCTGTGCCGACAAACACAACTTCGGCATCAGGTATTCTTTCAAGGATGGTTTTCGCTAATGTTATTCCAGGGTATATATGTCCTCCGGTGCCCCCGCCGGCAATTATCACTCTCACCTGGCTCACCTCAAAGTTGAGTGCTTCGAGATATTGAGAAGCACTCCTATGGCAGCTAGTGTCGTTACCATGGAAGACCCACCGGAACTGACAAGCGGCAATGTTATACCTGTTATCGGTAAGGTCCCTGAAACGACTCCGATATTGACTATTGCTTGAAATACTATCATGGTTGTAATACCAACCGCAAGCAGCTTCCCAAAGGCATCAGGCGTGGCTATGGCTATACGTAGGCCACGCCAGGCAAACAGGAAGTATAATATAAGCACTGAGGCAGCTCCTACAAAACCCAGTTCCTCTCCGATAATAGCAAAAATGAAGTCCGTGTGCTGCATGGGGAGATAAAGAAATTTTTGCCTGCTCCTTCCCAGCCCCACACCGAATAAACCACCGGATCCCAATGCAAGAAGGGACTGAATTATATGAAAACCCGATCCTAACGGGTCTTCCCATGGGTGAAGAAACGCCAAAAAGCGTCTGGCTCTGTAAGGGGCCACAATAATCATAGCACAAAGCCCGGGAACTCCTATGGCAGCTAAAGACAGAAGATGGGTGATGCTGGCTCCTGCGACATACATCATAACAACAGAAACCGCGGCGATGGTGCCGGCAGTGCCGAAGTCGGGTTCCAGCACTATCAGGACGAAGACTATCCCCAGTATGATCAGGGGCTGCAGTAGCCCCCTTGCGAATTGATGTATTCTTTCTGTACGGTTTGCGAGGAAGCTTGCCATGAAAAGAACCATGACGATTTTTGCGACCTCTGAAGGTTGGAACGGAATAGGGCCTATGTCAATCCATCTACGGGAACCCCGGATCGCAACACCAAACCCGGGGATAAGAACAGCAACGAGCAGGAGGAGCGCTACTATAAGAGCAGGCCAAGCCAGTTTCTGCCAGCCCTTATAGTCGATCTGCATTGTGATGATCATTGCCAAGATGCCTAGACCTGCCCATGCAAGTTGACGTTTGAGGAAGTAGTAGGTGTCGCCGAAGACTGTCCGCGCGCTTACGGAGCTTGCGCTGAAGACCATGACTACTCCTATGCTCAACAGGGCAAGAGTAATCAGGAAGATCACTGTGTCCGGCGAGTGATTCGCGCGCGGTTTTCGTTCACGGTTCATGAAGACTACCCTCCCTCGAATATCTCTAGTATTTGAAAAGAGCTAAGAACCCAAGCACTGAGAAAACGAGTCCGAGGATCCAAAATCGAGTCACTACTTTAGGTTCTTTCCATCCTGACAGCTCAAAATGATGGTGAATAGGGCTCATCTTAAAGACTCTCCTACCGCCCGTGAGCTTGAAATAGGAGACCTGGATTACTACAGACAATGCCTCAATGACAAAAACCCCGCCTATGATAACCAGGAGAAACTCTGTCTTCGTGAGAATCGCCAGACTGCCTAAGGCTGCTCCAAGAGCCAGAGAACCTGTGTCTCCCATTATTACCTCTGCGGGGTGGCAGTTGAACCAACAGAAACCCACGCAAGCGCCTGCAAGTGCTGAAGCGAAAACAGCAAGGTCATGTCTTTTCAAAAAGGCGGCAACTATACTGTAGGCAATGCCGGCCAGCGCTGTTGTGCCTGAGGCAAGTCCGTCCAGGCCGTCAGTAAGGTTCACTGCATTGGATATGGATAGCATAACAAAAACCGCAAACAATGAATACCCGACTGTTCCTAAATCAAGTCTGAAAGAGGTAAACGGAATATCCACCGCTGTTCCAAGTTCAGGCGTTGTAGCCACATAAAGCCCTAAGAGAGCTGACAATAAGGCTTGGAAGATAAGCTTATGCCTTGCCCGCAACCCGAGTGGCCTGCGAAGCGCAACTATGATGAAATCGTCAGCCAGCCCTATTACCCCGAATCCCAGAGTAATAAAGAGCGCCCACGCCACATTAATGGTCCTGGGCGCTAAGAGAAGCGTAGACAAGGTAGCGCCCAGGAGGATCATGATTCCTCCCATTG
>Ga0208461_1003932_pt1 | contig 10736 bp, 10 predicted proteins | sample AD_JPNTR4_MetaG_FD_184448 | JGI IMG/M metagenome (GOLD analysis project Ga0208461, IMG submission 184448) | Active sludge microbial communities of municipal wastewater-treating anaerobic digesters from Japan - AD_JPNTR4_MetaG (SPAdes) (version 2) | ecosystem: Engineered > Bioreactor > Anaerobic... | reverse complement strand
CGTTTTCCATGTCCGCCATCTCTTTCCGGTCGCGCACGACGATCCGTCCCGCTCGAGACAGGCAACGCCGCGCCTCATCGTCGGTTTCACTTTACAACCGTAAGCAATCAGAACGCAAGGATGAAAACTACCGGATGAAAACTACACGACACCACAAAAAAGCATAAAAGAAAGCGGCTGGATGCCTTTCTGCGGGCTCCAGATGACCTTTTTCGCATTGCGGTCTGACAGACCTTTCTGTAACGTATTGGCGTTTTTCATTGCGAATACCAAGCCTTTGTTTTCCTGCGATTTTTTGGAGGAGTGTTCATGAGCGATTTGTGTCCGTGTGGAAGTGGCATCGTCTTCGAATCGTGTTGCGAGCCGTATTTGATCGAACGGAAAAAGCCCGAGACGGCCACAGCCTTGATGCGTTCGCGTTACAGTGCCTATGCATTGGGCGCGGTCGATTACCTGTTCAAGACATCAGGCCCCAAAGTCCGCAAAGAGTTTGATGCCGAAAGCAGCCGCAAGTGGGCGGAGTCCGCGACATGGACGGGCATCGAGATTCTCGAAGAGACCGGAGGCGGCGTTGCGGACCAGACCGGGATCGTGGAGTTCATTGCCCACTATTCGGTCAAAGATTCTTCGTTCGACCATCATGAGCGCGCCGAGTTCGAAAAAATCGACGGCGAGTGGCGCTTCATCGACGGCCATATCTTCGGCCCCACCCCGATCAAGCGCGAGGAGCCCAAAATCGGGCGCAACGACCCCTGCCCTTGCGGAAGCGGCAAGAAGTTCAAAAAATGCTGTGCACTGACGCAGACTGTATCATGACGCTGAGCGCAGTCATCTTCGATCTGGACGGCACGCTGGTCGACACCGAGTTGTTGTGGGCGGATGCGCTCCGCGATTATCTGGCTGACCAGGGATGCGTGTGCTCTAAATCGCAGATCCTTGATATTGTTTTCGGCCGCTCCTGGACCGATATCTATCGTGCCATCATTGCCCTGCAACCGGCGCTGGCAAAGGTTTCAGCGGCCGGCATGGCCGTCGATCTGCGGGCCTATTACATGCGGTTGCGGGATCAGAGCGACAGCATCGTCATTGAATCTTCTGTGCGCCTGCTCAAGAAACTAGCCGGTACATACCCGGTCATCATCGTGTCCGGTTCACCTCGTGCAGATGTTGAGGAGGCCGTCCGGCTGCTGGAAGCGGAATCGCATGTGCGGTTTGTGCTCGGTGCGGAGGACTACGCGCCCGGCAAGCCTTCGCCGGCCGGTTTTTTGGAGGGTGCGCGCCGTTTAGGTGTGCCTCCGCAGGAATGCCTGGTTTTCGAAGATTCGCAGGCCGGTGTCGCGGCCGCCCGATCCGCGGGCATGCGGTGTGTGGCGCTCAGCCGGCCTTGTGCGCATCCTCAGGATTTGTCAGAAGCCGACTGGGTGCTTGGCGATCTCGGGCAATTCTCCGTGGATGCGTTTGAAAGACAGCTCACGCTTCGGTCAAGATAGCGAACGCCGACTATGACTCCGTCCGACATACCTGCCGTCAACCGTAAGTTGAGGGAAGCGTTTCACCGTGTCAAGGCACCGATCATTGATCTGGTGGCGGTCCAGACACATGATCCGTTCCGCGTCCTGTTGGGTACAATTCTGAGTGCGCGCACCAAAGACGCCTGCACCGCAGCCGCCTGCGGCAGGCTTTTCTCTGTCGTTACGACGCCCAACGACCTGCGTCGCATCAGTCTGGCCGAGCTTGAAAAAATCATCTATCCGGTCGGCTTTTATCGGGACAAGGCTCGGCACCTGAAAGCGTTGCCAGACGTGCTGGATGAAAAGTTTGGCGGCGTGCTCCCCGATACGGTCGAAGCGCTGAGCGAATTGCCGGGAGTCGGCCGTAAAACGGCCAACCTGGTGGTGGCGCTGGGATTCGACAAACCCGCTATCTGCGTGGATGTGCATGTGCACAGGATCACCAACCGTCTCGGCCTGGTTCAGACCAAGACCCCGTTCGAAACCGAAATGGCGTTACGGCAGATTCTTCCGGCCCGATACTGGAAAACCTGGAATTCCTATCTGGTCGCCTTCGGGCAGACGCGTTGCGCCCCGCGTAACCCCCACTGTGACGGCTGCCCGATTGCCACGTTCTGCAACGCCTGCAAAATCTGGGAGAAGCGTCCATGACTGTTCGTCTTTTCCAATGTCCACCTGTCGCCGCGTTGACAGGATGTCTCCTGATCGCCTTTGGGAACGGATGCCGGACCTCCACGACGACGCTCGTGCAGGACCGCGACACCCTCACCCAGCTTGCCCCGTTTCTCTATGTTCTCAGCGGCAACTACGACGGTCTCTTGACCGTCTCAGACTTCAAATCGGCCGGCTCCTTCGGCATCGGGACCTTTGACGGACTCGACGGCGAAGCTGTATTGCTGGACGGCATCGTGTACCAAGTAAAGGGGGACGGGACCGTACATGTGCCCGACGACACGGTCGGCATGCCGTTCGGCGCCTGCACGCTTTTCGACGCCGACCGCCAGCACGTGATGCGCCATGTCAGCTCGTTTACGGCTTTCACGCAGGCCCTCGAAACGCTGTTTGAAGACCGGCACATCTTTTACGCCGTCCGCGTCCACGGCGACTTCAAGTCGATGCGCGTCCGGAGTTGCGACCGCCAGGGGAAGCCCTACCGTCCCCTGGCCGAGGCCACGCGTGACCAGCATGAATATACCTACACCAACACGCGCGGCACGCTGGTGGGGTTCTGGACACCGCCCTTCGTTCCGGGGTCGATCGGCGTGCCGGGCTTCCACTTCCATTACCTCGCCGATGACCGCACGCACGGCGGTCACGTGTTAGATTTTGAATCTGAAAAACTGACGGTTGTCATCGACCCCACGCCGCGCATCACGATCAATTTTACCACGCCGGGCGGCGTGCCGCTTGTCGAGCACGACATCGAACGCCAGGTTCACGACGCCGAACGCTCGCGCCGTTGACGCGGCTACGCCTGTTTTTCCTGCCATGATGACAAGACAAACATGATTGGGATAAGGCAGTTACATCTTAATAATCCTGTAATCCTGGCCAAAATATTAAACTGAACCGCGCACGCGATCTAATACGAGAAAAGATCGGGATCGTCTTCTGGCTCTTCTTCCTCGGCACCGAACGCCGATCCATCGTCGTTCCCCCAACCGCCATCATCACCCATGTCGTTCGCGTCATCACTGGCAAACAGTCTGCTCCGCAACGCACCCGATCCCTGTGTCCCCTCACAATGCGGGCAGTCAAACTCATCGCAGGACATGCAAGCCGCAGGCGTAAAGTCACGCGCATCCATTTCGCCGTCGAGCACCAACGGACACGCGCGCGCGGTCGGCCCCTTGGTTGTCACAGGTGCCGTTTTCCCAAGGACGGCATCCTGATTTCCGGCTCTCACCGTTTTACTCTGAGGTTCCCCCTGCTTGGCCTCTGTCCCTATTTTCCGTTTGCCTGTCGCCATGACACGCTCCTTGTCCGTGAACCCGCTATCGCCACGCGGGCTTACCCATCAATCTCCACGCCGTTCTCAACTAACACCTGAAGCAACGCCGCCGCAGCCGCCTTTTCCGCACCACGTTTTGACCGGCCTTCGCCCAATGCCTGATAACCGCCGTGTACGCGCACGGCGACGCGGTATGCGGGCGCATGTTGCGGCCCCGACACCTCGACCAACTCATATGCAGGCGAATCTGGCCAAGCGTAGCGTTGCGCGACTTCCAATAACTTCCCCTTGGGATTGTCCCGTCCGGCATCCACCGGGACATCCTCACAGCCGGCCATCACAGTATTGAAAACCGCTTCAACCGCCGGCAACCCGCCATCACACCATGCGGCGCCGAACAGCGCCTCCATCGCGTCCGCCAGCGTATTGTCATTATCGCGCCCGCCTGCCGCCTCGTCCCCGCGCCCCAGCCTCAGCCAATCACCCAGCCCGAGCCTGCGCGCCATGCCCGCCAGCGCTTGTCCGCTCGCCAGCAGGCTGCGCCGGACAGTTAGCGCACCTTCATCCGCTTCGGCATACCGCGCGAAAAGCCACTGCGCACACAAAAGCCCAAAGACCGCATCGCCCAGAAACTCGAGCCGTTGGTTGTCCCGAAACGCTGTCCCGGGGTGATCCGTACGGCACGAGGGGGCCGTCAGCGCTGTTTGTAACAGCGAGCGATCCTTGAACGCATATCCCAATTTCTGCTCCAAGCCGCACAAAGATGGCTCGGTCTCATCCTGACACGCCACATCGACTCCTTGCACAGGGGCATTTACCACATGCACAGGAATCACTGTAATATAAGATCCAAGGGGCCACAAGCGGCAATCGGTTACTGGTGACAGACAACCCCGATTCATGGTACCATTCATATCAAATTGTGATCCTAGGACGAGGGGCCGCTTCATGACGGATGTCTTAAGCCTTTTCACTATCATCGCCTGGGCGCTCTGCGCGACAGGCATCGCGTGGTATTGCCTCCATATCGCGCAGCAAATCACGTATGTCACGCTGGCGGATGGTCGTCAGCAAGAGCGCAGATTACCGATCATTTTCCGTCTGCTTCTGCCGTTCGCGCCGAATCTCGACCACTTTGTAACCCGTCCCTCATTTGAAAAAACGCGCGTCGCAGCCGACCGCAAACTGGTGGCGGCGGGTTTCGAAGGGCTGCTGTCCGGCAAGGAGTTTCTGGCGTTGAAGCTATTGATGCCGGTGGTATGCGGAGCGTTCTGGTTCGCGCTGCTCCGGTTGCTAGCCGTGCTCAATCCGCAGTCCGAGCTGGCCAAGAACATGACCCTCGCGTTCCTGCTGGGTTGGGCCCTCTTTTATTATTTTCCGTTGCTCTGGCTGCGGCGCGTCCTGCAGGCGCGCCACGCGGCCATTCAGCGCGCGTTGCCGTTCGTCCTGGATCTGCTCACGCTCTCGGTCGAGGCAGGCATGGATTTCATGAGTGCACTGCAGCGAAATTGCGAGCGACGCAAACTGGATCCGCTCAACGAGGAACTGATCCGCATGACGCGTGAGATCCAAGTCGGCATCCCGCGCCGTACGGCGTTGCGCAACATGGCGCAGCGCGTGGATCTCGCCGACCTGCGTTCCGTCGCCCAGGCACTGATCCAGGCGGACGAATTGGGCGTCAGTATCGGCGCGATCCTGCGTATCCAGTCCGACCAGATGCGATCGCGCCGCTTCGACCGCGCCGAAAAGCTGGCCAACGAGGCGCCGGTGAAAATGCTCGGCCCGTTGATGCTCTGCATCTTCCCGGCCGTTTTCATCATCCTGCTGGGCCCCATCCTGCAACAAACCCTGAAAAACCTGTTCTAAGTTATGAGCACAACCACGTACGCCCTTGTCGTCGATGACGGCCCCCTGGCAGGAACACGATATGCCGTCACCCCGGCTGGACTCACGCTAGGCCGTGCGAGCCAGTGCGACATCGCGATCAAAGACATGCTGCTTTCCCGCAGCCATTGTCGTTTTGAACTGCGCGACGGCGCACTGTGGGTCGTCGACCTGGCCAGTGCAAACCAGACTCTGGTCAACAACGAAGCGGTTGACGAAAAGATGCTGAATCCTGGCGACAAGATTGAGGCCGGCCAAACCACGTTGCGCGTTGAAGCCGTCGCGGCCCCAACCGAGGGCGATGCCGTGGCCATGGTTCCGGGTGCGGCCTCTGCCAATGATGTGGTGATTGACCTCGGGTTCGGCAAGAGCGACGCGCAGGCGCACACCGCCAGAAAGTCTTTCTTGCGCCCGGTCATCTGGACACTTGGCGCGGTACTGGTATTGGTTGTCGGCACGACGTTCATCCTGGATCCCGCGCGTCGGTCAAAAGAGGCGGAGGTCGTAAAACCCATCAATCTGGAACAGGACAAAACCCTGTTGATTCAGTACGAGAAGGTTGAGGCATCGGTTGACAATCTCTTCCGCTACGAACTTTCGCTCTCGCCGGCCGGCATGCTGGCGGTCAAGATCGACGACCTTTCCGGCAAGAACCGCCATGTGCGCAAAGAAAAGCTGGTGGAACCGGCGTTGCTGTCCGAACTCATCCGCGATATCGAGGCCAGCGGCTTTTTCTCGCTCGACAAGAGCTACTCGGGTTTCGCAGCCAACCCCAATCAGCTCAACGAATGGACACTGACGGTCGCCATCGGCCCGCGCGTCCACACCTGTCGCGTCACCAACCGGATCGAGCCCGAGGGCTTTCGGGCTCTGCGCGAGCGTCTCGAGACCTTCAGCAAAAACGAATTGGGGATCTGGGCCATCCAGTTCTCTTCTGACAAACTCACGGAACTGGCACGCAACGCCCTGTCGGTGGCCCGCAAAAAGTTCGACGAGCGCGATGTCAAATTCGGCAACCTGCATGAGTCGATCCGTCACTACCATGAGGCGGTCTTCTACCTCGACACCGTCAACCCCAAACCCGATTTCTATACCGAGATCGTCGAGGGAGTCGAGGCGGCCGAGGACGAGCTTGACAAACGTTACGAGGAACAACGCTTCCAAGCCAACCGCGCCATCAACCTGCAAGACTGGCCAGCGGCGGCGCGTGAGTTGAGAATCCTGCGCGAGATGATTCCGGACACTGCGGACAGCCGCAACAAAGAGGCCACACAAAAGCTCATCGACGTCGAAGGACGCCTCAAGAAAATCCGCCGTTAACCCGCCTGCTCACTTATGGGAACTGCCATGACACGCCATTTCATCACTCGATTCCTCATAGTCCTATTCGCCGCGTTCACCTTGCGCGCGGCCAAGAAGGATGAACCGACCACCCGCCTCGACGTGACCTCGCAACCCGCCGGAGCAACGGTGCTGATCGACCACCGCGAACGCGGCGTCACACCGCTGACCCTCATTGATCTCGAGCCCGGCCCCCATCTGGTGCAGCTCACCAAAGCCGGTTGCCGCGACGCCTTTGAAAGTGTCTCGCTGGAGCCCGGCGTCATGCGCACACTGGGCGTTCGCCTCGAACCGCTCACCGGCATCCTGCTGGTCACCTCCGATCCCCCGGCGTGTGACGTGTCGGTCAAAGGGGTCTCGCTGGGCAGCACTCCGCTGCTTGTCACCACCCTCGAGAGCGGCACCCACCGCATCGCGGTCTCCTCGCCCGGCTATCAGACCAAAGAGATCGATGTGACCCTGGACGGCCGTACCCCGGTTAAACAGGAGGTTACCCTGCTTTCCGACTCCGGCACCCTGACGTTGACGTCCGATCCGGAGGGCGCCGAGGTGCTCATCAACGGTATCTCGCGCGGCAAAGCCCCCTGCCGCATCGACCGCATTCCCGGTGGAACGGTCACAGTCAAGGTTCAGGCCGACGGCTTTCAACCGCATACGCGAGACATCTCGCTGGCCGCCGGCGAAGTCCAGCACATGGAGGTGCAACTGAAACCGCTGCCGGGGACGCTGCGCGTGGTCTCAATCCCTGATGGCGCGCGCGTCTACATCGACGATGAATACAAGGGCGAGACGCCGTTCGATCTGACGAAGGCCGAGCCTAGGACCTATCGTGTCCGCGTCGAAAGCACCGGGCATGAGCCTGTCGCCCGTGACGTGACGCTCGCCAAAGGCGCCTCGATCACCGAGGAATTCCGTCTGGTCAAAATCACCGGACGCCTTGAGGTCGTCACCGCGCCGTCACGCGCCACCGTGCTGGTAGACGGCAAGAAAGTTGGCATCACCAGCACCCACGGCGCCGACAGCACGGCGGTTTCCGACCCGTTTGCGGTCGAAGAAGTTTTGGAGGGAGAGCATGAGATCGAAATCTTCCGCAAAGGCTTCGCCACGCAAAAACGGCGCATCACGGTGAAACGCGGCGAAACCTTGACCCTCCAGTTCAAGCTGGAACGGCAGTTCATCCCGAACTATGAGGTGATCACCGCCCGTTCCCACTACAAGGGCGTGCTGGAGTTCATGAACGAAGAGGGCATCCGCCTCGAAATCACGCCGGGCATCAGCCAGACGATCCCGATGAAGGACGTCAAGAAACACGGGCCGCTGACTGAAAACGAATGAACCTGTTCCCGGTCGACGCCATCCTGCCCGGTTTGGCCGCCTCACTGGCCGCCAACCGTTCGGTCGTGTTGCAGGCGCCGCCCGGCACCGGCAAAACCACGCGTGTGGCGCCCTTTCTGCTGGATGCCGGTTGGTTAAAGGGGCGCAAGATCCTGCTGCTCGAACCGCGTCGACTCGCGGCGCGCGCCGCCGCCGCATTCATGGCGCGCCAACGCGACGAGCCAGTCGGCGACACCATCGGCTACCACATCCGTCTTGAACGCCGCGCCGGACCGCGCACGCGTATCGAACTCTTGACCGAAGGCCTGCTCACCCAACGCTTGCTGCATGATCCCGAGCTCGTGGACACCGGGCTGGTGATTTTTGACGAATTCCATGAGCGCAGCCTGGCCGCCGACACTGCGCTGGCACTCGCGCTCGACGTCCGCCGCGCGCTGCGGCCGGATCTACGACTTGCCGTCATGTCGGCCACCCTGCGTCCCGAAGCCATTGCCGCACACCTCGGCGATGCCGACATCCACACGGCAAATGCGCGTATCTACCCCGTCGAGACGCGCCTGCTGGAGCGGCTCTCGCCCGCGTCCATCCCGCGGCAGGCCGCAGGTGCCGTGTTGCATGCGCTGCGCGAGGAAACCGGGAGTGTGTTGGTGTTTCTTCCCGGCGAAGGTGAGATCCGGCGTACGCTGGACCTGCTGCGCAACGCCGACCTGCCGCCGGATGTCTCGCTGCATCCGCTGTATGGCGCCCTGCCGCGCGAGGAGCAGGACGCCGCCGTGGCTCCCCCGGCCCCAGGCCGACGCAAGGTCGTGCTCGCCACCTCGATCGCCGAAACCTCGCTCACCATCGAAGGCATCCGTGTCGTGATCGACACCGGCTGGATGCGGGTGCCGCGTTTCTCGCCGCGCAACGGCATGTCGCGCTTGGAAACCTTACGTATTACTCGCGACCGCGCCGACCAGCGGCGCGGGCGTGCCGGCCGCCTCGGTCCCGGTGTCTGCTACCGGCTGTGGGATGAGGCCACGGACCGCCAGCTCGCGCCCGAAGCGTTGCCCGAGATTCTGGATGCCGATCTCGCCGCGACGGTCTTGCAGGCGGCCAACTGGGGGTCCAGCGCACGCGATGGCCTGCCCTGGTTCACGCCACCGCCCGACGCGACGTGGCGACAAGCGGTCAGCCTGCTTCAGGATCTCGGTGCCCTAACATCCGCCGCTCCCGCGCCAGCGATCACGGCACGTGGACGCGCCATGGCCAAGTTGCCTACCCATCCGCGTCTCGCCCACATGATTTTTGAAGCCGCACGCGACGGTGCCGCCCAACAGGCCTGCCTGCTGGCGGCGGTGATCACCGAGGCGGCATCCGAATCCTCGGTCCGCTATGAAACCGATGTCCGTCGCCTGCTGGACCGCGTGCGCGAGGAAGGACGCGACGGATTCAGCTTCCGCGTCCATGAGCTTGCCCGACGTTGGGGCCGCCATTATCCGGCCACCGACACTCGCCGTCTCTCTGAAGGCCTACTGCTGGCCTGGGCCTTCCCGGACCGGCTGGCGAGGCGACGCGACGCCCAAGGCCGTTATCTGCTGCGTAACGGGCGCGGTGCCGTCATCGACACCGCCGATCCGCTGGCACGCTCCGAGTGGCTGGTCGTTGCCGATCTGCTCGACGACACCACCGACGCCAAGATCCGTCTGGCAGCACCACTCGATGAGGACGAGGTTGAAACCGCCTTTGCCGATCAGATGGAGCGTCGCGCGCTCACCTTCTGGGACAAACGTAGCGAGGCGGTCGTCGCGGTGAACCGCCTCTGTCTCGGCGCGATCACGGTGCGCGAAGGCGGCCAGGCGACGCCCGACGCCGACAGTCTGCGTGCCGCCTTGTTCGACGGTATCCGCCAGAAAGGGATCGCCCAACTCCCCTGGAATAAGAGCGCGCGCGCCCTGCAGGCCCGCGTGATGTTTCTGCGCCGCGCCCTGCCGGAACAGGGATGGCCCGACCTCTCCGATGACGCATTGCTGGCCGATCTCGACACATGGCTGGGGCCGTTCTGTGACAGTGTCACCCGCTGGAGTCATGTAGAAGCGCTCGACCTGACCGCGATCCTGCTGCACCGGCTGGGGGCGTGCGGCTGTTCGCGCCACGCCTTGGACACGCTCGCGCCCACGCACCTGCCGGTGCCCAGCGGCTCGAACATCCAAGTCCGCTACGACCGCGATTTGCCCTACATGGAGGTGCGTATCCAAGAAGTGTTCGGCCTCACGCGCACGCCGACGGTGGCCGGGGGACGCGTGCCCGTCGTGCTTCACCTGCTCTCGCCGGCTCATCGACCTGTTCAGGTGACGCGCGACCTTGAGAGCTTTTGGGCAACCGGTTACGCGTTAGTACGCAAAGATCTGCGCGGGCGCTATCCCAAACACTACTGGCCCGAAAACCCGTATGAGGCCGAGCCGACACGCCGCGTCCGGCCGCGTCCCCACTCGTGACCAGAATCGCAGGAATTTCGTCTATCTTTGCCTACTGCCGATGGACAAACTGCTTACAAAAACCTGCTTACAAAAAATCAAAATGAGAATTGTTGACTAAAAATTTTACCGTGGACTATCCCCATGTTTTTCGATTGACAAGCTAGATAAATGCCGGAAACAAAGGGCGAGGTCAAAAAACAGGTGCCCCAGAAAGTGAAATGGTGGTTCCGGCTCTGTTAAACCCGTAGAATAACG
>Ga0208461_1003926_pt1 | contig 10755 bp, 9 predicted proteins | sample AD_JPNTR4_MetaG_FD_184448 | JGI IMG/M metagenome (GOLD analysis project Ga0208461, IMG submission 184448) | Active sludge microbial communities of municipal wastewater-treating anaerobic digesters from Japan - AD_JPNTR4_MetaG (SPAdes) (version 2) | ecosystem: Engineered > Bioreactor > Anaerobic >... | reverse complement strand
TGGTTCTTTAAGTTCAACTTCCATTTTCTCTGGATCGGTTATAAAATAAGGAGATATATAGCCTCTATCAAACTGCATTCCTTCTACAAGATCAACTTTAATTTCAAGACCTTGCCACTCTTCCACAGTTATTACTCCATCTTTTCCAACTTTATCCATGGCATTTGCAATTGCTTCTCCTATCTTTGGATCTTTTGAAGATACTGTTGCAACTTCTGCTATTCTCTTTTTCTCATCAACCTTCATTGAAACTTTTTTAATATAACTTACAACCTCATTAACTGCATCATCCATTCCTTTTTTAAGAAGAACTGGATTTGCTCCTGCAGATATAAGTTTTAGTCCTTCATGTATCATTTCCTGAGCAAGAACAGTTGCTGTTGTTGTCCCGTCTCCTGCTACATCATTTGTTTTTGATGCAACTTCTTTGAGAAGTTGAGCACCTAAATTCTCAAATGGATCTTTTAATTCAATCTCCTTTGTAATAGAAACGCCATCATCTGATACAATAGGAGATCCAAACTTTCTCTCGAGAACAACATGTCTTGCTGTTGGACCAAGAGTCACCTTAACTGTCTCTGCAACAGCATCAACTCCTTTAAGGAGTTTTTTTCTTGCATCTTCACTATAAAGAATTTCTTTTGCTGCCATATCTTACCTCCTTATTTTTACTCAAGAACAGATAAAATATCCCTATCAGATAAAATTAAATATTCCTTATCATCGATTTTTATTTCTGTTCCTGCGTATTTTGAATAAATAACAATATCCCCCTCTTTTATTTCCATTGGACTTCTCTGTCCGTTGTCTAAAATTTTGCCTGGACCTACTGCGATTACTTTACCCCTTTGTGGTTTCTCTTTAGCAGTATCAGGTAAAACAATACCTGATTTTGTTTTTTCTTCTTCTTTTTCTGGTTCAACAATTATTTTGTCTCCTATTGGTTTAAGCTTCATATATTCACCTCCTATTTAGCACTTTAAATTAAAGAGTGCTAATTTCTAATAAAAAATTATAAGTTGAAATTAATTTTTGTCAAGTGGTTTGTTATTGCAAGGCGATATTATATGGAATAATAATGTAATTTTCTATAAAATAGAGATTTGAAATATAGTTAGAGAATTTATAATAAGTTATGTAAAAACAGTAAATGAGATTCATTAATGAATGGCTAAGACAATTCAAATATTTTATTAAAGTAAAGATTTGAAAATAAAAAAATAAAAAATAAAAAAAGAATATTTTTAAATAAGATAAGATAAAGATTCATAAGACGAAAAAAGTTTAAAAGAAAAGATTATTTATTTCAGAATTAAGATAAATGATTCTGATAGTAAAATGGTTAAAATCCTGTTTTGATTTGATAGAGATAGGAAATATCATTTAAACATTTTGTTATTAAAGCCAATTGATTCAAGAAGAAGTTTTTTCGATGTTTCTTTATAAATTTTCGAAATAGTACCAATGCTTGAAAAAATATAATAATTATCAATTAGAATTTTTGGATTTTTTGGGAGAAGTATCCTCTCATCATTGATATTTTTATAAATTTCCTTTAAATAACTTTTCATTGATGAAATTTGTGTTAATACACCTCCAGTTCCAACAACATATTTAATTCCTCTCAAATCTTTCCCATAAATTGCTTTTAATTTTCCTGAAGGAGTATATAGAAATCTTACCTCTCCAACATGTCTTAGAAGTGATGTTTTAATACACATTTCTGCAAGTTTTTTTGTTATAAATATTTCATTTTTAGTTTTTGGAATAGGTTTTAAATATTTTAAATAATTTTTAATCTTTTCAACCTCTAATTCATCAAAAAGATTAACTACATTTTGATGTGAAATGTAAACCCCAAGATCTCCCTCAACTGTCCTTTTTGCAATTGGTTCTGGGTATATAACAATAGAATCTTTTTCTATTTTACCTTCTGTGACAGAGTGGACATCTGTTGTCGCACCACCAACATCAAATCCCATAACATCACCAATCTCATCATAAAGAAGTATAAAAGCATTCATAACAGCACCAGGTGTAGGAATTATTTCTCCTTCTACATAATTTTTTATTTTTTCCATCCCTGGAGCATGAATTATGTGTTCCTCAAAAACCTTTTGAATAATTTTTCTTACTGGTTCAATATTCAGTTTATCAATTTCAGGATAAACATTTTCAGTTATATAAATTTTAAAACTTTTCTCTTCAAAGATATTTTTGATCTCCTCTTGTATTGCTTTATTTCCTGCATAAATTATTGGAGGTTTACAATTTAAAGTTGAAAGTCTTTTAGCATTTTCAATAATCATATTACTTTCACCATAATCAACTCCACCTGAAAGAAGTATTATATTAGGTTTAATTTCCTCAATTTTTTCTAAATCATATTTACTGATAATTCCAGAAGTTACAAGTTTTGTTATTGCACCTGCACCAAGAGCAGCCTCTTTTGCAGCTTTTGCTGTCATTTCTGGAACAAGACCATGAACAGTCATCTTTAATCCTCCAGCGGCGGATGAGTTTCCATACATATGTGACCATGTTAATTTTTCTATATTAAGTTTATTTTTTAAATCCTCTATTGCATTTCTTAGTCCAATAGTTATATCTCCTTCTTTTATTGTTGTAGAAGATATCCCTTTTCCAAGATAGACTGGATTTTTCTTTCTAAGATTGTTAAATGCTGAAACTTTTGTGATAGTTGATCCAATTTCAACCACGAGGACATCAATCTTCATGAAAAAAATTATAACATAATAAATTTACCCTTTTTTTTCAAAATAATGTAAAATTAATTTATGAAAAAAGGATTTTGCCTTGTGAGTTGCTTATTTAGATTATTCGTTTTTATTGTAATTCTTATCATCATTATTTTTTTAGTTAAAAGTTGCGTAAAAATAGTTTTTTAAATGTTAATCATAAGATGTTCAAAATGTAAAAATAAACTTTTTAAATATGAAAAAATTGGAAAAGGCAAACTCCTTCATCTCTGGAAAAAAAGAATCAAGAAAGAATATTCAATAATAAAAAGTAATAAAAATATTTATTGTGAATGTGGAAATTTAATTGGAGTTGACGAAGGAATTTATATCAAAATTATAAAAAGTAGTATAACTTATAGTGGAGAAATAATTAAATAAGTTTGATAAAATAGTATAAATTGTTTTAAAAGGAGATTATATGAGAAAAAGATTTTTTTTAATGATTCTTTTGCCAATCTTAATGATTTCTATAAACATTCAAAATTTATCTGCAAAAGATTATTCTATTCCAAATGTAAAAATTGATGTAACAATAAATAAAGATGGAAGTGCCTATTTTGTTGAAGAAAGAAGTTATTCTTTTCAAGGGACCTTTTCATTCGGGTACTATGACTTACCAAAAACTGGTTATGAATCTTTAGAAGAATTTTTAGTTTATGAAGGAGATACTCTTTATAAGGAAGAGCAAACAAAAAATATTAATACCTATTATATTGAAGATACTGGAAATAATTACAGAGTGAATTTTTTCTATAGTGCTACAGATGAAACAAAAACATTTAAATTTATATATAAATTAAAAGGAGTAACAAAAGTTTATGAAGATTATGGGGAATTTTATTGGAAACTTCAGGGGACAGGATGGGATAAAAAAATTGGACTATTTGAATCAAAAATAAGACTTTTAACGCCTATTCCTAAAGATGATTATTATGTATGGGCTCATGGCCCTCTGTGGGGAAATATTGAAAAGGTTGATGATAAAACAATTTATCTGAAAGTTGATGATGTTCCAGAATATACTTTTGTTGAAGCAAGAATTTTAATTCCATCAAACTATTTTACTGAAGCAAAGAAATTATCTGGAAATATTAAGGATAATGTCATAAAAGAGGAGACAAAATGGGCACGAGATTCAAATGTAAAAAGAGTTTTAACATCAATTTTATATTGGTTCCCAATTGTAATTTTTGCTCTATTACTTTTCTATATTTTTTATCTTTATAATAAATATGGAAAAGAGTATAAAGTTCCAAAAGAATATGATTATATTAGAGAACCACCGAGTGATATAAAACCAGCTGTTTTAGGTCACCTTTTAACTTTCGGTTCTTTTAATGATACATTTTTAAAAGCAACAATTATGGATTTGATACATAGAGGAATAATTAATGTTGAAAAAGATCCAAATTCAAAAAATGACTATATTTTTACATTAAATAAAAAAAATGACGAGCTTCAAGGATTTGAGAAAATCCTTGTTGATAAAATTCTTTTTGACATAAGCGATTCTTTTACCATTAAAGAATTAAATAAAAAAATTAAAAAAAATCAAGAACACTATTATTATATTTTTGAGGATTTCAAAAATGAGATTAAAGAGGAATCAAAAAACTATGACTTTTTTGATAAAAAAAGTGAGGGAAAAAGTAATTTTGCAAGGGGATTAGGTTTTTTTATTCCAATAGCAGGTATAATTTTAACTGTTATCACAAGAAATTTGTTATTTTTATTATTATTGATTCTTGCTCCAATATATTTAATTGTTGGTTCATCTGCACTTAAAAGAAGATCTTACAAAGGAAAAGAGGAGTTCGATAAATGGATGGCACTGAAAAATTTCCTTAATGATTTTTCAAATTTAAAAGAATATGGTCCAAAATCAATTGTTGTATGGGAGAAATATTTAATTTATGGCACAATTCTTGGAGTAGCAAAGACTGTTTTAAAAGCATTGAAAATTGTATTCCCTCAAATTGAAGATATTGAAAATAGTAGATTAATACCAATAGCAGTAGGTACTTCATTTGCAAATTTTGATCTTAGTTTTAATTCACTGAATAATGCTATATCAAGAGCTGTTTCAGCAACATCATCAGCATATAAAACTTCAAGAAGTTCTTGGAGTTCTGGCGGTGGAGGTGGGGGAGGATTTTCTGGTGGTGGTGGCGGAGGTGGTGGTGGTTCTGGTGGAGGTATGGGTTAAATTAAATTTTTAATTATTTGGAAATATTATTGTAATTTTTTTAAGAGCATCATCCCATAATACTTTTGAATCAACTGATTCAGCGATAAATCTAATAGGCACCATAACTCTTCCTGGTTTTACTAATATTGGAGGTGAATCCATAAAATATTCTTTATAATTTATAAAATAGTTCTTTTTATCAACCCACATTAAAACATTTTTATCATAGAGAGTGAAAGATATACTTTTTTCTTTTTCATCATAAAATATATTTCCACCAAGTGCTTCTGTTATAAATCTAATTGGAACATAGGTTCTCCCATTTAGAATAAATGGAGCTATATCAATTTCTTTCTCTTCACCATTTATATATATTTTTTTACTATTAATAAAAAACTCAACAACTTTTCTTTCAACTTTATAAATTGTTCTTAATAGAAGAGTTCTATTTTTTGCTAAATCAATCGCTTCAATATTTAGTTTATTAATACCATTATTCAAAGGCAGTTCTATTTCAAAATCTCCTTCATTAAAAAATCCATAGTTTATATTATTAATATAAATATTCACCTTTTCTTTAATTAAACCCTTTAAAACAATATTGTTCTCGACTGTTTTGTAAACATTAGGGATATCTATATTTACTTCTGGAGGTGTAAGATCGCAAACTATTTTTAAAAAACAATCCTTTGAATTTCCAAATTTATCTATTGCAGTAAATTTAATTTCATTTAATCCCTCTTTAAGAGAAACATCTTTAAAAAATTTTCCATTTTCATCAACTTTAATTTCATTATCATTAAAATAGACTTTTGCATCTTTCTCAGTTTCTCCAGAAATTTGTATATTATTTTTATTTGTAATGAAATTATCTTCAACATTAAATTTTATTTCAGGTGGTGTGGTATCTTTTATAAATTTAAATTTAATTAAAATTTCTTTTACATCGCCCTTCCCAATTAGTTTAATTATAAATTCGTAATCCTTATCAAATTCAAAATTTTCTGTTTTTATAAAACCACCAATTTTTTCTTTTCCTGAAAATTCATATTTTGATAAAATCACATTTTCATCCGCCTCAATCTTACCTTGTCCCTCAACTTCAAATTCAAAATTTATATAATCTTGATAATTAATTTCTCCGAAATCAATGACAGCTGGATTTACATTAATTTCACCAAGGTTTATTGAAATTTCATTTTTTTCTCCATTTTTAATCTTTACTTTTACTCTTTTCCCCTGAACAGAAATTGTGTAATCTCCTTCTGTTAGGAAGTAATTAAAAATTCCAGACTTTTGAGTTTTTCTTTTCAAATTTTTTTCAACAATAAAGATATCTCCATCATATGGATTTCCATCTTTATCAGTAATATTTAAAGATAGAAGACCCAATTTATCAACATAATTCATGGCAACAAAAAATATTCCTTTTGTTTGTTCCCAAGTTGGTTCAATGAGTTCAGGTGGGGGATCAAAAAATTCCTGAGATGAATTTAATTCAACTGTATATGAAAGACTTCCGAGCTCTCCATAAACGAAATCAGCTAAATCACCACTTGTTAGATAAAGCCCACTTGATTGCATTGGATAGTAATCATAAGGTCCTGGATAATCATTATCGTTTGGTGGGCCAGTTGTTTTAGCCATTTCAATCGCAATTTCTTCAAGAATGTCTTTATCAGGAGGAGGGTCAGATGTATATCCCCATGGATAAATAATGATTTCTGCAAATGAGTGATAGGAGAGAGTTATAGCTGGAGGATTTTCATAAACTAATTCTCTTATTGCTTGACATTCAAGTTCAGAAAATGGAGATTTTCCTCTATAAATTTCAGATGAAGGAACCGAAGATGAGCCATCTGATATTCCCCATTTGTATCCATAATTCCTATTTATATCAACTCCTCTGCTTCCATCATAATTTATAATTCTATTTTTTCTCCACATTCTATCATAATTTATCGTGTATTCAAATCCGTCTGGATTTATAACAGGAATGATTAAAATTTCAAAATTGTCTATCCAATTTTTAACTTTTTCATCTTTATCATAATTCGTTAAGAGATAATCAATAATTTTCATTACCATTTCAACACTCATCCATTCTCTTGCGTGATGGCATCCAACTATCAAAATTGTTGGTTTATAAGTTTCACTATTTTTTCCAATTTTTAAAAGATAAATATCTCTTAATTCGGCTGTTTTTCCAATTAAAGTAAGTTTGGCTATCTCTTTATAATTCTCTTCATATAATTTCAATTTCTCTTTTACAGATTCAAAAGTATTATATCCATCGCTTTCTTCTCTTATTGTTCTTATGAATGTATATGGGACATTTATATTACCACTTCCATTCCATAGATAAAGATATCCATCTTTTGATTCTTTTATAAGTTCAAGAGAACCATTCTCAACCTTTTCTTTTAAAAGAACCAAAGAATAGGTTGTTTTTCCTTTAACTAAAGATATTATTGGAATTATTGAAATGATTAAAAATATGAGTATTATCTTTTTTATATTTTTCATTTTTATATATTATTTAAAAAATTAAATATTTCATTTAAATCAGGGAGCTCTCTTATTGGGTATATTTTAATAAAAATTATCTTACCACTTTCATCAATTATTATATTTGCTCTTTCAGAGAAACCATCTTTTTCTCGAAAAATTCCGTAAAGTTTAGCAACATCTCCATGAGGCCAAAAATCAGAAAGAATTTTTAATTTTTTTAAATTTAAACTATCTGCCCATGCTTTTTTACAAGGAACAGAATCTACACTGATTCCAAAAGGAACAACATTCAGTTTTTCAAATTTTTCAAAACTTTTTTCACAATCTTTCATCTGTTCAGCACATATTGATGTCCAAGCAAGAGGATGAAAAGAGAGGAGCACCTTTTTTCCTTTTAATTTTGAGAGTGAAACATTATCACCATTTTGATCTTTCAAGGTAAAATCTATCGCCTTATCATTTATCTTTAAAATTTTTGTTTTCAAAATTCACCTCCAGATTCGACTTTATTTTTAATTTTATCATAAATGAAATTTCTATTTTGAAACCTTTTTTTAAAATTTTAGTTTATATAATCAAGGATTCATAAATGGTTAGGTTAAAAAAGTTTTAATAGAAGATCTAACCTAAAGGAGGTTAAGATGAGAAAGAAGTTACTTATAGTTTTAGTGTTTTTGTTTTTATCCTCTTTACTATTTGGAGGATATATGGTGATAAAAGCTAAAAATTCTCAAAATGGTGATTTTGATTATAAAATTAAAAAGGGTGAAGAGTTTATAATTAATCTTGATGAGAATGTAACAACTGGTCATTCATGGAACTATAAAATTGATAATGAAAAAATAGTTAAACTTTTAGAAGATGAACATATTGAACCCTCTACAAAATTAATAGGTGCATCAGGAAGCCATAAATTTGTTTTTTTAGGTGAGAAAAAAGGCGAAGCTACAATTACTTTTAAGTATTTTAGAGTTTGGGAAGGTGAAGAGAGTTCAGTTGAAATGAAAGAGTTTAAAATCAAGGTTTATTGATTTTTAATATTGCTTCTATCCTTTCAAGTGGAGGGGGGTGGTTATATTTAAATTTTGAAAAAAGTGGATGTGGGTTTAAATTTGAAAGATTCATCTTAGCAAGTTTTTTTAAAGATTCAATCATACTATCTTTATTAGTAATTTCTACAGCATATTTATCTGCCTCAAACTCGAACTTTCTACTTATCGAGTTTACTATTAACTCGAAAAAAGGTGAAAAAGAAGAGATAAAAATAAAAGTATAAACATAAGGTAAATCAATACATAATGCACATGCATAAAAAGAATTAATTAAAGCACTATTTTTTAGAAAATCTAAAAGAAACATTAAAAAGAAAACAAGAATGCTTGAAAGAAGAAAGGATTTAACTATGTGACCTTTTTTATAATGTCCCAATTCATGAGAAAAGATGGATGAAATTTCATCCTCTGTATGATTGTTTATCAATGTATCAAAAAATACAATTTTTTTTGTCTTACCTATTCCTGAGAAAAAAGCATTTGTATGTGAAGATCTTGATGATGCATTTATAACATATATATTTTCAAATTTAGAATTCGTTTTTTTAATTATGTCTTCAATTTTTTTTCTTAAGCTATCATCACTGAGTTTTTCAAATTTATAAAAAAGTGGAAGCAATAAAGTTGGATAAATGATATTAATTAAAAAAATAACTAAAATTATGAAAATAGAGAGAGATAGCCACCAGTAGTTACCTCCAATAAAGAATAATAGGTTGAAAAACCCAAAAAGGATAAGAAAACCAAAAACAATAGAAATTATGATAGTTTTAATTTTATCAGATAGATATAATTTTAAATTGATTTTGCTAAAGCCATATCTTTTTTCAAGATAAAAAGAGTTATATATATCAAAAGGAAGATCGCTTAGAAAATAGAGTATACCTAAAATGGAGAAAAATATAATTACTTGTGTAAATCCTGAATTGAATATTTTAAAACTATTGCTTGAAGAATATGCAACATTTATTGCTGTTTTTTCAAATAAAGGAAAAAGATATATAAGACCAATTACAGTGATTACTGTTTTAAAGATTGTTTCAATAATAATAAAATTTGTTTTATCTTTTAAATAATTTTTACTTTTTTTAAATTCTTCCTCGCTTATTGTCTCTTTAAAAATATCGGGTACTTTATTTTCTTTCAAAGAATGTTTTAAATTAAGATAATATAAAAATATTTCCCATCCTCTTGATAGTAAAAAAACTAAAAGATAAATTATTTTATACAAATTTGTCATTGTTCTCTTCTTTTCCTTCTGTTACATCAGTAATCCAGTTAAGATATTTATCAAAACCTGCTATTTCAAAGTATACTATTTCAGGAGTTACATAAGGATGAATTTTAATAATTAGTTCCTCAAGTTTTTTATATAAATTCTTTTTTGTTTTTATTAAAATTAACCACTCTTTTGATTCTTCAATCTTTCCTCTCCAGAAATATGTACTCTGAATTGGTCCAACAAGTTGTACACAGGCTCCTAATTTCTTATCAATTATTAATTTTGACATTCTCTTTCCTTTGTCAATATCATCAATTGTTGATAACACAATAATAAATTTATCATCCATTTCAATACCCTCCTTCATAAAATATTATACTCTTTCTTTAGACATTATTACAAAAATTTTGTTGCCTTCCTAAAATGTTATTTAGGTGTTTGACACCAAATTAATTTTTAAATAAATATATCAATTTGAGATAACATATTTCATTGAAAAAAATTTATAAGATGTTATAATTTAAAACTAATTTATGAAAACTATTAATTTAAGGAGGAATAGATTTTATGGAAATTATACAGGAAAAAGACAGAAAGATCATCAAAGAGAGATTTGATGAGAGCTTAAAAGATGAAGTTAGAATTTTGTTCTTTAAAAAAAGTGGTGTAGGAGTTTGGACTCCAGATGTTACAGAAGATACAGAGTGTAAATATTGTAAAGAAGCAGAAGAAATTTATACAGAGATAGCATCTATTTCAAATTTAATTAAACTTGAAATTTATGAACTTGGTAAAGATAAAGAAATTTTTGATAAATATGAAATAAATAGAATCCCAGCAGCAGTTTTAATTGGTAAGAATAAGGGTATAGTTAGATATATTGGAATCCCAGCAGGTTATGAATTTACATCATTTATTGAAGATATTATTGATTTGTCAAGAGGAGAAATTGATTTTAAAGATGAAAATGTAAAAAAAATCGAAAGTATAAAAGAAAAAATTCATATTCAAGTTTTTGTA
>Ga0208461_1003923_pt1 | contig 10767 bp, 7 predicted proteins | sample AD_JPNTR4_MetaG_FD_184448 | JGI IMG/M metagenome (GOLD analysis project Ga0208461, IMG submission 184448) | Active sludge microbial communities of municipal wastewater-treating anaerobic digesters from Japan - AD_JPNTR4_MetaG (SPAdes) (version 2) | ecosystem: Engineered > Bioreactor > Anaerobic >... | reverse complement strand
CTGTTAAGAGGGCACGTTCTAAAATAACCGAAAAAGTGGGCCGTTAGCTCAGAGGTAGAGCAGCGGACTTTTAATCCGTTGGCCGCGGGTTCAATCCCCGCACGGCCCACCATACTGAATTAGCCGCCTCGCTCGGGGCTTCGCCCCTCGCTTCGGCGGGCAGTTTTGCGAGCAAATCAAAGGGCTTTTTGAAATCAATTGAGAGTTTTTGCTGGCTGATTTGGCGGTTCAAGCCGATTTTTTTGAGAAAATTTTTCATCTCGGAAAAATTTTCTTCCAAAACGAGATTTTTGGCTTGGTTGGCTTCAATTATCCAATTTCGGGTGAGTTCAAGCCAATGATTGCCTTTTCGTTCAAAATCGGATAATTTTTCTTCCAAAGTTTTCTTTTCCGACATCAAATCATTCTTCTTCATTTGAAACTCCGGCAGCTCCAAATCGCCTTCAAGGTAAGCGTCCATCAGACGATTTATTTTTGTTTTAGCTTTTTCTAATTCTATTTTTAGATTTTGAGCGAAAAGGTCTGATGTTTGGCGGTTCTCATTTTCCCACTCTTTCAATTTATCTAAAAATCTATCTCGCCAAACATCAGGCAAAGAAACTTTTTGACAAGTTTCTTTTATTTGTTCCGCTAATTTTTCTTCCCGCAAAAAACGTCTCTGCGAACATTTTTGAGTTTTGCTTTTGTAGGTGCAATGGTAATAAACAAACTCCAGCCCGCTTTTCTTTACTTGTTTTTCAGCAGTGATGGCGTAGCCGCATTCACCACATTTGGCAAAACCCAAAAACTTGAAATCTTTTTCTTTTGGTTTTTTGCGAGGCTTGCCGTTGTCCCTTAATGCCTCTTGTATTTTGTCAAAAAGTTTCTTTGTAATCATTGGCTTATGGCTTCCTTGATGAAGTTCCCCGCGGTAAAGAAAATATCCGTAATAAAATGGATTTTTCAAAATATGTTCAACCGAAGACATGGACATTTTCTTTCCACTTTTTGGTCCAACCAAGCCAAGAGAAAACATTTTGTCCCGGATTTGCGACAAGGTATAATTTCCGGTTGCAAAATCTACCAAACACCTTTTGACTTTATGAAAAGTTTTTAGGTCCGGTTCAATCGTTCTTAATCTCGGCTCATTGAAATATCCGAGCGGGGCTTTTGCCGAAAGTTCGCCTCGCCTGATTTTCTGCCTAATTCCTCGCAAAATGTTTTCTCTTAAATTGTCGGTGTAGTATTTAGCTTGTCCAAAAGCGACGGACAACATAAATTTTCCCTGCGGCGTTGCTTCAAACCAAAATGTCGGGAATTTTAGCGAGGTGATTTTTCCGGTGTCCACAAGATAAATCACTCGTCCGCCGTCTATTGAATTTCTGGCTAATCTGTCTGGATTCCACGCTAAAATTCCCGAAGCGTTGCCTTTTTCAATTTCGCCAAGCATTTCGTTAAAAATTGGTCGCCCAGGTTCTTTGGCCGTTTTGCTTTCCGTATATTCTTTAACAATAAGAAGATTATTTTGTTTAGCAAACTCTCTCAATTCGGCGAGCTGGGCCTCAATGCTTAAAATTTGCCTTTCTTCTTCCTCGGTTGATTTTCTACAATAGACAAAGTATTTGATCATAGTTTTTTACTCCTTAATTATATTTGAAAAAGGCAACGCTTTGCACCGACAATTTAATAAAATCTCGTTTTGCCTTTCGCCAAAGGCGAAAGAATAAAATCGGTTTTGTTCCGCCATAGCGGGACAAGCAAACTTTTCAAGTTTGCGAACCGCCAAATCAGCCAGCAAAAACTCTCAATTGATTTCAAAAAGCCCTTTGATTTGCTCGCAAAACTGCCCGCCGAAGCGAGGGGCGAAGCCCCGAGCGAGGCGGCTAATTCAGTATGGTGGTGTCTACTGGACGATGTCAGAACCTTCTTTGAGCAAAATCCAGAGGATTTTGCCGATTGACCCGCCCAGCGTTTCCGCTCGCCTGACGGAGAGCAAAACAGAAAAATTTTCTTAACATTTTTTAATCGCCCCCTCACAAAAATTTTTTCAATTAAGGAAACGAAAATTTTTCTGTTTTGCCTTCCTGCTAACGCAGGAATTGCGGAAACGCTTTCCCACCCCATTCCGCCTTCGGCGGAAAACAGGCGGGCAAAAATTCCTTCCCCCAAGCCCCCTTCCTTTTTGTCCGCCCGCCATGCCCGCTTCGCGGGCATTTGGAATTAAACTCCCTAAAATTCCCTTTACATTATCAAAATAATTTTGTATCATAATTATAGATAAGGATTACTCTATACATACATTCTATTATTTTGATACTACTATGTCAAGAGAGATTTCGCCGATAGGCAAAAATATAAAAAAGTTAAGAAAACAAAAGGGCTTATCGCAAGACCGGCTTTCTAAATTGGCTGATATTTCCTATAACACGGTGATAAAGTTAGAGTCGGGCGGTATCACCAACCCTTCAATAGATACACTTCAAAAATTAGCCAAAGCCCTTGATGTTGGCGTTGATGATTTATTGAAGTAAAAATTATGGACAAATCATTTACTATCCACGACTTGCCAAAAGATGAGCGTCCGCGAGAGCGGTTAGTTAAGTTTGGCGAACAGGCACTTTCAGCTCAAGAATTATTACAACTTATTTTAGGGCGAGGCGTCGCCGGTGAATCAGTGGCGGTTACAGCTCAAAAATTATTAAGTCATTTTGGAAATTTAGAAAAATTGTCAGAAGCAAGTATTGAAGAACTATCCTCAATTAAGGGGATTGGTTTGGCAAAGGCCGCTCAAATAAAAGCCGTTTTTGAAATTAGCCGTCGGCTTTCAACTCAAGCCCCGACTTACAAAGGCAAAAAACTTACCGACCCCGAAAAAGTTTATCGGCTGATAAAAAGCAAACTTAAAGATTATCACAAAGAACATTTTTATATTATCGCTCTTAATAGCAGAAACCACTCAATTGCAGAAGTTTCAGTCGGTAGCCTCAATGAGAGCGTTGTTCACCCGCGCGAAGTATTTGCGGAAGCCATTAAAAACAAAGCCGCCTCGGTTGTATTTGCACATAATCACCCTTCGGGCGACCCCGAACCTTCAGAAAACGATTTAGTTTTAACTAAAAAATTAGTAGAGTCCGGCAAAATTTTAGGCATAGAAGTCGCTGACCATATTATTATAACTAAAGACAATTTCTTTAGTTTCAAAAACAAAGGAATAATCTAAAACTATGGCAAAAGATAATAAAAAATTAGAAGTTGAAAAATTGAAAACCGAAATTGAGCGGCTAAAAAAAGAATTGAAGAAACGGAAAAAATATGGGCTTGTTTGGGAAGAAAAGCCCGAAGAATTGGTTGAGATGTGTAAGGAAAAACTGCCGGTGCTGAAAGAGGTTAAAAACAAAGAAATAATCACCGACAAAGATAAGCCGGTAAATTTATTGATTGAAGGCGACAATTATCACGCTCTTTCTGTTTTGAATTACACTCACGCAAAAAAAGTTGATGTCATTTATATTGATCCGCCATATAACACCGGGCAAAAAGACTTCAAGTATAACGATCAATGGGTGGATATAGAAGATACTTATCGCCATAGCAAGTGGTTAGCATTTATGGAAAAACGCTTAGTATTGGCAAAAAATTTATTAAAGAATAATGGGGTTATTTTCATACAAATTGATGATAATGAAATCGCTCAATTAAAATTACTATGCGATGAAATCTTTGGCCCAAATAATTTTAGAAATATGCTTGTTTGGGCTTATAGAACCGGGGGCTCGCCAAGTAAAAAAGATGTTTTTGGTAGAAAACACGATTATATTCTTTTTTACTCAAGGTCTGATAACTATTTTTTCAATGTCTTAAAAGAGAAAATTTATTATCAAAAAGATTTCTTCGGTGCCAAGAAAGACGAGAAGGGTAATTTTTACGCAGAAGTAAATTTAAGAGATGTTGTTGAAGGAGAAATAGAACTATTTAAGGGTGGTAAATTTTATAAAAAGATAAATGTAAAACCAGTTTTGAATTTATCAAGTGAAAGGGTGATGGATTTTCCTTCACAGAAACCCATCGGACTTATTAAATTTCTTCTAGAAGTTACAACTAACAAAGATAGTATAATTTGTGATTTTTTTGCCGGAACCGGCAGCACTGGCGAAGCGGTTTTAGATTTAAATAGAGATGATAACGGTAATAGGAAATTTATTTTATGTACAAACAACGAAAACAACATCGCTACTGATATTTGTTATCCGAGAATTAAAAAGGCAATTTTTGGATTTAAAAATAGACCAGCATTAGGCGGGAATTTAAAGTATTTCAAAACCGATTTCGTTGATTATGATGAGCCGACAGATAAAAACAAAATTAAACTTACAAGACAGGCAACTGAAATGCTTTGTGTTAGAGAGGGAACTTTTGAAAGGGTGGAAGATAATGAAAAATTTAAAATTTTCAAAAATTCAGACCACTATACCGGCATTATTTGGGACCAAACAGCAATTCCGGCTTTCAAAAAGGCAATCAAGGATATTGAAGGAAAATTCAGCGTCTATGTTTTCTCTCTTGGTGATGAAGCTTTTGATGACGAATTCAAAGATGTAAAACAAAAAGTCCAATTATCACCTATCCCCGAAGCAATTTTAAGGGTGTATAGGAGGATTTTTAGGTAGAGATTATGAAGATAAAATCTTTAAAAATACACAATTTTCGTAGTATTAAGGAGCAGTCTTTTGATTTAACTGATTATTCATTGTTAGTTGGTGCTAATGATTCAGGAAAATCAAATACTATAGACGCCATCAGAGTTTTTTATGATGATTTAAAATTTAGCGAAGAAAAAGATTGGCCTAAATTCACTACAGATGATGACGAATGCTGGATTGAAATTAAATTTATACTCTCTGATGAAGAATTTGATAATTTAAAAGATGAATACAAACAAAATGATGATGGGAAGAAGTGCTTTACTGTAAGGAAATATTTAAAACATCAAAGTAAAGTTCAAAGTGGATCAAGTAATATTTACGGGTATGAAAATGGTCAACTTTCAGATAATTTTTTTTATGGATGGAAGAATGTGGCAAAAGGTAAACTGGGTGATATTTTATATATACCTGCAGTAAGTCAAGTCGGTGATTATACAAAACTTAGTGGACCTTCATATCTACGCAATATTCTAGATTTTATATGCAAAAAGATTATTAGCAGTGGCAAATCTTTTAATAACTTGAGTAAAACTTTTGATGAATTCACCAAAAATTTTAAGCAGGAGAAAACAAAGGAAGGGTTGTCTATAGAAGGATTTGAACAAGATATAAATGAGGCTATTTCAGATAGAAAGTTAAAAATAGATTTAAGTATTCGCTCTCTTAATGTAGCCGATATTACAAAAAATTTAATTGAGCCCTACATTAAAGACGAAATTTTAGGAGACCATAAATTACCGATAGAATCATTTGGAGAAGGGCTTCAAAGACGATTGGTGTATACATTGATAAAATTATCAACTAAATATAAGGAGAAGAAAACAACAAAGGATAAAAAAGAATTTTTTTCTAATTTTTTGTTAATTCTATTTGAGGAACCCGAGGCATTCTTGCATTCTTCCCAACAAGAAATTCTAAATCAAAGCCTAAAAGATCTCTCAAGTGATAAAAATCAACAGGTTTTAATTTCTACCCATTCTGTCCATTTTGTAAGTAAAAATATTGATAGCTTGCCTTCGATTTTAAAACTCTATAAACAAGACGGGAAAACACAAGTCTATCAGATTACTGAACCAGAATTAAAACAGATTTTAATAGCCAATAAAGACTTAAAAAGAATTTTAGGAGAAACTATCGAAGATAAAGATTTAGACTTAGAAGCGATAAGGTATTCCTTATGGTTGGATCCTGATAGATGCTGTGCATTTTTTGCTGATTTTGTTTTAATCTGTGAAGGTGCTTCTGAAAAAATCTTAATAGACTACCTTATAAAAAATAAGGAAATTGAGCCATCAAACAAAGAGATTTATATTTTAAATGCTATGGGTAAGGAAAACATCCATCGTTATATGAATTTATTTAAAGAACTGGGGATAAAATATTCTATATTATTCGATGGCGATAAAAATAGTAGCAATCAAAACCGTCATCAAAAAATAAATGAGTTTTTGCAAAATAATAAAAATGAATATACAAAAACAATTGATTATTTTGAACATAATTTAGAATGTTTTTTAGGTATTCCCGAGGAAAACCGAGGCGATAAAAAACCTCTCAATGTTATGTGGCATTATGAGAACAACAAAATTGACAGCAAGAAACTCGGTGATTTTAAAGGGAAAATTGAAAAGTTATTAGCAGGATAAAATATATGCAATTAAAAATTTACCAAGAAAACGCAATTGATGATTTACTGACCAAGGCCAAGCGGCTTTTGGGGTATTCTGGCAGTAAAAAATTGGTTTTTAAATCGCCGACTGGTTCGGGGAAAACTATTATGATGGCTGAATTTTTTAAACAGTTGGTTGATGATAGAGAGGTAAAACAATCGCTTGGTTTTATCTGGACTGCCCCAAGACAGCTTCATATTCAAAGCCGAGATAAATTAGAAAGCTATTTTGAAACAAGCCGGGCGTTAAAGTGTTCCTATTTTGAAGATTTGGACGATAGAAAAATAAGCGAGAATGAAATTTTATTTTTTAACTGGGAAAGCATAAACAAAGCAGATAATGTCTATATTCGCGATAATGAACAGGATTTCAACCTCTCGAAGGTATTAGAGAGAACAAAAGAAGAAGGTCGGGAAATAATTTTGATTATTGACGAAGCACACCATCACGCCACCAGCGAAATCTCGCAAGGCTTAATTCAGATGATTGGGCCAAAGTTGACGATTGAGGTTACAGCAACTCCAGCGACAATTACCGACGAAGATGAGAAGGTATTCGTTCAATTAGAAGATGTCAAAAAAGAGGGGATGATAAAAAAAGCCGTTATCTTGAATGATGAATTTGAAAATTTTATAAAACAAGGGAAAATTCAAACACAGAAATTAAGCGGTGGTAGCGAAGAATTGGTCATAGACGCGGCGATGAAAAAAAGACAGGAATTGGTAAAAGAATTTCAAAAAGAAAGAGTTAATGTCAATCCTTTGGTTTTAATCCAACTACCGGACAGAAAAACAAGTTTAGAAGATAGAATAAGGGAACGAGTGGAAAGTATTTTGAAAAACAAATATAAGATTTCAACGGAAAAAGAAAATAATCGGCTGGCGATTTGGCTTTCTGGTGAACATATCAATAAAGAAAATGTTGAAAAGAATGACAGCGAGGTTGAGGTTTTGATTTTCAAACAGGCAATTGCTTTGGGCTGGGATTGTCCGAGAGCGCAAATTTTAGTTTTGTTTAGGGAATGGCACAACCCGATTTTTTCAATTCAGACAGTCGGCAGGATTATGCGTATGCCCGAGCCGGATAAAGGCCATTATAAAAGCGAGATTTTAAATTATGGTTATGTCTATACAAATTTTGACAACATAGAGATTAGAGAAGATATAGCCCGCGATTACATCACGATTTACACAAGCAAAAGACGGCCTGATTACCAACCCATAAATTTGCTTTCTTGTTATCCCAAAAGACATCGCGAGAAAACGAGATTGTCCCCGCTTTTTACAGAGATATTTTTAAAAGAAGCCAAGGAATATGGATTGAGAAAGAATGTTGATAAAAAAGTGCGAAAAATTGATTTGAAAATTATCTCTGATTATAAAGCCGAAGATGTTGATGCTTTATCAGGGGCAAAAATTGTGGGGGATAAGGAAATAAAAGTTGGCGGTTTTGATTTACAAAAACTATTTGATTTTTTTGTGAGAAACAATTTAACCCCCTTCTATCCCGAGGATAGGTCAGTTGGCAGAGTGAAGGAGTCAATCTATAAATTTTTTTATGAAAATTTTGGTTTTAAATGGGGTGAAAGCGAAGATGAAATAATTCAAATAGTTTTGGCAGAAAAAAACTCCCGGCATTTCGTCAATGTTTTAGACAAAGCAAAAGAAAGATATAAGGAAGAAGTTGAAAAAAGAGAAAGTGAAATGGTTGATGTGCCAGATTGGAATGTTCCGGAATCTCTATCTTTTGGTGGCGAATATAAAAAAATTGAAGTAAAAAAATCAATAATGGTGCCGTTCTATGGCGACGAGAAATGGAAATCGGAAACGGCTTTTATTGATTTTTTGGAAAAATCGGACAAAGTTGAGTGGTGGTTCAAAAACGGTGATAGAGACGCAACATTTTTTGCTGTCCCTTATGACAACGGCGAAAAGAAACCTTTTTATGTTGATTTTATTGTGAAGTTGAAAGACGGAAGGATTGGCTTGTTTGATACCAAGTCAGGATTAACAAAACAAGTTGCCGGTCCTAAAATTGACGGGTTGTATAAGTATATTCAAGGCGAAAACAAAAGGGGCAAAAAATGTTTTGGCGGTATAGTTGTCAACACCGAACAAAATTATCGCGGACGCTGGGTTTATTTTGACAAAACAAGCAAAGATTTCAGGGATAATTCATTTGATAATTGGGCTGATTTGATATTATAATAAAAAATCATCGGCTCGCCCGCGAAGCGGGCATGGCGGGCGGACAAAAAGGAAGGGGGCTTGGGGGAAGGAATTTTTGCCCGCCTGTTTTCCGCCGAAGGCGGAATGGGGTGGGAAAGCGTTTCCGCAATTCCTGCGTTAGCAGGAAGGCAAAACAGAAAAATTTTCGTTTCCTTAATTGAAAAAATTTTTGTGAGGGGGCGATTAAAAAATGTTAAGAAAATTTTTCTGTTTTGCTCTCCGTCAGGCGAGCGGAAACGCTGGGCGGGTCAATCGGCAAAATCCTCTGGATTTTGCTCAAAGAAGGTTCTGACATCGTCCAGTAGACACCACCATACTGAATTAGCCGCCTCGCTCGGGGCTTCGCCCCTCGCTTCGGCGGGCAGTTTTGCGAGCAAATCAAAGGGCTTTTTGAAATCAATTGAGAGTTTTTGCTGGCTGATTTGGCGGTTCGCAAACTTGAAAAGTTTGCTTGTCCCGCTATGGCGGAACAAAACCGATTTTATTCTTTCGCCTTTGGCGAAAGGCAAAACGAGATTTTATTAAATTGTCGGTGCAAAGCGTTGCCTTTTTCAAATATAATTAAGGAGTAAAAAACTATGATCAAATACTTTGTCTATTGTAGAAAATCAACCGAGGAAGAAGAAAGGCAAATTTTAAGCATTGAGGCCCAGCTCGCCGAATTGAGAGAGTTTGCTAAACAAAATAATCTTCTTATTGTTAAAGAATATACGGAAAGCAAAACGGCCAAAGAACCTGGGCGACCAATTTTTAACGAAATGCTTGGCGAAATTGAAAAAGGCAACGCTTCGGGAATTTTAGCGTGGAATCCAGACAGATTAGCCAGAAATTCAATAGACGGCGGACGAGTGATTTATCTTGTGGACACCGGAAAAATCACCTCGCTAAAATTCCCGACATTTTGGTTTGAAGCAACGCCGCAGGGAAAATTTATGTTGTCCGTCGCTTTTGGACAAGCTAAATACTACACCGACAATTTAAGAGAAAACATTTTGCGAGGAATTAGGCAGAAAATCAGGCGAGGCGAACTTTCGGCAAAAGCCCCGCTCGGATATTTCAATGAGCCGAGATTAAGAACGATTGAACCGGACCTAAAAACTTTTCATAAAGTCAAAAGGTGTTTGGTAGATTTTGCAACCGGAAATTATACCTTGTCGCAAATCCGGGACAAAATGTTTTCTCTTGGCTTGGTTGGACCAAAAAGTGGAAAGAAAATGTCCATGTCTTCGGTTGAACATATTTTGAAAAATCCATTTTATTACGGATATTTTCTTTACCGCGGGGAACTTCATCAAGGAAGCCATAAGCCAATGATTACAAAGAAACTTTTTGACAAAATACAAGAGGCATTAAGGGACAACGGCAAGCCTCGCAAAAAACCAAAAGAAAAAGATTTCAAGTTTTTGGGTTTTGCCAAATGTGGTGAATGCGGCTACGCCATCACTGCTGAAAAACAAGTAAAGAAAAGCGGGCTGGAGTTTGTTTATTACCATTGCACCTACAAAAGCAAAACTCAAAAATGTTCGCAGAGACGTTTTTTGCGGGAAGAAAAATTAGCGGAACAAATAAAAGAAACTTGTCAAAAAGTTTCTTTGCCTGATGTTTGGCGAGATAGATTTTTAGATAAATTGAAAGAGTGGGAAAATGAGAACCGCCAAACATCAGACCTTTTCGCTCAAAATCTAAAAATAGAATTAGAAAAAGCTAAAACAAAAATAAATCGTCTGATGGACGCTTACCTTGAAGGCGATTTGGAGCTGCCGGAGTTTCAAATGAAGAAGAATGATTTGATGTCGGAAAAGAAAACTTTGGAAGAAAAATTATCCGATTTTGAACGAAAAGGCAATCATTGGCTTGAACTCACCCGAAATTGGATAATTGAAGCCAACCAAGCCAAAAATCTCGTTTTGGAAGAAAATTTTTCCGAGATGAAAAATTTTCTCAAAAAAATCGGCTTGAACCGCCAAATCAGCCAGCAAAAACTCTCAATTGATTTCAAAAAGCCCTTTGATTTGCTCGCAAAACTGCCCGCCGAAGCGAGGGGCGAAGCCCCGAGCGAGGCGGCTAATTCAGTATGGTGGGCCGTGCGGGGATTGAACCCGCGGCCAACGGATTAAAAGTCCGCTGCTCTACCTCTGAGCTAACGGCCCACTTTTTCGGTTATTTTAGAACGTGCCCTCTTAACAG
>Ga0208461_1003915_pt1 | contig 10778 bp, 12 predicted proteins | sample AD_JPNTR4_MetaG_FD_184448 | JGI IMG/M metagenome (GOLD analysis project Ga0208461, IMG submission 184448) | Active sludge microbial communities of municipal wastewater-treating anaerobic digesters from Japan - AD_JPNTR4_MetaG (SPAdes) (version 2) | ecosystem: Engineered > Bioreactor > Anaerobic... | reverse complement strand
GGCGCAGCGCCGCCCCCTAGGGGGCGGAAGGGGTAGAGAACCTATCGCGTAATACATGAGAAAAGATCATGGGGAAAAACGGGAAAAATAATTGTCGCCAAAGAGGATTTCTAATTGACGCCAATCATTATACGTTTCTTAAAGAGAGTAGCTAGTTCGAAGAACGACTTAGTTAATGTCGAATCAGGATTTTTTATCTTTGCGGATTCATCCACAATAACCGCAACATCTCTGGCTTTGAGAAACAGCTTAAACCGATCAAGCTCACTAATTATAACCTCGAAATGAGCAATCATAAGACGGGCTGGAGCGTTGAAAGCATAATAGTTAGCTTTGCGGTTTTGAGTAATTATCCTTGGTTTTATGAAAGTATGAGCAGCTAGTTCTCGCTCCCAATTCTTTATCAGTCCTTTTTTAACGATAAACAAAACGGTATCAATCTCCCTCTTCTCAAGCCAATAAAGCATAAGGTCAATTGCAATTTTTGATTTACCTAGTCCTTGCTCATGAAAGATCGCTGCATAATCAAGCTCTCGGACAGCCTGAACAGCCTCGGTTTGATATGAGAATGCCTGATGCTTCGCATCAAGCCGTGGTTCTTTTTTTAGGATGATTTTAGTCATTCCTGCATCAGTCTCCTTGGTTTGACTAGCCTGGAAGGCCTTCTAACACTATGGCTGTAACCATTGACGTATTGGTCTCTTTTTGAAGTCGCTTAAGGAGAATCTTTGCATATCTTGTCATTAACCAAGGGACAGCAAAAACAAAAACGGCGTTTTCATGAACTGAACAGTAACGAAGAAATGCTTTTATTTGTTCTTCAGAGTGCGGCCTCTCAACATCACGAGTAGTTTTGGCCTCACCAATGATAGTTCTGTTGTGTGGTGCACTCGATGTGAATGCATCAGGGACATATCCATTTATCTTGGGTGGTTTACTAAAGACATCTGATTCTGGATGGTCAATCAACAGATAACCTTTATCCCCATTCAGATAGGTTCTTGCTATCCAATGAACTAGTTCTTCGACGAGTTGGATATGATTGATGGATTCTCCCATTATTATTCCACATCATAACCAATATCCTGACAGAGGTCGCGCAAAGCATCCCTAGCGTCGAACACAACGGATATCTCAGGACTTTCTTTCCGGCTTCGCAGCTTTTGAAGATCACCATACTGAATTGCACTTATGCGCTTGCACAGTTCTCGTGCAAGTTGCTCCAATGTAGCATCTTGCAAAGCAGATTCAGGGGTAGGAACATCTAATACCTTAATAGCTTCTTGTGCTCCTGATTTAAGAAAAATGGCCTTAGCTTTATCATTCTGGAGTATTTGGGGTAGCTTTCGGACAGTAGCTAAAGGAGATATTTTTTGAGTATGGACCCATTCTGAGAAATCGGTCTTGGTAAATTTGGCCTTAAGAAGCGCTTCGGTAACCCGAGGACGTTGAACCTCTACAAATGCACTGAATCGGGATGGATCAAAATCTTGGTCGCTACCCAATATTGGTCTGTAGTATTCTTCCATATCATTGTAAGCTTCAATGTAATTCTGGACTTCACGCTTGTCACCGCCACAAAAGTCAACCAATTGAGAAAATGTAAGATGTTCATTATTACGAAGCAGATTTAGATACTTCGCTTTAGAATACGGATCCCACTCTCTGGTTCCAACAAGGTGGGCCTGTAATCGAATTGCATCAATGGTTTCCAGAGGTAATTGATCATACACCATTGAAGGAATACTATTCCATGGTCCTTTGGGATCACTTGCTCTCAACTCCCTATAAATATGCGTCCTGGTATTCCCCTCAATGACGATGAGTTTACCATCTGCTTCTCTATTTACGATTATCGGATGGATAATGCCTTTATTGGTCTGAATAGATTGTTTTAGACTCTGGTAGCTTGGTCCTCCGACATCATCTTGACCTCCTCCTGAACGTAAAGCTAGCTCTATCTGCTCAGGACTGGGGGCTCCTTCATATATCTCAAGCCATTTTGCAATACGAGGATTCTTAAGATCTAATACGATGCTGTCGACAGGTAATAGCTCGAACATAGCAGTCGGCTGTTTCGTCATATGCCCCTCCAAGAAATTGCCTATTAATAATCAAGAGCAAAAAATGCAGTCAATTTTCTATGTCATTTATATCATAGCATCATTTGAGTCAATTTGTGAAAAGGAAAAATTCTCGCATTAAGGCCTTATTATTTCGGTACTGTCAGAGAACACTACAAGATTAAAGATATTTAATCAGATACCATTCAGCCTGGCAATTCTAAGGAATGGCTAGGTAAACAATTTTTTTAGTCTTATTAAACGACCGTTTGATGAGACTCTAAAGAAGGGTTTCCTGGCGACCATGTTTCCAATACTACCTTGTATTGATTTCTCATCTCATTAATCATTGTATCATCTTCTCATATTGTGCTAATATTAATAAGATAATAGGCAGGGTGATATGAAAGGCAGACTGATAGGGTACGCAAGAGTATCAACCAACGACCAGGAACTGCATCTGCAGATCGATGCCTTGAAGAAAGCAGGATGTAAAGACAGTCTGGTATTCACTGACAGAGCAAGCGGTGCAAAGTCAGACAGGCCCGGATTGGAGACATGCCTCAAGGAACTCAAAGTTGGTGATGTTCTTCTGGTATGGAGGTTAGACAGACTCGGCAGGTCGATGTCCCATCTGGTAGCTCTAGTGGAGCAGCTGCAACAGAAAGGCATCGGTTTCAGATCACTCTGTGATGGAGCGATTGATACGACTACGGCTTCAGGAGAGCTGATCTTCAATATTTTCTCATCACTCGCTCAATTCGAACGAAGGCTGATTCAAGAGCGCACCCGGGCAGGGTTATCCGCTGCAAGAGCTCGAGGCCGCAAGGGTGGAAGGAAGCCCATTCAAATTGATAATCCGAAGGTTAAGATGGCTAAGAAGATGAGCCAAGATAAGAGCATGAGCATCGATGACATTTGCTCGACTCTGAGGATTTCGAGGGCAACCTACTATCGATATGTCACTTTAACAAAAGGGTAGTTCTCCTACCAAGAAGGAAAGATAGCGACTCCGCAGACCTCTCTATTCTATACATCCGAGTGCAATGATGAGATGAGATATCATGATGATACGTTTAAAACTATGCAACTTATGCTAACCTCACGCAATCGTTCATTTCAAAGGCCCATCCAAACTTTTGCTACCGTGTCATGATCAAGAGTCCGAGTTTTCTTCCAAAAAGTAAAGCTATGACATGGATATCATAAGATAAGGGAATTCAATATATTACAGGTATAAGTAAATACATCTTCATCCATCATTGTCAGCTATGGAGTACCCCAAGATCGCCAAAAGCTAATTCTTCATAATGTCGAGATAATGATTGGGATATTCCGTTTGTACTGCTATCATGTGTGGAGACCGGGTGTATGCTGAATCCGTGCATCGGAAGGCTGGGGAAGCATCACCACCCGATGGGGATGACGGATAATCCATGGCTGAGAAATACAAGAAGGATATCCAGTATGCCAAGTTCAGTGCCTACGGCTTTCTGAAGAACCTGAAGCTCTTCGAGCCGTTCCTGGTTCTGTTCCTTCTGGACAAAGGGCTAAGCTTCACCCTGATCGGCATGCTCTACGCCTACCGGGAGATCATGTCGAGCCTCCTGGAAGTGCCCACTGGAGTCATCGCTGATGCTGTCGGACGCAGGCGAACCATGGTTCAATCGTTTCTTTCCTACATCGTGTCCTTTCTGATTTTCTACTTTGCCTCGTCCTACTGGGCCCTGATGATCGGCATGACATGCTTCGCCTTCGGCGAGGCCTTCAGGGGAGGCACGCACAAGGCTATGATTTTTGAATACCTCAAGATGAACGGCTGGCAGGACCAGAAGGTGGACTACTACGGGCATACCCGTGCCTGGTCCCAGCGCGGCTCTGCGATATCGTCCCTGATCGCGGCAGCCATCGTCTTTGTGAGCGGCCGCTATGACATCGTCTTTCTCGTGTCCACCCTGCCTTATGTCCTGAACCTGCTCCTCATGCTCTCCTACCCCGAAGAGCTTGACCAGGAGATAAACAAAAGCGGCAATATCAGGGACAGCTTCAACTCGGTATGGAAGAGCCTGGTGATCACCTTCAGGGGGCAGGGAGCCCTGCGGGCTACCACGAACGTATGCATCTACGACGGGTTTTACAACGCGGTCAAAGATTTTCTGCAACCCATAGTGAAGACGCTGGCCCTTACCATGCCCCTTTTGCTCATGCTCCAAGCAAAACAGCGCTCGGCTGTGCTGGTAGGCATTGTCTACTTTTTCATCTATCTGATGACATCATGGGCCAGCCGGCATTCAGGCACATTCGCATCCCGCTTCAAAATGCTCACCACGCCCCTGAATCTCACAATGCTTGTAGGCTTTGGCCTCGGCATCCTCTGCGGACTTTTCTATTATTTGCACTACAGCTTTGCTGCAGTCGTTTTTTTCACAATCATTTTTGTCATTCAGAACCTGAGATCGCCCATGAGCGTCACGTACGTGAGCGATACGGTTCCCTGCGAGGTTCTGGCCACTTCCCTGTCTGTGCGGTCGTTGATAACGGCCTTCTACACCGCCATCATGGCCTTTGTAATCGGTCTCATGGCAGATAATCTCGGTCTGGGACAAGCGCTGATGATCCTCTCCCTTGGGTTAACCGTGCTTTCTCCATTGTATCTGGTCAGCATCACAAATCGTACCCTTGAATGCGAGGATGCATCTATTCCCCCGCGCGATCTGAAAAGAATCCAAGAATGATAACGTGAGGCAATCCGGAATTTCAGAACTAACGATATCCTTTGACTATCATAATAAGAATAAAGATTACGAAAAGTTATAGTATCTATAAGAGATTGGAGCTCTTGCTGGATTGCACATCTCTGTAATAACTATATACTTTTAAAAGTACAGGAAGGCTATGATCTTCAGAATATATCAGAAGAAGCATCACATTGATCTTTTCAGGGCCTTTTTAGCAGTTGGATAAACAAGTTTAGCATGCTTCGGTCTAACAACCGTTTTCCAAATTATTCTCTTCTTGCCGACTACTGAAAATGTTGACTCCAGTGTTGACACTTTATTTTTCAGGGCATGAAATAGACAGAAGATGTCAATATATTTGCAATAACCTTTTATAGCTATCCCTGCATAACGGCTTGTTTTCTAGCCAAGAGCGTCAATATATTTGCCTTATCATTTGCCTCTCACGCCGGAGACAGGGGTTCGACTCCCCTTGGGACTACCAAGGTTTACAGGCTTCTAAAAAATCCTTGGGGTACTGTTTGGGGTACTCCAGGTTTTTTATGCCAAAACTTTCTCTGCAGTACCTACCTTTGAAGCATGTAAATGAATTGCCCCGCTGCAAGCTGCGAGGTATCAAAAGGAGAAGCAAGGAGCGTAGCAAACTGCTAGGAATTAACCCGGCTGAGATTAAACCAAAGACTATCAACGCACTCGGAGGTTGAGAAATTTGAACCTCCGACTTTTTTGGTTTAATGCATGCTTACGGGGATACCGCTACCAGCTCGCTACTCCTGGACACATTCCTTAACCTGGGAAATCCCATTCTCTTGAGTATTTTTCGATTGAGTTAATTTGATATTTATGCATAGTATGTCGATAATATATCGACATAGCGTGCACAAAATGATAAGAAAAAAGAGGTCCAAAACCTTGGAGGTAGTAAGCTCCTCCAGCCGATTTGGTTTGCAAGGATGAGGGGCTTAAGTGCCGTCAGCGATCGAACAGATCAGGAAGACTGTCAATAGGGAGGAGTTTGACTATCAGGTGCTCACTTCCAGCCTGAAGGGATACTCTTATCCCAGGGACAAGATCACCAATCTCCTGAGAGAGGGACAGATCATACGGGTCAAGAAAGGCCTGTACATCTTCGGCCCCGACTATAGGAGGAGACCATACTCACGGGAAATCCTGGCTAACCTGATCTATGGCCCTTCTTACATCTCCCTCGAATATGCCCTGGCCTACCATGGTCTCATTCCCGAACGTGTCGAAGCCCTCACGTCAGTTACAACAGGGAGAACAAGGACATTCACTACTCCGGTTGGAGTTTTCACGTATCACATGATCCCTCTTCCAGCGTTCCAGGTAGGCATGACAAGAGTCGAATTGGATGATGGAGGGGCCTTCCTCATTGCCACACCTGAGAAGGCCCTTTTAGATAAGATATTCGTTGATCGTACATCCGAGATAAGAACCCTCAAGGGACTGGAGGCATACCTGTTTGAGGATCTCCGCATCGACCAGGATCTCTTCAGCAAGCTCGACAAGAGTGCGATCTTCGATTACGTAAATCATTATTCATCAGCCAAGCTGCAGCTCTTGAGCGGCCTTCTCAGAAAGCATCAAAGACAAGAGAGTGAGGAAGGCCATGCATAAAGCAGTAATCCAGATGCTACAGAAATATCCATTAAGTAGACTCGAAGACTATAACAAGGCTCTGCGGGAGATCATCCAGGAGATCGCCCTGCTCGGCCTGTGGAGAGGCAAATTCTTCGAAAAGGCTGCGTTCTACGGAGGAACGGCACTGAGGATTCTCTACGGTCTCGACAGGTTCTCAGAGGACTTGGACTTCACCCTGCTCCAACCTATGGGTGATTTCGATCTTGGCTCCTTCGGTTCATCCCTTGAGAAGGAACTCCTGGGATTCGGGTTTGAGATGCATCTGGAGCAGAAGAACAGGGCTGTTCAGAGTCCTGTGCAATCAGCATTCCTGAAGGCGGACACCTTCAGTCAGATGCTCGTCATCGAGATCGGGGAAGAGATCCTCAGGCAAGTCCCCAAGGGGCAGATGATCAAGATCAAGCTGGAGGTAGATACGAACCCTCCCCCGGACTTCTCCACAGAGATGAAGTATCTGCTGGCTCCCATCCCATTCCCGGTGAGAGTGCTTACCTTGCCAGATCTGTTCGCAGGTAAGATGCACGCTGTGCTGTACAGGAGATGGAAGACACGGGTGAAGGGTAGAGACTGGTACGACCTAGTGTGGTACGTATCCCACCACCCTGAACTGCATCTCGGTCACCTTGAACAGAGGATGAGACAGACCGGTGACTGGAACAGCACTGAGGAACTGACTGTAGAAACGTTCTTCGAGGCTCTTCATGCAGCCATAGATTCTCTCGATATCGATAAGGCACGTGAAGAGGTATCACCATTCATCAAGGACCCGGAGGTGCTGTCGATATGGTCCAGGGAATTTTTCCATGATATCGTATCCAGGATAAACCTGGTGTGATCCAGGATGGCAGAGGCGGGGATTTGAACACGTTGTCTTTCTTGGATTTATACGCCTTCCCAGGTGTTCTTCTGCACTTTTACGGCACATGATATTCCTGGGAAGTGCTAAGAGTGATTAATTTCTTTAGTTAAATCTAACAGGTTCAGGTCCGCGTCTTTTCTGGCGTACGACAACCGTTCCGGCAAGTTTGTCATGCCACCCCTGCTTCTTTCTATCGAAAGCAACCCAGAGAATGCCTAAGCAGAGAGGAAACATTGAAATGAGATAAGCTAGATAGCGGCCAATACATTGCCCAGTGCTGGGCGCCATCCCTGAGGATGCATCAACCATTTTGGCAGAGATAGCCATCTTCCCTGGTGTGGCCTGCTTGGTAATCCAGAACACGATAATAGCTACAGCGGGCAGAACCCATGTTATAAGAAAATCAGCAGGACCTGCGATAAGACCAGTTTCTTCCATTAAAAGGTAATCCCAGCCATATATTGATATGAGAATAGGAAGTGTAATTAACATTATCAGTATAGAGTCAATCAATGTGGCACCTACTCGAACCCAGAAGCCAGCATACTCCAATTCTCCTTCGTACATAATTAAACCTCCTTCATTTGAATGCTAATTGTTAGTATATCGGAATTTTAAAATATAAATTGATTATTGAACACATAGGATTTGAATCCGTGAATCGTGGCTCTGTGCACAGCTTAACAGACAGGGCACAAATAATCCGCGAATGTTACGGTGTTGGAGATTTGAACACTGGATCCTTGAGGCCCTGCCTTGATTCCCAGACGGCACACGGCACCTATACGGCACTTTATCTCGATTAAAGTCCAGAATCAGACTTAACCTAATTTAGCCCATGAATGCACTGGGCCGGAGAAGGAATATCTTGTATAGAGATCTGCCAGGAGAGTTTTGTGATGAAAGGTCACGCTTATGGGCGTTAAAAACAAATCCCTCCCAGGTCTGGCGGGATCAGGGAGGGCAGTGAGACATGAAACATTATCCAGATGTTCCTATAACGTGGATGAACATCGTGGTCAATCTCGTAAAGACCTTCCTGACGAACACAACTCCGCTGATATGTGTAGTATAGTAGCTAAGACTCGATCTGACAGTTGGTCCCCTTTCTGAAGTTCTGTCTGGTCAGATCTGAGCTGTCAGATGGTCATCAGTAAGAATACCATGGACATGCCCCTCATCCATATACCCGATACATTTTTCTTTTGCCATGGGAAGGTTGTCATTGAATATATCCATGGGCGTTCTCCCCTGACAGCGCTTTCCCTGATGAGTCCTCTGGTTGTTGTACTTATAGAGCCATAGATCGAGGTCTCGAAAGAGAGCTTGCGCAGTTTCGTCATCTTCAGTTTGACCCGGCTAGCCCTCATGTCAAAATTCTGCTCGTAATGATCCGCTGGGGTGTCCTGCCTGCCTTCGCTTCGCTCATAGCGGCCGGCCCCAACTAGCCGTTCAGCCTTAAGCATCTAAAAGCCCGTTGAGCATCTCCTCTACCATCCCCCGAACCATCTCATCCAAATGATCCCTGATCTGCTCCTCATTGATCTGAATGATTTTCCCTTGACTTGCTTTCCCCTCGCTCGTACCATCCCTCTTACTCATCTAAGGTCCTCCTTCGGTTTGATGTTTTTCCCAAAACCTTTCTCTCCGAAGGGAAGACCTTTTTCAATTACTTCCCAGAATGTGCGAAAAATATTTTACGTTATCGCCACTGGCCGGGGTAACGGGCACTGCATTGTTTTCTTCAGCTGAACCTGCATGAAAAACTTCTTGCCCAAGGAGTATATCGATCCCGCTTGAGCCTGCCCGGAGCAAGGCGGCCGGCCGCGCGTCATGCTCTGTCTTTGCGGAGCTCCTGCGTTACCGCCATTGCCAGGTCTTCGATAAGATACGGCTTCTTGATGTATCTGCCGGCACCGAGGCTCTGGGCCTGTTTCACTCGATCGGTCTCCGAGTATCCGCTCGCGATGATCACCTTCTGGCCGGGGTGCAGCTCCAGGATACGCTCATAGGTTTCAAGCCCATCGATGCCCTGTTCCATGATCATATCCAGGAGGATGAGATCAGCCGAATGACCTTTCATATACTCGATCGCGCTTTCCCCGCTCGATACGGTGTCGACCCGGTATCCCAGCATCATGAGAATTTCTGCGGCGATCTCACGCTGCTCCTTGCTGTCGTCCACCACGAGGATATGCTCGCCCTTTCCCTGATAATCCTTCATGAGCTGCTTTGCCTTGGCTTCGGTGATCTGTTCGCTGGTGGCGGGGAAGTTGAGGGTGAAGGTGGTCTTCCCCTCTCTGCTCGTCACTGCAACACTGCCATCGTGGTCCTGCACAGCGCCCCACACCACGGCAAGACCAAGACCCGTACCGCTATACCCCATCTTCTTCTTGGTGTAAAACGGCTCGAAAATTCTCGGGATGTCTTCAGCGGGTATCCCCTTGCCGGTATCGGTAACGCTCAGGCTCACCCACCGCCCCTCCTCCTTTATATTCCCTTCGCATTCTCCAAGGTCACGGTGTTGGAGATTGCAGGTCTCTATCGTGATGGTGCCCCCTTTGGGCATAGCCTCAGCCGCGTTGGAAATGAGGTTCATGATGGCCTTGGAAAGATGAGCGGGCGACCCGATGATATTCATCAGAGAGTCATCGTGCCTGAAATCAATTCGCACATTCGGGTGCAGTGACTGTAGGCGGCCGAACTCGGATGATTCGAGATACTCCCTGATGAGGCCGTTGAGTTTCACGACCTGCTTTACCGCAACCCCTCTCCTTGCAAGGGTGAGGAGATCCTGGACCACAGCAGCCGCCTTTTGCCCCGATTTCTGGATCTTCTCAAGCGGCCCCCGCAATGGATCATCCTTATCGATTTTCATCAGAAGCATTTCAGGGTAGCTCACTATGCCCGAGAGGATGTTGTTGAGATCGTGCGCCACCCCTCCGGCAAGGGTGCCGAGCGCCTCCATCTTCTGGGCGTTCTTGAGCCTCTCTTCGAGCAGCCGCGTCTGCTCTTGAGCCTTCTTTCTCTCAGATACGTCCTGCAGTATTCCCTTGAACCCCGCCGGACGTCCCTGCGGGTCTCGAATCAAGAGGATCGAAGACTCCACCTGCACCTTGCTTCCGTCTTTTCTGGTGAAATCCCACCCAAACCCCTTCATCGGCTCTCCGGATGCGAACACATGCCTGAAGGCCTCAAATACCCTGCGGGCGTTCTCTTCATCCATGCAGTTCTTGTAGCTCATTCCTGTCATTTCTTCCCGGCTGAAGCCGGTAATCCGGCACATGGAATCGTTCATGAAGGTGTATCTGCCCTTGAGATCGGTCTCGTAGTAGCCTTCCTCAATGCCCTCCAGAATATTGCGGTATTTTGATTCGCTCTCTTTCAGCGCCTGCTCGGTGGCCACCCGTTCCGTGACATCGCGGACGATTCCCCGAAAGCCTCTGCACTTGCCGC
>Ga0208461_1003910_pt1 | contig 10788 bp, 8 predicted proteins | sample AD_JPNTR4_MetaG_FD_184448 | JGI IMG/M metagenome (GOLD analysis project Ga0208461, IMG submission 184448) | Active sludge microbial communities of municipal wastewater-treating anaerobic digesters from Japan - AD_JPNTR4_MetaG (SPAdes) (version 2) | ecosystem: Engineered > Bioreactor > Anaerobic >... | reverse complement strand
AGATGAGGCAAAATTTTCAGTACGCCGGTAAGTGCTTGTTTTGCGCTATATTTTTTAATATTATGTTTTAATCTCGACATATTAGTTCTCCACCTTTACTATCTTGTTTTTTTCAGATAGTGAAATGATCTTCATTTTTACCTTTTTTCTTTCCTTTTGTGTTGCGAGACATATACCGAGAATAATAATCTTATCTCCTATTTCAAAAAACCTGGCTGCAGGACCATTGAGAAATATTTCTCCTTTTTTTTTCTCCTCAATTATCACGTAAGTGGTTATTCTTGCTCCATTATTCAGGTTCAAAACATCAACCATGTCTCCAGGCAGTATACCAGAAGATTCAAGTATATCTGATGAAATTGTTATACTTCCATCATAATATAAGTTTTTTTCTGTTACTCTTCCACCTTTGATTTTAACTCTGCAAACAGGGTAAAGCATTTTACTCCCATATTATGTTATCAATTAGCCTGACATTTCCAACTTTTATCGCACCAAGAATTCCTGTGTTTTTTTTGATGCTTTCAACTCTTTCGAGATTCTCAAGGTCAACTGCTTCAAGATATTGCAATTCAACATCTTCTGTTTCAATAATCCTTATGCCTCTGGAAATCAAAACTTCTGTTTCCTTGATGCCTTGATATTCTACCATTTGCTTTATTTCCTGTAAAGCCCGCGAAAGGACAAGTGCTCGTTTTCTTTGCTCCTCAGAAAGATAGACATTTCTTGAACTTGCAGCAAGCCCATCAGGTTCTCTAAATGTTTCAACCCCAATAACCGAGATATTAAAATCAATGTCTTTAACCATTTTTCTTATAATTATCAGTTGTTGCGCATCCTTCCATCCAAAATATGCATTGTGTGGCTGTATAATATTAAATAATTTCGCAACAACAGTGCATACACCAGTAAAGTGTCCTGGTCGTATTGCCCCTTCAAGTTTCTCGGAAATGTCCGCAACAGAAATGGTTGTGAGATGTTTTTCTGAGTACATTTCTTCTACTGATGGCGCAAAAACAACATCAACATTTGTTTCTTCAAGTATTGAAATATCCCTGTCAATATCTCTCGGGTATCTTTGAAAATCTTCAGCGGGACCAAACTGAAGTGGGTTTACAAAAATCGAAACCACAGTAAAACATTTGTCCTCAATCGATTTCTGTATCAGGGATAAATGTCCTTTATGGAGATATCCCATCGTTGCAACAAATCCAACCTTTCTATCAGATGCTTTTGCTTTTTCTACTGCTATGCGGACATCTTTCTTTGTTTTCAGTACCTGCATCATTAAACTCCTTCCAGATATGCGCTATAGTTTTTTTTATCAGGGGATGTTCAAATCTTTTATTTACTTCTAATAACCCGCGAATAACAAATTCCCTTTGCAGAATTTTTGGATGCGGGATTACTAAAAATTTATTCTTGATGATTTTATTTCCATAGAAAAGCATATCAAGGTCTATGGTTCTCGCTGTATTTTTTTTGTGATTTCTTGGTCTTCCAAGGTCTTCTTCTATTGATTGAAGAAACCTAAGCAGTTTCATAGGCGTTAAAGATGTTTTACCATAGACAACCCCATTAAAAAACCAGTTTCCACCAACACCCTCCTGGGGCGCGGTTTTATATAAGGGCGAGACCTTTATAATCTGGATATGCTCTGCCATCTTCTTGATTGCCTTTTCTATGTTTTTTTTTCGATTTCCAAGATTGCTTCCAAGTCCTATAAAAATATCAGCCATTAGAAAATAGAAACCTTGCAGGAAGATTTCCTGGTTTTATTATTCTTTTCAAAAATCCAATATTCTGGCCAGGATAAAAAAGATAAACTGCCTTTCTATTAAAATTAAAGCCACCATTAAATTCCATTACTATCTTTTTAGAGGATTCTGTAATCTGCAGGATTATCCGGCTATCAGCAGATTCCCATTTTTTAATTAGGCCAATAATATCTTCTGATTTAAGATCAATATCTACCCATAAGAATGTGTTTTCCTCTGGATTTATTGGAGGATTTTCTACTACTTTGAAACCAAGATATTTCGCAAAATCAGAAAGTGCAGAAGTATTAGGCCAAAATATAGTGGTTTTCTTAATTTTTTCACTGAGTGGTTCAATATTTCCGATGTGTTTATTCTGGCTGTGAAACCATAGAAAATTTGCTGGATTTTCTCCGAGATCGATCTTCACCCTGTTGACAGGATGATCTTTAAGTGTTCTCCAGGAATTTGATATCACCCTTATAAGAGTTTTGAATCCCCCTTGGTCTGGAAGGCAACTGGTGTAGTCAAGGTCAGTTAATTCAAAGGGAAACTTCCATTCAAAAAAAGGATACTTGCCTGGAAACCACGCGAGAATCTGTCCTCTTCCAACCACAGTAAATTCGAAATAGTCGAAACTTTTTACTATTTCTTCTGCGAGCATTTTTGTTTCTTCTTCTGATATATCAGCATTTCCTATAACGCGTGTTTCATCGATTGTCATAAAATTAGCAAGGAAGTATGAACATTCATCGTTAATTTCAATTCCCTTTGCATATGCTTTTATTATACTTAACCCTGGGAATTTTTTTATCGGATACTGGAAGGTTTTGAAATAGTGCATTTCGGCAATATTCTCGGTATTTATCCTTACCCAGAAGCAATTTTCCTGTAGTTGTTTGAAATTTCTGGTATTACACTTTTCAATGGGTTGGCCGAAAGGCGTATGTTTCAGAAAAAGTGAATAACCTTCATCGATGGACACAAAAGATGTCATTTTAGTTGTTGAAAAATAGCGTCAATATTTCTTGTATACCATCTGATATCAAAACAGTGTTTTATTTCATCTTCAGATAGGTATCTTTTTACTTCATCACAGTTAATTAGAAGTTCCATAAAATGTTTTTTCTCGTTTTTGCTTTTCATAGCATTTTTCTGGACAATTTCGTATGCATCTTTTCTTGGAAGTCCTTTATTGCAAAGTGCAAGAAGAACCCTTTGTGAAAAGATAAGTCCAAGTGTAAAATTAATATTTTCATCCAATCTATTCTTAAATACTTCCATCCCATCAACCACTGTATTTGTAAGGTTTATCAGATAATCAAGAAGTATAGTACTATCAGGAAGGATTATTCTCTCTGCCGAAGAATGACTGATATCCCTTTCATGCCAGAGAGCAACATTTTCCATAGCAGCAATAACATTATTTCTTATTATTCTTGCAAGTCCGCAGATTCTTTCGCAGAGAACAGGGTTTCTTTTATGGGGCATTGCTGAAGAACCCTTCTGTCCTTTTCCAAATGGTTCAGCAACCTCATTTATTTCTGTTTGTTGAAGAAGTCGTATCTGAAGAGCAATTCTTTCAAGGCAACATGCAATAATCCCGAGCACTGAAATATAAAAGGCATATCTATCTCTTGGAATAATCTGCGTTGAGAAAATCTCGGGTTTAAGCCCAAGTTTTTCACATGCAATTTTCTCGACATCAGGTGGTATGTTTGAATATGTTCCGACAGCGCCCGACATTTTCCCAAAACCAATTTCTGAAAGCGCTGATTTTAATCTTTCAATGTTTCTTTTTATTTCACAATACCAGCCAGATATCTTAAAACCAAGGGTAATTGGTTCTGCGTGAACCCCGTGTGTTCGTCCAATCTGTATAACATCCTTATATTCAATTGCTTTTTTCTTTAATGTCTCCGAAAGTTTTACAAGATCCTCAATCAAAAGATGTGTGGCTTTAATCAGAAGAATGTTTGTTGATGTATCTATTATGTCTGATGATGTTAACCCATGGTGAAAGTATTTGCTCGAATCCCCGATTGTTTCTCCAATTTGTTCAACAAAAGCGATGATATCGTGGTTTGTTATTTTTTCAATCTCTTCAATTCTCTCCACATTAATTTTTGCATTGTCCTTAATGTGTTTAACTGCTTCATCAGGGATAAGGTTAAGTTCTGAATATGCCTCGAGCACTGCTATCTCTACATCCAGGTATGTTTTAAACTTGGTTTCATCCGACCAGATTTCTGCCATTTCCTTTCTTGTGTATCTTTTTATCATAGCGTATATGGTAATTCACACCTAACAACAAGTCAATATCTGCACGCGTTGAGTTGTTCATAATCAATGCTTTTTTTAATTGGGTAGGGTTGAATGTTGATTAATCATTAAAGAGGTAAGGATTTTTATTTTCATCTCAAAATGGACCCAACTACTTCCCCCCCCATTACTTTCCCCGACCCTTCGGAGAGAGGTTAAATGAGGTGTATAAATAAAATGTAGTGAAGGACTATAGTCCAGTGTCCTTTTACAACACTATGAATACATTGCTTCTTCTTTTTTTGTAAAGGAAGGTCTGGATGGATTTGTCAAGAGTCAAGAGTTGACCCCGTCTTAAAAAAGAAATGCCATTTTTTTCCAAATATTTTTTTCAACAAGGATAAGTTTTGTTCTGCGGATATTCTCCCGGCTTCAATACATTCCTCTGTTCTTGAAAATTGATACCATTGGATATCTCCAATAGGAGGAGAAATTACCACATCCGCCAATAAAAGATTGCTTTCAGTAATTTGATGGGCTCTTATTTCATCCATACGCATAAGGATATCAATGCCTGTTTTGAATTTCCTGGGCTCCAAATTCTTTTCAACATTTACAGCAATAACCTTTTTTGCTCCTATTTTTTTTGCCGCTGATACAGGGACTAAACTTGTAACACCTCCGTCGACAAATGTTTTTCCCGAAATTTCCACAGGAGGGAAAAAACCCGGAATGGCACAACTTGAAAGGATTGCTTCTACTAAGGGTCCTTCTTTGAAAATTACCTCCTGACCTGTTTCAAGTTCAGTGGCAATAGAAAAATATGGGATTTTTGTTTCTGCAAATGTTTTATTTTCAAAAAACTCTTCAATAAGAGATTTAATCCCCTCTGATTGCAGCAAACTTTTTTTAAATGCCTGAGAATTCCATAAATAAAGAGATTTAAAAAAACTTGCTGGTTTATGAAAATTTTTTTTGTGGCTGATTGTGTTCCAGTCAAAAGATTTTTCTATATCTTGCAGTTCTTTTCTTTTTGCAAGTTGCAAAGCCCGATTTTTTAAAAATTTTATATCCTTAAAAAGGGCGTATCCTCCCCCAACGATGGCACCCATACTTGTTCCTACTATAAAAGAAGCATTAAGACCGTTTTCTTCAAGGACTTCTAAAACCCCGATATGGGCAAATCCTCTAACTCCACCGCCGCCTAATGCAAGTCCAACGTTCTTTTTTTTCATAAACATTTTAATAATTGTAAGTTAATTATGTACCCTCAAAAAATAGGATAGCCCGTGTAAAAAAATCTCAGTTAAATTTTGGTTGCAAAATCAGCAAAATTATCAAACCAATATTTTTTATAATTATCCAATACAGAGGCAATGCCCCTTTGAGGTTTGAATAATAATTTTGTAGAAATTCTCAACCCGTTTAATGAGAAGATTTTACTTTCTTTGTTTTCTTCTGTTTCAAATATTTTTGAATAGCCATCAATTTTTCTATATCCATCAGTGTATTCGGTTCCCTTAGGATCAACAAACAAAACTGTATATTCATTTCCTTTTTGTAGCCAGAATATAAAATCAGGTTTGAATTTAGCAATATTGTTTTCCTTTGGATTGTAATAAGGAATATACACTTCATCTAATGTCTGGTCTATCTTGCTAAACATCCACCAATCAAATTTTTTAAATATATTATCGGGCTCACTAAGATATTCTTCTAATTGTTCAATAAACTTTACTTCGCTATCAACATTGATAATATGATTTAGATAGTCAATTTTTTCAGTTTCTGAAACTATCACTGGAAGATAATAGTGGTTCGCTAAATACTTAATCTTAATTTTTTGACCGTTTGCCTCGTAAATCCCCGCTGAATCAAATAATTTTAGTTGTTCATCGTACTTCTCTTTGGGAATTTTGCCATATTGGCTATCTAATTTTCGTTTTCTTTCTGGCCCTTGTTCAATTTCTTCGATTTTTTTCTTAATTTCTTCATATTTCTCGCCATCGGTGAACCTAACCTTTTTGAAATGCACGATTTCGTTTTCTATTTCCTTAAACTTATCAAACTCTTTGCTTTTTACTCCGAGATAATCAAAAATCCGGTTAAGAATTAACTCTGGATCATAAAGCGAGTTTGTTTCGTTAAAATCATAATATCGCTCTTTTTCAGTAAAACTTTCTTTTGTCTTCTCCAAAACCTTAACTTCGCAATCATATTTAGCCAAAGCGATTTTATCACCTAAAAATTCATAGAATCGCGAAGCTATATCAAAATCCTCACGGCTGATGGGATATTTTTGCGGATCTGTTTCTTCAGCAAAAATTCTCTCCGCGGTTTTATAAACAGGCACCAAAAGAGTGTGTTTTTGCGCTTCGGGATTCAAAATAAATACTTCGCCCAAATTTTTATCTTGCTTCTCTGCTTTCAGTGTTGCAATTATTTCCTTTAGGTTTTCGGCGTTAGTGCCGAAAACAAATAAGCTTTCAATCGGCAAAATCAGGTTTTTTACTTTCTCAAATAATTGCTCTTCTACAACTTTGGCATTAAGCAAATTTTGAAGCCGTTTCCTTTGGTATTTTTGCGGCTCTATTCTTACACCCCTGCCTACTGATTGCAGAACAAATTTTTTAGCGTCGCTTCCAACGCCAATATTTATAAACAAAATAATATTAGGTCTGTTAGAATCCCAACCTTCATAAAAGGAACGAGATCCCATTAAAATATTTATATCAGAATCATCCCGGTTTATTAAACTAAAATAACTTTCATTTTCAAAACTTTCATTTATCTCGTATTCCTCAAGTTTGTCTTTTAGCCATCCGGAAATATCACCGATTTTGATTAACGCAAATGGTTTATCAGCAGTCGTAAGTTTGAAAATTAATTCTTGACGATTGCCGGGGATTTTCAAAACTTCAATCTTGCCTGGAGTTCTGGCGTTCAAAACATATTTCAGAATATCTTTATATTCTAATTTTAAAACCAAATCAGCGTTGATAACACACTTCAACTCCTCAAATACGAATTTAGCATTATTACTAAATTCTTGGGCAATTTCCTCTTTTGCTTTTTTGAGTAAATCATCTCTGATTTCATTTTTCGCAACTTTTTCTAATTCTCTAAAAAACAACTCTAAATCAGAATCTTCTGTATTAACAGAGTTCACTAAGGTTAAAAGAAGCGGGCAATGATAAAGTGTACTATCAATCTGCTTTATTTTTTCAAAATGTTTATTAATATAAGTTAAAAGTAAAAGTGTTTTTAGAACAATTTTCTGTTTTTCCTGAGGCGCAAAATCTGTTTCATCTCTAAACGCTAATGCTTCTTGATTCGAAACATAAACATGCTTACCATACCCTTCTTCTACAAATTTTGATAGATTAAAGTTAAAAGCGCAGGTTGCAAAATCCCTCAAGTCAGTAAAGGTCGCAGAAAAATTAAATAAAAATCCGTTTCTTGAAAGTATGGAGTATAAAATTTGCCGTTTGCTATCTTCTTTATCGCCTTTATGTGCTTCATCTAAAAGAATATACCATTTGCCGCTATTATCATAATTCCTAAAATTAACAATTTTTTCTTTTTGCTCATCAGAAATCAAATCAGAACGATAATAAAAAACAGTTATTTCATTTTTGGCAAACGGCAGAGCATTTTCTCTTTTAACACTTTCATAATCTCTCAAATTTTTAAGGTTTATCTTTGTATCAAAATTGAAACTGTTAAATTCCTCAACATGGTTCTTGAATTGTTCTAAAAGATCGTCGCGGTGCGCCAAAAAGAGAATATCCCGTTCTGGTAATTCTTTTTTTGCAATGAGTTTACCTAAAAATTCTATCAGTTTAACAATAATCAGCGTTTTACCCGAGCCAGTCGCCATCCAAAAACTCATACGGTTAATAAAATAGGCAAAAGAAATTTTGGAATTTACAACAGGATAATCCTTGTCGTATTCTAAAAGATATTTCGCTGTTTTTTTGCCTTCTTTCTTCTTTAAATCATAGTCAAAATTCTCTGAGAGCCCATTTGCTTGATAGAGTTGGAACAAATCCAGTTTATTTTCTTTTTCATCTTTGAAATAAAGCCACAAACCCTTGAGTGCATTTTGTAGCCCTTGTTTTTGAAAATCAAAAAGCGTTTTTTCTTTTGAAAATCTGCCAAAATCAAACCCCTGCCATTTTGCAGGCAGGTCTTCAAAAGAAATATCGTTTGCAATGTTTTGTAAATATAATTTCATAATGCTAATAAGTTGGTAATAATCTTTATCATTTTGTCTTTTTCTTTAGGATTACTCACTGCTATCAAAATCGCCAATGTTGTTAACGCATTATCATTAATCTTTTTCTCGTTATTTATTCTATACAAATAATTATTCTTATCAAGATAATAGATAAATAAAAAAGAACCTATGCGTTTATTGCCATCAACAAACGGATGGTCTTTGATAATAAAGTATAAAAGATGGGATGCTTTTTCCTCCAATGAGGGATATAATTCTCTGCCATCAAAGGTTTGATAAATATTTCCTATAATATCTTTAAGTTTATCTCCACACTCCTGTCCAAAAAGATTACTTGCTTCACTTTTGACTATTAGTTCTTTTTTAATTTTGCCAATTAACATTTTTGCTTCATTGTATTGCAAAATATATTTTTCTTTTCCCTTTTTTGCGAGAATTAGTTTTTCCCTGTCATATTGCTCCAGCAGACTAAGAGTTCTGGAGTAGGAAGAAAGCAGACTTAAAATTTCTTGCTCTTGCCCGGCAAGCAATTTATGTCTGGATTTATCCTGAAGCAGAGCAATTGCTTCCTGTAAGTTCTGAAAAGAGTTTTGATATTGGAGAAGTCGTTTTTCGTTTATGGTATAACCTTTAATTAAGTGTTCTTTCAACGTTCTTGTTGCCCAGATACGAAACTGTGTACCGCGAAGTGATTTAACTCGATAACCAACTGATATGATTACATCAAGATTGTAGAAATCTACGTCCCTTTCCACATGTCTTGCGCCTTCTTTTTGAACTATTCGGAATTTCCGAATAGTTGGTTTTTGTTTTAACTCACCCTCTTTATATATATTCTTGATATGCTCGTTAATTGTTGGAATACCTTTATCAAAGAGCATAGCCATCTGTTTTTGTGTAAGCCAGACAGTGTCTTCTTCAAGTCGCACTTCTAATTTTGGACCCTCTTTGGACTTATAGATAATTACTTCGCCCTTTTTAATTTCTTGTTCTCTCATAAGGAATTTATTCCCACCAAACCAACGGCTTAATAAGTTTATAATCTAAATCTTTGATATTGATTTTAGTTCCGTCTTCAAATTCCACATTGCTGTCGCTAATTTTCTTAATCCATTTGCCAGTAAGGTTAGAGAGTGTCTCGGCAATGTCTATATTTGGGTAGAGTTGTGATAAATCAACCTTGACTTTTTCATTTTCATAATCAATTTCCAGCGCTTTGAGCATTTTTTCGTCTTTCATAAAAACATATTCTTCGTATGGGGTCTTTGACGGTGAATTAAACAAATCGCCATCTTCATATTTACAATTCGCCAGTGCTTCTTCGTATTGCTCAAGCTCGTAATACTTGAAAAACCCACCGCCCTGATAATTCCCCTCTTTTAGAGGGGTGTCAGACGAAGTCCGACGGGGCATTAGATCCTTTGATATGCCAGATTTATCATAAGATAAAACCTTTTTCATTCTTGGTAAAACTACCGAATAAAAGTGCTCGCCCATCTCAACCCCAATCCATTTTCTGCCAAGTTTGTGGGCTACTGCTGTGGTGGTTCCAGAGCCAAGAAAGAAATCAAAAACAATGTCCGCAAGATTAGAACTTGTTTCTATTGTTCTTTTAAGCAAAATTTCTGAATTCTCGGTTTGAAAATCCCAATTAGAAGTATAACCAGAGATATCGGTCCAATTTGAATCAACCTGTTTTATCCCTGTAGGTGCTAGCAAGTACTCAACTTTTATATCGTCTTTGAGTTTACATTTTGGACATCCTTGCCAAATACCTTCACTATGAACATAGCCACATTTTCTGCATTTCAATCTTATTCTTTTTTCACTTTCCATTTGTTTTATGCTTTCTTGTCCGTATGTCCAGTGCCGCCTTCTTGGTGGATTAAATAAATATCCAAAAATATAAAGTGGCTGTCCTTGGCCCTGTGAATCCATAGCGTGCCATCTTTCTACTTTTGCTTTTAATAATTTTTTAAATAAAACATTAAAGAGGAAGGTTTCTGTTTTGGAATAGAAAAACAAGGAATCTGTTGCGGTATTAAATCGTTTAATTTTCGGATCTTGTTTACTTATTCTACTTATCGCTATTTCATTTCTAAAATTTTCCTTTCCGAAAATGTCGTTCATTAGTGGCCTTACAATCCAATTTCCGTTGTAATCACATCTTACAAAAATACTTCCTTTTTCATTCAAAATATCTTTTGCCAATTGTAATCTATTTTCAAGTAATGTTGCCCAAGATGAATCTTTATACTTTACAGAATAAAAATAATCAGCATCCTGTTCTTTATTAAACGGAGGATCAATGTATATTGTCTGCACCTTTTCTTTGAATTTCGGCAGGATTGTGTTTAATGCTTGATAGTTTTCGCTTTTTATCAGCCAGCCGTCTAAAGATTTGTCCAAGTCATCAAACTGATCTAAAATCTCAATCTCTAAATCCTTGAAATACTTTGTATCAATTGGCAGATGCCTAAATTCCCCTTTTATTAAAAGGGGTGTCTGCGAAGCAGACGGGGTATTTTC
>Ga0208461_1003909_pt1 | contig 10789 bp, 7 predicted proteins | sample AD_JPNTR4_MetaG_FD_184448 | JGI IMG/M metagenome (GOLD analysis project Ga0208461, IMG submission 184448) | Active sludge microbial communities of municipal wastewater-treating anaerobic digesters from Japan - AD_JPNTR4_MetaG (SPAdes) (version 2) | ecosystem: Engineered > Bioreactor > Anaerobic >... | reverse complement strand
CAGGATTCGAACCTAGATCCACGGATTCAAAGTCCGGTGTGCTGCCGTTGCACCATGCCCCAGTATGTGACCCTTATTTTAACATAAATTCAAACCGCTGCAACAGCATATCATTGCAGAAACAACCAAGACATCCCGAAAATACAAGCCCTAAACAGTCCAAGTCTTGCCGCAGTTTTGACAGACGGCAATATTACGCGTCTTAGCCTCCACTTTATAGCGCCTGGGTTTAATCAGTTCCCAAATCAGCTTGGGTAGCGTGAGGAAAATCCATAAGATTGGCTCGAGATACCATCCAACAAAAATCCAATACCAGACGCTCTTCTTTTTCGTCTTAATTTCTGTTTCCGAAACAATTTGGACATTCACATCGGTTGAACCACAGCGTGGACATTTCATAATAACCTCTTTCTAGCATCGTTTTACAGCTTTATATAAAGTTAACGGAACAGACATTCATTATAAATGATTTTATCTTCTTTAATTGTTAACATAAATACTAATTTCTATTACCTCAATCCATTCATCGGGCACGATACAATCAAAGCCGGCTAAAAAATAAACCCATTTTCATGGGTTCACTTTTTTAATTTGGTCGTTCAAGAGCCAAAGTAATTAATGCGATTGCCGCTCCGTAAAAAATCCTCTCGGAAATTACCGGAACCAAACCTGCGTGCAAAAGAGGATGAACAACACCCATGCTACAGAAAAAACAAGAGCAATCAGCATGCCAGCCAAAATAGCGTGGAAAGTAAACTGTCGTGCTTCGGCTTTAGTCATTTGTTCGCGGTCGGTCTGGCCAGCGGCAATCGCTCGCTGTTGCTCTTTCTTCTCTCGGCGGATGCGCTTGTCATGCCAGGGCATGCCGTCTACGTCCATGTTGCAAATCACACGGCCGTCGTAATTGAGTGCTGACTAATTATTCCTAATTTCTTTTTATCTTTTTCGAATAATGGTGAAAATGCCTATAATTCCAATGACTATGCCCACGACCTGTAACAAATATATGATAAATAAAAGAGCCATCGGAGGATTAATAATTACATGTGTAACTATTAACAACGGTAATAGAACCCCCAGCAAAAGGCATACACCACTGGCATATACTAAATATTTAGGATTTACTTTACCAAGGTTCACTTGTACAACCAACAATTAACCAAATGGCCATTTCCAAGATTAAATTCAGGTGGAGTGGTTACATCACATTCTCCAGCAATCATCTTGCTGCATCGCGGATGAAATCTGCATCCTTGAGGTGGATTTACCAAGCTCGGCGGCTCACCTGGGGGAACATCTTGAAACTCGTCTACATTTTTAGGATCAGGATCAGATGTTGCTGCAAGCAGCGCATGGGTATACGGGTGAGCAGGGCGAAAGACCAAGTCCTCCACTTTAGCTTTTTCGATAATCTCACCAGCATACATGACAAAAATATATTCTGAAAAATATCGTACCGTAGCCAAGTCATGGGTGATGTAGATCACAGCTAAGTCGTGGTTTTCCTGCAAATTGCGTAGCAATTTGAGAATTTCGACCCTGACTGAAGCATCCAACATAGAGACTGGTTCGTCAGCAACCAACAAACGCGGGTTCAGAATCATTGATCTCGCAATTACTACACGCTGTTGCTGACCACCGCTCAGCATGTGTGGGAACTTGGGCAAAAATTCCTCAACAGGGGTCATCTTTACTTCTTCAAAGACACGGTGAATTCGCTCCAGACGTTCAGCTCGATCTTTTACACCATGAATAATTAAAGGCTCTTCCATAATCTGTTGCACGGACATGAAAGGTGGAAGTGCCCCGTAGGGGTCCTGCTGAACATACCCAACTAATGAGCGATACTCGCGCAGCCCGCGTCGATCCATGGAAGCAAGTGAGCGTCCTTCAAATATCACATCACCTTTTGTCGGAATATTAATGCCTAAAATTGTTTTCATCAAACTCGACTTGCCACATCCACTCTCGCCAACGATGGCAATGGCCTCTTTTTGGTACAATTGGAAACTAACACCATCTACTGCACGCACGTAACCCGCATGTCCAAAGCCGAAACGCCGCAGTTCGAACCACACATGTAAATCCTGTAAGGAAAGCAGTATTTCATCAGTCGGGTTTTGCACAGTACTCTCCAAGCTTGAGTTTCTCTCATTTAAAGTTTGGACTGTTTCATCTTCTGGATTGTTGTTCATTTTAACTTTACCTCATTAGCATGCTCATATAACCAGCATTTGACTTGGTGACCATCTAACTGATAAGTGGGTGGTTCTTCTACACATTTCTCAAATCGCATATGACATCGGTCAGCGTACCGGCAACCTGTCGGTGGGTTAATCAAGGAAGGTGGTTGACCTGTAATAAATTCTGGTTCAACTGAGCTGCGTAATCGGGGTACCGATGCCATCAGTTTGGCAGAATAAGGGTGAAATGGTTTCGAAAAGAACTGGTGCGATTCGCAAACCTCAACGATTTGTCCGGCGTACATCACTACCACCCTATCAGCGAGCTCACTTGATGTCGAAATATCATGCGTAATCAGAACGAAACTGGTCGAATATTCATTCTTGATACTTTTAAGCAAGTTCATGATATTCGCTTGGGTCAGTACATCCAGCGCAGATGTAGGTTCATCTAATATAACCAACTGGGGAGAGGTTACTAAGGCCTGGGCAATAGCAACACGCTGACGCATTCCACCAGAAAGCTCAAATGGATAACGTGAAATAAAATCTATCGGTACACCTACATGCTGAAACATTTCCCTGGCTTGATTTAAGGCACTTTCCTTATCTCCTATTCCATGAGCAATTATTGGTTCAGCGACTTGTTCTCCCACCCTGATTACAGGGTTGAGTGAGTTCATAGCAGCTTGGGGTACCATCGACATTTTGACCCAACGGACATTTTGCCTAAACTGTTCATCACTCAATTTCATGATGTCATTACCATCTAGGAATACTTGTCCAGAATATTCGCCTGCATTCTGTGGAAGTAATCGCAAGATGGCTTTTGCTAAGGAACTCTTTCCACAACCAGATTCACCGACTACCACAACAGCTTTATTTGTGGGTAATGTAAAATCTACATTATCTACTGCTTGTACATCTCCACGCTCCGTCTTGAAATATAATTTTAAGTTTTGAACTTCGAGTAAGGTTCTCTCTTCAGTCATTTTTACATTCCTCTTAAACGTGGGTTGAATAAACGGTCTAAGGCGAAACCTAACATGGCGAACGCTAAACCGGTAATCATCAACAATACCGCAGGCTCTAAAATCCAATAATATTGTCCGCGATATAAAGCGGCATTTTCGTATGCATCGTTAATCACCTTACCCCAAGTCGGGACGACAGGATCTCCAACGCCTAACAAGGCCAATGAAGCCTCTAAAAACACATATGCAGGCACAGATGAAATAAGCGTTGGAAGCAGTAAAGGAATGATGCGAGGTATCAAATATTTAGAAATAATACGCCCGTCTGACGCCCCATAAGCTCTTGCTGCTTCAATATAGGTGGACTCTTTGATCTGCATAAACATTGCTCGATAAGACTTGATGCCCCCAGTAAAAATACTCAATGCAATCGTAACACCTAAGATAGTCATCAAATTGCGCGAATAAAAGGTCCCAACCATAATCAAGATTGGCAGGAAAGGCAAGACCATATTAATTTCTGTGAGGCGCTGAATCAAACCATCAACCCAGCCTCCATACCAGGTTCCGATCGCAGCAAAAATCATGGTCAGCACAGAGGTGCCCACTGCTGCCAACAAACCAAATACCAATGCCACCGGGATACCCCACAAAAGTGGTAAACCAATATCACGTCGCATGTGGTCGGTGCCCGCCCAACCGAAAACCTGCCCCTGCAGAACAAAGTCTACGTCAAGGGTCGAATTTTCTTCAAAGTTAATTGCTTCAACAACAAATTGATAATCTCCTTGAACTGCTGTTCGGCTCTCGTCACCTTTTTGTATGAATAACCCTATCTGAGGAGAGATATTCCCTAAATTCTTTTTTAGTTTTGAGTCTTGGCTGATCGGATATGTGTAACTATTACGAACTCCAAAACTACCTACTCTAATCTCACGGTCATCCGGTGTAACCACTCGAATCGATACATGGGGTGGGCGAGATTCATATTTTGAGTTGAAATAAAAGACAATATCTTGTGGAAAGGTAGCATAATAATAATTTAATGGAAAAATAATTGTCGATATGCGTGTTCCACCTTCCGTTACCACTTCCGTAACCTCGACACCTTCATCTTCCAAACCCAATTCAATTGATTCAATAAGTTTATCTGTTCTAAACCAGTTAAACCAAGTTGGAGGAACATTACGGGGATTTCTGCCCCATACTTCTTCCCCGCCACGCCATTTGGACACAGCCGTATCATATGGGATCTTTATAACCACAATAATTGCAGCGATAATCAAGAGAACGATGATGATTGTTCCTGCCACTGCTGAGGGATATTTAGCAAATTCCTTGAGGTTCTCCTTCAATTTGCTCATTGTGCACTACCTCCACCACCAACCTTTACTCGCGGATCGACTAAAGCGTAAATAAAGTCTAACAAAAACACAGTAAGTGCTAAAAGATAAGCATATATTATTGTAGTTCCGACAATCACAGGGGTATCGTAAAGCCCAATCGCCCTATAAGTAATTGACCCCAAGCCTGGCCACTTAAAAATTGTTTCTGTGATCATTGCGCCTGTCCAAACTCCTATCAAAAGCAGAGCAAAACTCGTAATAATAGTAGGAAGCGTAGGACGTAAAATATAGCGTCGCTCGATTTCACGTGAAGTCAAGCCCTTTGCTTTAGCTGTTTCGACATAGTCTTCGCTAGAATAGATCAAGAAAAAGGTTCTCCAGTTATAAAGGCTAATAAAAAACGAACTAATAAAAAGTGATCCTGCTGGCAAAATCAGATGCTTAAGAATACTTAACGTTCTACCTATCCAAGTTGGTGGGATGGGAGCATCAATCACACCGCTAAATGGTAGGATCTTTAATTCAGCAGCAAAAATCAACACTAGAAATATTCCAAAAAACCAAGGGGGAATAGACGAAAGTGGCGAAAGTGTTACGGTAACTTTATCCCAAAAGCTACCATAATGCCTAGAAAGAGAAAGGGCTAAAAATAGAGTGCTGAAAAATAATACCAATTCTGAAGAACCCATTAATAAAAGTGTGTATGGCAGACGCTCTATAATTATTTGTCGAACATTCCTAGATCCACTATCACTTGTCAAATGTTGGGCTCTACCTAAATTAAGCGTGAGTGCGTTTCTAAGGTAACGAACCGTCCTAACCGCAAGAGGTTGATCCAATCCTAATCGTTCAATTTCACTCGCAATTCGCTCTTCAGCCAATTTGGCTTTCGTCGCAGGTTCCATATTGCGATAAGCCGGGTCCATGGCAATGCTCATCGTGACGTTTTCTTGAATCGATGCTTTCATCATTTGGTCAACATAGCCACCCATATTTGCAATCATAATCGTAAGGTATATACCCACAACTACTGTCACAAACAACGAGACTATCCTAACCCCAGAATAGCGGATAACTCTTATAAAAGTGCTCGTTGAAGAGTTTTTTTTCTTTTCCTGGACTACCGGTTTAGCGCTTTCAACCATCGTTCCCATGGAACAACCTCCTTGATTACAAGTAGGGGCAAGGATAGGAGTCCTTGCCCCTTTCTTGGTCAAAAAATTTTATATGTTAGCTCAATAGCGGCTTACTCTACCGTAACAAATTCAAACGTTTCGAATGTAGGTATAGCAACTACCTTAGAAACGGTCACAACTTCGATCTTGCTTGAACCAGCAACGAATTCAGCCAAAGTGTCCGCAGGAACCGTTATGGTGTAATGGCCCTCTTCGACGAGCTCTGCTTCAATCGTTGCTTTAATCATGTTGGTACCATCGTATACTAAACCAAACACACGCTCAAGTTCATCGGCTGTATATGGTTCACCCTTAAAGGTCACGTATACATCAAAGACGATGTCAGTTCCAAGTGGTGCAGTATCTGGACCGTCAATTTCAAGTTCCGCAATCTTGGGATCGCCATAGCGTGCCCATTTATCGACTGGATCGACGAAGTCAAAGTTGTTGGACAACGTACCGACCTTTTCAGTCAGGGCAACCTGTGAAAGGATATATGGACCAGTTCCGATATTGTAGTTGTTGTACTTTTTGAAGAAAGCAATGGCATTATTGTAACGTTCGGTAGCCTCTTCAGGGGTGATGTAATCGGAGAGAACGTTTGCGTAGGGGATGTACCCTTCGGCTGCCATTTCAGTTAGTTTTTCGGTCAAAATATCAAGGCTTGGTCCACCAATCAAATTCAACCATTCAACAGTCTTGGTCTCTGTAGATTCTTGATCAGCCTTATCAGCAGAAAAAGCTACTAGATCATCTTTATCAGCTTCCGCAGCCGCAGCTAACACGTGCCATGAACCTTCACCGTAGCTAAAGGAGGGCCAGAAGGCGCCGATGTTTAATTCTGCATCAGTCTGCATTGAGGTGTAGTAGGCTTCGATAATCAGCGGCTTCTCAGAGACAATCTTCCATCCTTCAAAATTCGCTAAAATCGCTGCAGCATTCGGTGCATAAGACTCATCATAGATTGGAGACCCTTCCTTACCCATGTCAAGTCCGATGATCCAATCAAAGATCATATCGGCAAGGGTGAGGGGCGAGCCATCATGCCATCGGACAGTATCCCACAGATCTTCTGGGTAATACACAACGCTCTTAATCTTAGCTGTGTAATACTCTTTGGCATCAGCTTCTTCCTTAGCAGCGGTTGCCGCTTCTATTGCAGCACCTGCAGAAACAATTGCTTCATCAGCAGCGGCTTCTTCTTCGGGAGTTACACAATTGATTAATGCATCCAAAGCTGCTTGAGCTTCTTCTACGGCAGCTTCAGCTTCTGCAATTTCTTCTTCGGTGGCATCTTCTGCCAAGCCTTCTAATGCAGCTTTCGCTTCTTCAAGTGCGGCCATACCGGCTTCGCAGGCTGTCTTTTCTTCCGCAGTTTGTGCTGCCTTTTCAGCTTCTAATGCGTCTTTGGCGGCGTTAGCATCTGCCAGAGCAGTCTCTGCCGCGACAAGAGCATCTGCAGCTGCAGCTTTCTCACGTTCAAGTTTTTCTGCGGAGGTGATGAAAGTTTCATTCACAGCATCCCAGTCTGCCCAGACATCTTCCGGCACAACAATTTCGGGTTCGAAATCTAAACTCACCCAGTCGAGGGTCTTCCTGATGGGAAGTCCTTCCTGAGCAGTGATTTCAGCCCGGTCAAAGCGCTGTGGCCAAATCAAGCCTGTATACGGATCATACATATAGGCTTCTGCCCAGGTAGCACGGCCAATAGCTTGGTCAAATGCCCAGTTAGATCCAGCAATGGGATTCCATGGATCAACAAACAGGTCGGGAGCACCCCAACGTAAGGTTCCACCAACTTGATCCTTAAAGCGGAGTGTATATGGCCATATTTGTGAACCATCGACACCAGCAGCTAAGTCATATGTGACTTGAAGTTTATCGCTATATGGTGTGAAGTTCTTACCATCGATCAGCCAGACATGGATGGATTCTTTCAACGCCAATTCCAACATTTCTATCATGGCGGCATCCCGCTCTTCAGGCGTATTGAACTTATTGTAGGCTAATGCATCAGCTAACTGACCATAGCGGGTATCCATACCCGTTGGGAACGCTTGCCAGGTGCTTGAAAAACCATAAGCTGATTGGGGTGTGTCGAAAAATTCAAAATTGTCGCCTTCATCGCGGTCAATAACTGTAGCTGACCAGGCACCAGTATAAATGTGCCAAAGTCCGTCTGCCACATTTCCGCCGACCCAAATCGGAGAGGCTTCAGTAGACGTTTTATATTGGCGATCAGTTGCAAAACCAATACTTTCCAATTGATTAGCAACATAGTCACCTATAGGAATGCGCGTTTTATCGGAGTCGTTACGGATGAGCAGGATCAAAGTTACTTGTTCACCCTGATACATGTACTTTCCATCTTCTTTCGTAACACCACTAATTCTGCTCATTACATTATCAAAAGCTTCTTGCGCTTTTTCCGGATTGTAGGCATATTCTGCTTCTAAGCGACGGATAACTTCGATATAGCGCGTATAGTCGGGCATGTTGGTGACGATACTCCAGAACTTAGGTAGAGCCCCACCGTTAAAAACTTCGCGGTTGATATAATCTCGATCAATCAACCAGTTCATCGCTTCCCGAGCTTCTGAAAAATAGAAGGGGTTTACCTTACCGGTCGACTTATCGAAAGTTGGGCCATACAAATTGAAGGTTAATTCATAGTAAAGGCCATTGCTTTCAGCGTAAGGTAATCCTGCCTCTTCGATCTCAGGAAGTTTATCAGATGAAACTCCAGCTGCAAATATATCGATCGCCCCTGCTTTGATTTGGGTAACAGCTGAGTCGGTATCTACGACAGAAACGACAATATTGTCAAACCACCCACCATGACGAGGGCCTTCTGGTGTTTCTTCAGTGGGTGCTTCTGTCGGAGCCTCCGTAGGAGCTTCCGTTGGAGCCTCAGTTGGAGCTTCGGTTGGAGCTTCGGTTGGACCTCCGCATGCAGATAGAAAAACGCTCAGTACAACCAAGACTCCTAGTATTAAATACAGTTTATTCTTCATGCTTATTCCTCCTTAGTGGAAATACGTGAGATTGGTGATTCAGAATAGCTATTCACTTGCTTATCGGGCCCTCCGCACACTCTTATTCAAGTTCTAAGCTTTCCTTTCAAATAGGATAATACTACTTTCATCTATAGGGCTTCTAACGCAAAAAATATTATCATGAGGCATGAATGTTGTCAAGAAAACAAATGAATTATTATCATTATTTCGGTCAATATTCCCGTGTGCAAATTCGTCGACAGGTGGTCTGTTTTTTTTGCATATTTTAATCGATCCAAATAGCTGTACTACTGCTCCTTAGTATAAAACTTTTCAATTTGCTGCCAGGTTGCGCCTTTTGGTATGACCACGTCCGAAGAACTTGCCCAAACCATGGGATGCGGCAGCAAGGGAATCGCAGGTAAGTTGGCTTTCAGGAGCTCCCACGGGTCTTGGGATTCGGGTGGTGCCAGCCGCATTTGTTTTTCACCACAAGCTAAGTCAAAAGCAGGGTCAGCCCAACCGGCTAAATTGGTTCCAATCCATGCGTTATCAGCTGAAGGGATCGCCTTGCTTAGATATAGGTGGCACGGGTCTTGCCCAGTGGTTTGCCAGCTCACCAGCGCTAAGTCGAATTGCCTGCCAAAAAGCACGCCCTCTGGCCCCGGTGCGTAGAGCTCCGCAATCGGCAATGCTTGCCAATGGACTTCTATGCCACAATCGCCTAAGCGTGTCACAATCCATGTTCCGATTTGCTGATCGAGCTCTGCCTGACTCGTCAGAAGGTTGAGGCTCAGCGGGGTCAGATCAAACACACCGTTGATACCTTGCGCCATTCGTGGAGTCGTCGGGTCGTTATCAGCGTCAATCCAGCCTGCTTGATCCAGCAGGGCTTCCGCATCCAAGCCGGCTGTCCAATCTTCCCACGGGGGGAGCAGCTCAGCCGGTAATTTTTCCGACAGCACGGCATTCGCCAAAACAGCCGGCTGTAAGCAGGCTGCCACAGCCTGCCGCACGCGCAAATCACCAAAATAATCCGGTCGATCACCAGCCCAGACAGAATAACCCTCATCATACGTGGCAGGGTTAATCCCAAAAACTAACTGTTCAAAGCTCTCCTGAAACTCAATGTGTAGGTCTGCCGTTTGATCAAAGGTTTCAAGTGCTGGTTTATCGAGGTTTTCCAACCCGTAACTGCTATCCAACAGATCGCACTCCCCCGTGGAGACCATATGCATCGCTTGATAAACATCGGGGACTATGAGGAAATTTAGCAAGTCAAAAGCAGGTAAGCCATTTCCTGCACCAAAGTAATATGGGTTTTTCTCTAAGTGCAATGCCTTGCCCGGCTCCCAATCCATCAGGCGGTATGCCCCCCAGCCTGGCGGGGTTTGTGCCGCAGCTGGCGCTGCTGCAACTTGATCTGCTTCTAAGCCTGCCAGTAAATGCGCCGGCAGCGGCATCCAGAAGAACGCCCGCAAGTTGCCAGTGGTGAAGCCTGTCAATCCCTGCCACCTGATTGTTTGGTCATCCTGCGCTTGGAAGCTCATCGTCCGTTCCAACGCCCAAGCATCCGCTGGTAAGTTGGCGTGTTGGGCAAACATATAAGAAAGCTCGACGTCTCCTGCCAGCAGAGCTTCGTCATCAGACCAACGCAAATCAGGGAGCAGAGAATACGTTACGGACATTTGGTCCATACTAAATGCGCCGCTTTCCCATTCCACGGCGCAAGCGCTCTCTTGGCAGCCCGCCGGTCGGACTAGCACGCCGGGCTTAAATACCACCACCTCGCCTGTCGCATCCACCACCAGGTCTCCAGGTTCAACTGCGACGGGGTTCAAGCTGATCAAGCCATTTTCCAAGCTTGGGTACTGGCTGAGGATCGAAGGTGCATAGGTGCCTAGCTCGGCGTCCCATGTAAAGGGACCGTCATAGAGCGCGGCAAAAACGCTCTCCGTTGCGCGGTTAATTTGTCCAGAATAACGGTAGAGACTAGGTGGTTCCTCGGCAATGCAAATATTCAAAACTTTAGGGGGTGGCAGCGTTGCCGTAGAAGTTGATGTGGAGGTTGGCTGCCAGTTTTCAGTCTCGGTGGGGCTGGGCAGTGCAGTCGCC
>Ga0208461_1003903_pt1 | contig 10794 bp, 8 predicted proteins | sample AD_JPNTR4_MetaG_FD_184448 | JGI IMG/M metagenome (GOLD analysis project Ga0208461, IMG submission 184448) | Active sludge microbial communities of municipal wastewater-treating anaerobic digesters from Japan - AD_JPNTR4_MetaG (SPAdes) (version 2) | ecosystem: Engineered > Bioreactor > Anaerobic >... | reverse complement strand
CCAGCGCTGCAGACGGTGACGGCGCTGTTCTGGATTCTCCGGCAACACCAACGGGCGACCGCGCCCATCCACCACCAATCCCAACAAACCACCCATGACCTGCACCTTGCCACCATGTCCCGGCGCGCCCAGGCCGATGTCAAAGCGGCGGTTGGGACGCAATTCCAACGTCGCGCGCTGACCCGGCAACAAGGGCCAGAGTTCCAGCTCCCCATAATGCGCCTCGACATCAAGGGTGCTGCCATCCTCGTAGATGATGCGCATCTGCAGGATTCCCTCGCCGGGGTGCGCCTTGCCCACCGGCGAGATCACCGTCCCGAGCGGCACCAGAGTCCCGGCGTCGAGCGCCGACGCTGCCGCCAGGGGCTTGATCCCCGCTATCGCTCCCAACGCCGGCGCCGCGCGGTTCGTGTCCAATAACACCGTCGAAATGCCCGTAGGTTCTAAGCCGTCCAGTAGCGTCAGGAGAATCTGGCCCGGACGAGGCATGTGGACCAGGCTCCCCCCGGAGACCAGGATCGGATCAAAGCCCGGCAACAGGCCCTCCTGGCTTTCGCCCCAGATCTTGCGCGCCTCACGCGCCGCGCTGCGAAGCATCTCACGCACTACCGCCTGTTCCACCCACAGTTCTGGCAGCTGCTGCGGGATGGTCCAGGGCTTGAGCGCGCGGTTATACAGGACGGCGAGAATCTGAGCCACATCCAGCTCTTCGGGCAGCCACTGCTGCAAGGCTGCAACCCCCTCGTCTTCCGCCAACGCCAGCGCCCCGTAGACGCTGCCTTTCTGGCTATGCACCGAAAGCGCCAGTTCCCCGTGCTGACATGCCGCGATGGTGATACTCGCCGCGCCCACATCCACGCCCAGCACACCGCGCTCCTGCCGCCCCTCGCGGTGCCAGAGATATTCCACCACCCGCCCAAACGCCGTCGCCGTTGGCAGCAGGGGCAGGCGGCTCCAGGCAGAAAGCGTGTCCACGCCGGGCAATTTGTACAGCCGCTGTTCGATATAGAGCTGCTCGAGCAACGCCTGCGTTGGACCGAGATGCTCCGTATCCACCGTCGGGCGGACGTTATCCACCACATCTACCGTCACGATTTCGCCCAGTAATTTGGTCACCTGCGAACGCAATTTGGCATTGCCCGCGTAAATCAGACGGGGGCGACGATCGCTTTCGAGCATCGAAGCGCCCAAAGCAATGGCGTCGGCCAGCTCCATGACCGGACGGCTTGCGCCGCCATCCACTCCCCCCACCAGCAACACCACGTCCGGCGCCAGATCGCGCACCGTCCGCGCCCAGGTCTCCTCGGGTGAACGCAGACCGCCCTCGCGGCAGAGCACCGCCTCCACTGAAGCGTAGATCGAGGCCGCAGCGTGATAGGCGCTTTCCAGGCTCATTTCGGGCACCAGGCCCGCCAGCACCACATGCAAGGGCTCCGGCGCACTCAAAATCACCACGAAAGCGTCCGTTCCGCTCAGGCCCTCACGCGGCACGATCACCTTTCCATTGGCGTGAAACTTACGGCCAGTGATGCGCTCCAGGTCCCGAATGGCGTGAACCACCCCCACGCTGACATCGTTCCAGGGGGCGCCGGCGGTCGTCAGCGCTTCCGCCTGGGCGACGAAACGATAGCTCTCGGCCACCCGCTCCAAGAGCAGCAAATTGGTGTTGACCGCGCCACAATCGGCGACCAGAATGGATTCGATGGTCTGCTCTTCGGTCATGCTTTAGCTCCCCGTCAGCCTGGAAATCGCTTCCATCACCGCTCCCACCACAGCCCACCAGCGCCCGATAAATAACGTGAGCGCTGAGGTCAGCGCGCCGCCAAACGCCACGGCCAGAGCCACTGTGATGAAACCACGTCCTAGCTGTTGGACCCAGGTTCCCAGGCGCGCGGAGCGGGGCGGCTCAGCCTCCGCCTCCGTCGTACGCGCGACGCGCACGCGGGGGGAGAAAGCAAATAACGCCAGAATGGTCCCCACCAGCGCCAACAGACCATCGAGAAAGGGCGACCATCCCCCCTGCAAGGTCACCGCCGCCCCCGTATCGCGCACCTGCGGGATGACAGTGCCCAGCAAGGCCCCGCTCACCGCCACCGCGGCGCCCACGCCGATGATGAAGCCCATGGAAATATTCCCGAACGCCGAAAAGCGGGGAAATCCCTTGAGCAGCAACAACGCCCCCAGGATCAGGGGCACAAGATACAGGCTGCGCGCCGTGCCCGTAAGCCGCGTCAGCAGCACCTCGCGCACCACAATCGCCAGCGCGTAGCCCACACCGCTGCCCACCAACAGCGCCAGCGCCCACCGATAGAGCAGGTTATCGCCGAGCAGATAGCTGAAAACCGCCAGGGTAATGATCGCGCCCGCGATGAGGGTTATCATATTCGTATCCATGGCCTTACCCCGTCTTCTGTTTGCCCGCCAGCAGATAGAACAACGCGCCCGCTGCCAGAAGACTCGCCGCCAGCCACTGGGTCATCAACAAGGCATCCAGGCGACGGCTGATGTCCTCCCGCGGCGGCAATCCACGGGCCTGCAAATAGGCCGCGACCCCCGAAAAGCCGCTCAGCCATCCAGCCTGAGCGGAGGCGTTGAGGTAGGGGCGGAGCTGCGGCGCCGCTGCGGCGCTCACCCCGGCGACGAGAGGCAACGCCGGTTTCCCCTCAGCGAGCCGCGCGCCATTGATGACCGCGGTCTGTTCCACCCAGGCTTTGAACTTTTCAGGCCGCGAGGTGAGCACCACGAGCAAGTCGGGCCCGGCGTCGGCAGCAGCGGCGCTCGTGAGAATCTGTGCCACGCCCGCCGTCCCTCCCGCCGCAAAGCCTCGGCTGACCAGGCTGTCGGGCGAGACATCAGGGCGTCCCAACGCCCAGGCAAAGCGGTCGGCGATGAGGCCGGGACCTTCCGGCAACGTGCTCACCGCCACAATCCGCGCCTCGCGGCTCAACAAATGCTCCAACAACGCCTCAACGACGAAGTCCATCTCATCCACATCAGCCAGGGTGTAGTCGAAGGCGATCCACACCTCCGCCCCGGGTTGCAGGGCTTCAATAGTGGTATACAGCGCGGAGATGTTAGGCTGCTCCGGCGGTTGCGCGAGGGGCGTTTCGGAAAAGCGCAATAGCGAGGCCAACACCAGCACGAGCGCCACCATCACCCGCACCATAACCGCAGGCCAGGAGGTCGCCCGAGCACGCGGTTTAGGCCGACCCTGGGCGCCCGCGTTACCTTCCAGCAGCTGCTGCCACAGTTGCGCCTCTTGAACCACAGTCTGCGGCAAGGGAACGGCCATGGCCGGCGTGAATTGAGCGGGCGCGTCTACCCCCGGCAACGCCGGCAGAAGTCCCGCCAGCCCGGAAAGGGGGCCTTCGCTCTCCGGGGCACTCACCGCCATCTCAAGCGCCGACGTCCCCGTCGCCGGCGACGTGGCCGTAGGCCGATACTGCTGTAACCAATCAGGAATTTCCGCGCGGGTCAACCCTTCCACAGGCGCTTCCTCGCCGGGGGGCGCTTCAGGGGCGCGGCTGGAATCCAAAGGCGCGGTGCCGGGCGGACGCAGTTGCTCCAGCCACATCGGGAGCTCGGCCTGCTCTAATCCCTCCGGCAGCGCCTCGACCGCGACAGCGCCGGAGCGCGGCCCCAACGCCCGCAGCCAATCCGGGACTTCGGCCGCCATTTCCCCCGCCCCCGTCCGGGTGCTTTCGGAAGCTGGCGCTTGCTGTTCAGGCCAGGTGTCCTCGGCGCCTAAATCCTCCCGGCCCCCAACGAAGCGTTCTTCCTCAACGTCCTCCTCCCAGGCAGAAAGCCAATCCGGCGTCGGGGCGGCAGGCATTGCAGGCGCTCCCGGCCTCTGAGCCGGCGTCTCTTCAGGCTCCATGACCCCGGCGAGCCAATCGGGCAGGGCCGCCGGTTCCAGGCTCGCTTCCGGCTCCTGAGGCTCCGGCTCCAGGATAGGCTCCGCAGCTGGCACTTCTTCCATGATGCCAGACAGCCAATCAGGGATTCCTTCTTCGGCAGCGATGGGAGGAGCGGCGGGTGAAGGGCCGGCCGCTTCCTCGACCAGGCCCGTGAGCCAATCCGGCAGCTCCGCAGCCGGTTCGGGTTCCGGCGCCGGGGCCGCAGTGGCCAGCGCGCTTTCTTCCGCCAGGCCCGTGAGCCAATCCGGCAGCTCCGCAGCCGGTTCGGGTTCCGGCGCCGGGGCCGCAGTGGCTGGCGCGCTTTCTTCCGCCAGGCCCGCGAGCCAATCCGGCAGCTCCGCAGCCGGTTCGGGTTCCGGCGCCGGGGCCGCAGTGGCTGGCGCGCTTTCTTCCGCCAGGCCCGCGAGCCAATCCGGCAGCTCCGCAGCCGGTTCGGGTTCCGGCGCCGGGGCCGCAGTGGCTGGCGCGCTTTCTTCCGCCAGGCCCGCGAGCCAATCCGGCAGCTCCGCAGCCGGTTCAGGTTCCGGCGCCGGCTCCTCGGCTCGCTCCACGAGCCAATCGGGCGCCGCGCCAGACGTCTCGCCCGGCTCAGGCGTCTCAGGCCCCAGGAACCCCATCAGCCAATCGGGCATAGCCTGCTGAGCGCCAGTCTCGCCACTCTCGCCGGCCGGAGCCGGACGTGTGGGCAGTGAGATTCCCTGCACGCGAGGGCCGGTTTCTTCGGTAAGCTTTGCCGCCGACGTCGCGGGTGTTTCCTCAGCCGGCACCAGCCGCGTATGGCATTGATCGCAGAAAATATTCCCCACAGGGTTTAACGTGCCACACTGCGGGCAGCGGATGCGAGTGCGGTAAAGCGGCGCACCGCACTCGCTGCAAAAGCGGCTGCTGTCACGGTTGAGCGTATTACATTTAGGACAGCGAATCATACGCCCCCCATCAATCGTCACTGTGCGGGCGCGTCATGCCAAAAAGCACCCGTAGACCGGTCAAGAGAATGCCCAACGCCACGCCGAGCGCCAGTCCGCGCATTCCGGCCAGCGCCGGGACGCGCTGGAGCCAATCCGCCACGCCCACGACCGTCCCCATGGCCCCCTGATAGGGCACGATGGCGAGGGGAATCGAGCCTATCAACATGACGAGGACCACCGCCAGAAAGAGCACGCTGCCGAGGTTGCGCCGCACTTTGAAAAGGCGCATCCCGCTCAACAGCAGCGTGACGGCCGTCAGCGCCAACAACGCCGATTGCCCCGGCGCCAGCAGCCCGCGCAGCAGCGTCTGGCCGAGAGCGCCGGCCGGGCCCTGCCAGAGCACCAGGACAAAGACCACGAGAGCCGACAGTACCACCCACAGGCTCGTGGACTTGCCCTTCCCGCCGCGCCGCAACCGCGTCAAATGCACGCGCAGTAATTGCAGGTAGGCCAGGATGAAGGCAAAAGCTCCCACGAACATCGCCCAATCAATGAGCACGGCTCGGATTTGGGGCAGCGGCTCCACGGGAATGAACGCGCCCAGCAACACCAACAGCCCGGCGCTGATCGCCACAGCGGTAGGGAGAATACGTTTGAACATCTCTAATGGCCTCCCCCACCCAACACCGAAAAGAGCGCCGTGAGCACCATGCCGGCAACGATCAACCAGCGCAGAAAATCCTGGACGCCAAGGCTGGCCCAAAAGACGGAGCGCTGTGTCGCTTCAGCGCCGCCGGCGAAGAGGTCCTCGCCCAAGACCAGCTGTTGGGGCTCCAGCAGGGTGAAGAGCGGCGCGAGCCCCAGCGGCGATACCGTCCCACCAATCGCACGTCCGCCATGACGGATCACTGCATCCGTCAACAGGCTGACTTCCTGGTCGAAGACGCCCAACATCATCGTCGTACCGCTGCCCTTCTCGGAGAGATAGGTCGCCGCCATCGCCGCATACATCGCCGGCGTCGCCGCCATGAATTGCACCAGTGTCGGGCGATAACGTTCAGGATTGCCCAGGCGGGTATAAGCCCGGCGCATCCAATCATCCGCCAGAACGTACAACGTCGGGTCGCCGGTCGTGATGAGGGGAGGTGTGTCATAAGCCGCCGCCAGGTCAAAGAGCGCGTGGAGGCTTTCCAGCGCAGCCAGGGACGTCATCGCGTCCTCGCCGGTGAGCGCCCCGCTGCCAAGAGTGATATGAATGAGGGCGCCTTCTTCCGCGGCGCGTCCCACCTCGCCTGGGAGGGAGCGGAAAATGGGGAAATCCCGCAAATATCTCGGCGGCGCCTGACGATGGCGGATTCCAATCACCGTCAGAGCTACCGCGGCGACAAGAGTGATACCCAAAGCAAGCAGAGGCCTGAGCCACAAGTCCGTGGTCATCTCGGCGTGCCTCCTTCCACAAGGCGATGTTGGAGAGCTTCCCACAGGTCTGGTTGTTCCAACGCCGCAGCGAGGGTCGGCAACCTGTCGGAGGAAGAGAAAGGAGAAAGCATCCATAGGACTTGCGCGCCCACAAAGCCCCAGACACGCAGCACAGCGAGCCAGGGGACGGCAAAGTGCGCCCATCCACGACGTTCAAGCCATGCGGCCCACTGTGTCACCCGAGTCTCAAGAGGATTCTCCCCATCCACCAGCCAGCCTCCGACCATACCCTCACGCGGATTTTAAACTTTCAACGCAATTTCAGTATAGCACGCTTTACCAGGAAGAGCAAACAACCGCAACATGGCAAAGACGATATCCGGCCCAGGGAAAGGAGCTGCACAAGCCTTGAGAAATCCCCCTTGTCAAAAATGACGAGTGTGGTATACTATATCACGTAAAGCGGGCATGGTTCAGTAGGTAGAACGTCTCCTTGCCAAGGAGAAGGTCATGGGTTCAAGTCCCATTGCCCGCTCTCTCTTTTGCCTTGGCGACGTAGCCAAGTGGTAAGGCACGGGTCTGCAAAACCCTTATTCGTCGGTTCAATTCCGACCGTCGCCTCACATGAACTCCGGGCATCGCCGCAGATGCCCGTTTTTTTCAGAAGTTTCCAGGGGCGGTGGCGGAACAGGCAGACGCCGGGGACTTAAAATCCTCTACTCGAGAGAGTGTGTGGGTTCGATTCCCACCCGCCCTATCTGCAATAGAACAACGGCTCGCCCATAGCGAGCCGTTTTGTTTTAAAGGGCTCGCGGCTTGGCTCTGTTTTCTATCCCCGGCTAAGCGGCAGGAGCGGCTGTCCTTTCCGACGCTTCCGCTAACGGACTCACCAGCACCTGATCAATCCGCAGCCCGTCCATGTCCACCACCTCGAATTTCCAGCGCTGCCACTGCACCCACTCGCCGCGCCGCGGAATGTGATCACAGAGCGCGAGCACCAGCCCCGCGACTGTCTCGTAGCCGATGCGTTCCCGATCGGGCAACTCCAACGCGCCCAGGATGTCCTCGAGTTGGTCCACCGGATAGCTGCCGTCCACCAACCAGGAGCCGTCTGGACGGGGCACGGCAGTGGGACTGCCCGTCTCACCCGCCGAGGCGATCTGTCCCACAAGGCTCTCCAGCAAGTCACGGAAGGTGATGATCCCCTCGACCCCGCCGTATTCATCCAGGACCAAGGCGACGTGCACCTGCGAGCGGCGGAATTGCTCCAGCATCTCCAGGGCCGGCATGGTTTCGGGCACGTAGAGCGGTTGACGCAAGCCCTGCGCCAGATTGAGAGGCTCGCCGCTGAGGACGCGCGCCAGCAAATCTTTGGCGTAGATCATGCCCAGCACTTGGTCCAATGTCCCATCGCAGACCGGAAACCGCGAGTAGCCGCTCTCGCGGACCTTGGCCAAATTTTCCTCCAAAGGCGCCTGCAGATCCAGCCAGACAATCTCATGCCGCGGCGTCATCACGGTCCGCGAGCGCTGATCGCCCAGGCGCAGCACGCCCTCCACCATCTCGGATTCCATGGCGTCGAAGACACCTGCCTCCGCCCCTTGCAGCATCAACAGCCGAATCTCCTCATCGGTGACCGGCTGTTCGACCTCGCGACGGACCCCTAAAAAGGCGAGAACAGCCTTCGAAGAGGCCGCCAGCAGCGACACGAGGGGCGCGGTGATCCTGGACAGGAACAGCATCAAGCGCGCCAGGCGCATGGCCACCGCTTCGGGATCGGTCAGCCCCAGCCGCTTGGGGGCCAGTTCCCCCAACACAATGGAGAAGTAGGTGATGAGCATCACCACGATGCCCAATCCCAGGGCCGGCGCGTAGGGCTCCAGAAACGGGATCTCGCGCAAGCGGAGGGTCAGCTGTTCGGCGAAAGTAGCGCCTCCCAGAGCCCCGGTCAGCGTGCCGACGAGAGTGATGCCCACCTGAATGGTGGACAAAAAGCGCTCCGGCTGTTCCTGCAGCTGGAGCACGTCCAGGGCAGCGCGCTCGCCACGGTACGCGCGTTCCTGCAAGCGCGCCGGCCGCGCGGCAATCACGGCGATCTCTGCCAGAGCAAAAAGGCCATTACACAAAATCAAAATCAACAACACTAACAGTTCCATCACCTCACCATCTCATTCGACCCACCGCACGGCGCCGGTTGCCCCGGTCTCGTAGCCGCCGAGGCCAGCGATCGCGCGCCGGGTTTCTTCAGCGCTCAACCAGGCAGCCAGGGCCTGCACCTCCTCTCGCTGCCAGACGTAATTAGGAATGACCAGTTCATAGCACTCGGTCGTGAGGGGGACAAAGCCCAGTCCAAAGGGGCGGGCGGCCCCTTCAATGCCCACCCCCACGTCCGCGCGCCCTTCCGCAATGAGCCGGGCCACCTCCGAATGCGTTTGCGCCTCCGGCCCCACGGGCGACAGCTGCCGCAGGCGCAGGCCGGCGCGATGTAATTGCGCTTCCAGCCAGATGCGCGTCCCGGCGCCAGACTGCCGATTGACAAAACGTAGCCCCGGCCGCGCAAGGTCCGTGATCGAGGCCAGCCCGGCGGGATTTCCCGGCGGCGTCAACAATCCCAGCCGCCGGTGCGCCACGGTGAGCAAAGCCACCCGCTTGCCCGGCAACAGCCGTCGAACGAACGGGACGTTGTAGGTGTCGCTTTCTTCGTCCCACAGATGACAGCCCGCCAGCTCTACCTCGCGGCGGGCCAGCATGATCAGCCCACTCAGGCTGCCGACAAAGCGCACCTGGAGCGGAGCTCCCCCCTGGAGTGAGGGAAAGCGCTCCGCGATCCAGGCGACGGCGGGATCATGGCTGCCGGCAAAGCGCAGCGTCGTCCCTTCGGGGGCGGTCGGGGCGAGAGTCAGCGCGCGCCAGCGATCCAACGCCAGGCGCGAGGCCGTCTCCAGCTCCTCCAACGTGTAGCCCACCCGCACCATTTCCAGAACGAAGCCTTCCCAACGGTGCAACAACGTCGCCAGACGCAGGGCCGGCCCGTCCTGCTCCGGCGGCGGTCCGACGACATGCGTCCCCTGTCCTGGGCGGCTTTCGATCAAGCCCTGCGCGGCGAGGTCCGCATACGCACGCTGAACCGTGCCCACGGTACAGCGCCAGCGCTCCGCCATCTCGCGCACGGAAGGCACCCGGGCGCCGGGCAACAGCTCGCCGCGTAAAATCTCCTGCCGCACCGCCGCGGCAATCTGCACATACAAAGGTTCAGCCGTCATAGCGCCTCTGTCATACCCACGAACTCATCGCGTGAACCCCACCCCGAATACGGCAGTCCGCTTCTCCCGACTGCTCACCTGAATCGGGTTCCTGCCGTCGAACGCAAAGCGGCCCGGAGAGTTGCCGGGCCGCGCACAAGAAGGCTGATGTTTTTACACCGAGCTGGGGCGGTAGGATTCGAACCTACGGTAAACGGATTCAAAGTCCGTCGTGATCCCCATCGTTGCCTCCCTCCACAAGCCACTTAATCGGGCTGTGTTGCGCGTGCTTTTGACGCAATTCCTCCCCGGTCAGTATTCCGTAAAATTCTTTTGTCACCAGTACATCGGAATGCCCCAACAAGTCAGACAAGGCCGCCAGGTCGCCGCCGCTCATGAGAAAGTCGCGGGCAAAGGCGTGACGAAAGCTGTGCGCATTGACCTTGCCAGTGATCCCCACCCGCTCAGCGCGTCGGCTCAGCATCCTGGAAACAGTCGCCCCCGTCAGCGGCCCTTGAGGCGTTCCCCAGCGGGTGAGGCTCAAAAACAGCGCGTCAGTGTCTGCGTTAGGGCGCACCTTAAGCCAGGCGCCCAAGGCGTTGGCCGTCAAATCCAGGAAGTAGACCGGGCGGGTCTTCTCGCCTTTTTCCGTCACCAGCGCGCGCCGGGCCTCCAGCTCCACGTCCGACAGGCGCAGGCCGCACAACCCGCTAAGCCGGCAACCTGTGTCAGCCAGCAATAGCATAATCGCGCGGTCCCGTAAGTCAAGCAGCCCTCCCGCTTTTGTGCTATCCAGCAGCCGCCCCAGGTCCGCGTGAGTTATGCCTTTAGGAATCACCCGACGTGGGTGAGGCGTCTTAATGCGCCGCGCCGGATTAGCGTCAAGCAGCTCTTCATCTACCAGAAAATTAAACAGCCGCTTCAGCGCCCGCACGCGGCCCGCCACAGTGAAAGGCGAGAGACTCCCCGACGGCGGATTATCAGGCTGGTAATCCGTAGTCCGCGCCAACTGGCCCGCCACATAGCGCCGCAGGTCAGCAACCGTGATGGTCTCAACGGGTACATCGCCCAATGCCTCCAACAGATAGCTCAGCTTCTCGCGGTAAGCTTCCACCGTCCTGGAGCTGCGCCCGTTGGCCTGGGTTGCCAGTAATAGCGCCTCGATTGCCTCACTCAGCCGCATAGCGCCCCCCCCTACAGAGAAATTACACTGACACACACACATATACTTTTAAAAAAGTGGTGGTAACAGCGGTAACACCGGTAACAATTACCCCCCCCTGAGCGCGCGGGTCGCGTCTTTTCGTG
>Ga0208461_1003884_pt1 | contig 10818 bp, 11 predicted proteins | sample AD_JPNTR4_MetaG_FD_184448 | JGI IMG/M metagenome (GOLD analysis project Ga0208461, IMG submission 184448) | Active sludge microbial communities of municipal wastewater-treating anaerobic digesters from Japan - AD_JPNTR4_MetaG (SPAdes) (version 2) | ecosystem: Engineered > Bioreactor > Anaerobic... | reverse complement strand
TCTCTGTCTATTTCTGCACCAATAATCTTTTTTGCTATATCTCTATCAAACCTGGAAAGTTTCTCAATATGCTTATTAAGTTTCTCAAAATACTCTGTATCTATGCGTACCTCAACAGGAAATAATGATCCTGTTTTTAGATAATCCTCCCTGGCTTTTTCAACTGCATCACTATATCCTGAACCTTCAAGAATTTTTACAACATCATCTATTGTTTCTGCTGATGAAAGAGAAGAAAATACTCCGGGTATTTCTATATCTTCACCCTTAATCCTTCTTTTCCAAATTCTTAAAGCAGTTTTCAATTCCTCAACCTTATATCTTTCGTCGAGAAGCAGGATTAAGTTCTTTTCATTCCTCGAAGAATAAAACCTTGCGATTTTTTTTATTATTTCTCTATCCTTATCCCTTAATCTATTCTCAAAATCTTCAGGTTTTATATGTTCCCCTGGCTTAAAAATCTCGGCATACCCTGTTTTTCCGAGCATTTCAATAAAACCGGCAAAATCTACAGAAACAGCGCGTGTAAAGAATCCTTCATCGAGAAGACCTGATATCCTTACTTTGATTCTCGTATTGGCGTAAGCGTATCTTGATAGTTGTTTCATCAGATATACCTAAAGAACTATTCAAAAAGATTTCCAGTCAGGTATTTTATGTCAATAATCTTTTGAAGTATCTTAGAAGATAAAGAACCAATCTTACCCTGCCATTTGGATTGTATTTCCTGAATTCTATCTTTTTCTTTATTGAGAACTTGATTTTGCCTTTCTTTAATCTGCTTTTCTGCTTCTTTTTTCATATTCTCAGACATATTTCTTGCGGTTTGTTTTGCATCATTAATAATCTTTTCTGCTTGCTTCTTTGCATCTGCAATAATTTCATCCGCTACTTTTTGAGCTTCCTCAATCCTTGATTTCGCCTCTTCTTCTTTTTTTACGATTTCCTTCAGAATTTCCTGCATATTAGGACCTTGTGGAAGTTGTGAAAAATCTACAAAATAATTTCATCATAACTACTTATTTTATTCAATTTTTACTTTGAAAAAAAATGGTTGACGTCCTGCGGATATCCGCTTTAATTAATACTATACCATTGAGAAGTTTTTGTCAATAGATTGTACAGGTAATCTTACGGGGTCAACTCTTGATTCTTGACAGATTTGCCTTACTCTGGCTATTAGCAACCGATGAACATCTGTTTTTTTCTTACATTCCATACCAATATTCTAAACCGCTCCTTCATATCTAATAGCACTATATTCCCTTATTTCGTTGAAAGTCAATTATGAAGTCCTATTTAATCCTTTTGTAGTGTTTTTAAGTATTCTTTTTCTTCAGGAGTTTTATCTGGTTTCGTTCTATAGTACTTTATCAGTGCTTCTTTTATGTATGGAGTGTAGGTTGATGCAGGGTATTTTTCTATTATTTGTTTCAGTGTTTTTATTACTTCATCCTCGCTTTGTTTCGAAGCATATCCATGATGGATAAATTTGACAAATTCTATGTTGTGACAAATCATATCCCAAATCTTTTTGTCTATACCAGATGGTTCAATAACTTTTATCTTGATTCTGTCTGATTCCAAAGTTATATAGTCTTTCAGATTAGATGGAGTTACATAATATTTTGCTTTCACAAAATACTCTCCAGGAACATCAAAAACCACTTTTTTTTGTACTTGAGATACATAATAAAGTACAGTACTCTTCCCAAGATTTTTTATCTCTCCAGGTTTTAACTCCACAAATGTAGGTTTATAAATAGGAGCAACTTCAGAATCTCTATAATAGGAAAAAGATAATCCGTCTTTTGAAATAAAAAACTCAGGTGGCCCTCCCATGCTAAAATTTACTGCCTCATCTGATAAATTGATAATACTACTTTCTATTAAAAGAGGTTCACCCAAGACCAAATTCTCTTTTTCTGCTTTTATTTGCAATTTTAGATCTGAATAAGGTGAGGCTATTACCGGCGTACATAAGAAACCAAACAGATAAACTATTGCCGGAATCCATCTTCTCATAAATGTAGGTTTCATAAGTCCTCCAATTTATTTTTAGTTACCTGTGGGTTTTACAATACTTCTAATTCTATTTAAAGTTATCGGTGAAAATTCAGTGTCTCCCTCTGGTCTCATAAGAGCACCATCAGTGTGTTCACCTCCTAAAAGATGACCTATTTCGTGGTCAACCGCAATTAGTTCAAACGAAGGATTTGTATCTTGAAGTGTTTCTTTGAATATTATGCACCCTCCATAAGTAATGTCCGTAACTCCCCCAGTGGCTGTTTCTCCGTCAGGATCATAGTCTTTAACAGATAAATACTGATATCCTCCCAGGACATAACCTATCCAAAAAGTATTCACATTATACGGTTTTGAGTCCCAATCTAATGTACTTTGAAATTCTGTGGCTTTTACATTCAACTTAAACTCTACATTATCATTACTATCCCCTACATCAAAAACAGGCAATACATAGGCAGGATTAAAAACTCTCTCTAAATCTGAAGTATCTGGCATTGGCACATCTCCTGTTATCTGGTCATCATCCCATACCTTGAAAGATAAAGTCGGTGTCGTATCAACCACACAGGTATCTACTCCACTATAATCAACTAAAAAACTCTGTCCGGTTACAGTTAGAGTGTCTCCAGCAAAATCCGTCTCTGTAATTGTTGTATCAAATAAGAAAATCTTATCTCCAATATCGTTCATACTTTTAACCTTCCCTGATTTTGTCATACTTCCTTTGGTTATTGTAAATGGTATATTGATACCAGTGCCTTTGACAACAGCACTTTTTCCATTTCCATCAAGATTGGCAGTTTCAATCTGGTCAGAACCAATTCTTATCTTCCCTTTTTCAAATCTTCCATTTCCTGTCGGTAAATAAGCAGAACCATCATCTATCGCCTGTGGTGAACAGTTTTCTACATATACTACTGTTGCTTTTGTACTATCCCCTGTTATTTTGACAATATATCCATCTATAAAGTTCCTTTCAGGTCCTGTTGTCGGTACCTCCTCCATTGAATCTACTTCTATGTGTAATGTCCTCCATACTGTCAGCATTGGTGTTGTATTGTTTGTTGGTATTTCATTATTGTTTCCATCTATTGGTTTACCTGTTGTATCATCTTGTTTTACCTTAAATCTTTTATAAAAGTCATTATTCCCACTGGCTATTACCCTGAAGTTGTCTCCTGGTTGCATCGTTACTGTAAATTTGACTTTCGCTATGCCTTCTTCATCGGTTATTTGCTGGGTGTATTCTAAACTTCCTTCTTGTGGTGTACCTCTGTTGTCTTTCTCTAAACCTTCGTCATCTATTGGACTGGTATTACTACTTCCTTTTTTTATTTTCAGATTGTAGATATTCAGACAAAGTTGTTATTACCCGGGAATTGATTTTAAACTTATGCATACTTGTATCATAAAGATAATTGGTTATATAAACCTCTCCCGCATAATAACTAACAGAAATAATTTCTATCCCCTTTTCGGTTGTAGTAAAATGAAGTTCACCGTTAGTAAGTAATTTTCTGATAAATTCCTTACCATTCCATGCCCAGATTTCTGTTTTTCCTCCCATAGTCAAATCACCTTCCCGAGAAAATGCAAGCTCTAAAATCCCATCATTATCTATATCTTTGACACCAAAAATATACCAGGGATACGTAATTTCTACTTTTTCTAATGTAAGGGGTAAGAATTTTATTCCAAATGTATTTCCAAATCTATCACTCTCCCAGAATTTTCTAAATCCTTTTTCAGTAGTTTCGAAAATAACTACATGGGCTCTTTCAAAAAATTTTTCGTCTGTTATTTTCTGGGTATCTTTTTCAACATAATAATCATGAGGCGGTGTATAATAAGCAACAATAATTTCTTCTTTCTTATCTCCTGTTAAATCAGCTTGTATAATTCCTTTTCTTGTTTTATAAGTTATCTTGAGTGAATCATCCGGGTTTTTTGATCGATACCTAACAGTAGGAATTTCAGCTATTTTTGAACCTTCTGGAAGTAAACTTAAAATTTCTTCTTCTTTTATTTCAAAACTATTTCCTTTAAGAGGAACACAAAACACGATAAAAACCAGATAAACCAAGAGAATATTTTTGATTATCATTTAAACCTCCAATATATTTGAGGATTTGGCCAATTGTTTGGATTATATTCTTTACCCTTCAATCCTTTTATCGCACCTTCAGAAAGGTCTATACTCGCTCCATTAATAACATAGTAGTTAGTATCTTCTGCACGGATCAATCCATACATAAAAACAGCAAGGGGTTTCCATCCAGCGTCATCCCAATAATCGTTATACCAATCTGTATCTTTTGGATAATATCTCCCAAAAGGAAACCACGGTCCTCTATCACGAACTTTTGCCTCTATTTTGGTTTCAGAACTTGTATCTTCAGTTAAAACAACATTTGTATTTATTAAAGAAGGAGTACCATAAGAAAGAGCAGTTCTTGGTAAATTATTGTAGAAATAGCCAGGCCAATCATGACTTTCATCTTCATACGTGGTACGAAAATAAGTTGCTTTTACCTTTGCCCATACATGCTCTTTAGAAGCAGTATAATCTTTCGTAATCCCTCCAAAAGCATCAACAATAACTCTTAGTGTAAAAGGTTCCAAAGTAAATTGAGTCACATTAAAAGTATAGGTTCCTGTAAATTTAACTGTGGTTTGACTTGGAAGTTTTATCCCAAATTGATGAATATAGGTCTCTGTAGTGCAAAGATCCCCATCAGCATTCCAATATTTCTCAGTTCTGCCTATTTCATTATAATCTGTCCCGCTTATTTTACTTATTGTTGCGTTTGCCTCAACCGAGGGAGATAGTGTAATCGTTAAACCAAACTGCTCTCCTACTACAATATCTTGGGGACCAATCAGTTTTACTTCATACACTGTCGCTTTCACTTTATCTTCTCCTGCCTTTGACGTTTTTAGTGTTTATGAATTGAAAGTGAGAGTTGACCTTTTTAATTTATCATACCTCTTTTCTATCTTTTTGTACTATTTTTACACGGATTTTTTAAATTTACCTCCAATTAATTCACTTGTGGGCCGAATTCTTTACCGCCTGTATTTTTTTCAGGATATTTGTAATTTCTTGTTGCAAAAAGGGATACTCTTCCTTCATAAGTTGTACTTCTTTCTCAATTGATATGTCCTCATCTTTATTTAAAAGCCAGTTTGCTAGTGTAATTTGAAATTCGGGTTTGTATTGCTTCCTCATTCTAAAAGCATTTTTAACTGTTCTTTTAATACTTTCTGATTCGGGTATTTTAGTATAGGAAATAATATATCCGAGGGCTTTCAATGTCTCTTGTAGGACGCTAATATCTTCTTCAGGATTATTAAGAATCCCTGCAAGAATTTTTATCTCCTCCTTCGTTTGAGAATACAAAAATTCTGCTTGTGTTTCATTGCACCATTTCTCTTCTCTTTGGTAAGCAGTAATTCCAGATTTGAGTAAACGGCTGCTGGCATTGATTGCGGACCTACGAACATAAATATTATCAGACTTATTAGATATAAGTGTATTAAAAGTATCAAAAAACGATTCTAATTCCTTCGGAAAGTATTTATACAGATTTGGTTCTTCATATGTTCTTTCTCGCAACCAGACAATCCACATAGACCTCCATAACCATGGCTCACTGCTGGATGTAATAATACTCTGGATTTTTTCTCTTTCAGGTTTGTAACTTGTCTGGCGAACATAATTTTCTATTATCATAAACATAAGCATTTCCGACCCTGCATCAATATAACCTTGAGGATTTTGTTCAACCCACTTTCCAGCATCGTGTCCAAATTTCAGTAGGTCTGAAGGATTCAAAGAATGAAAAAACTTTACTTGCTCTGCATTTGTACTTGTCCGTACTTTCATCCATTCTTCAAGAATTTTTCTATCATCCATCCCCTCCTCAGAACTAGCCACAGATATTAAAAAAAACAGAATAATTGCATAATGTCTTCCGTAAATTTTTCTCATTATATGTCTCCCATTGTGTTAAAAATTTGGTTCATATAGATATGGTTCTGAAGTAAACATTGTATTCCAACTCGTACCTTTTTCTCCGCTTTCATGTCCACATTGAGTTGCTGGGTATAGATTTTTCTCCCACTCAACTATATCAAATTCATGGGTTTCATTGTGTTCGTCCCTGTAAGTATCTGAGTAACTAATATCATAGTGTGTACTCCCACTAACGATTTTTCCCCACACTTCACATCCCGTTAATTCATAGCACGCTTCAACCACACCATCGCATCTTAATCCCTCTGTTGTCGTGATGGAACTTCTATCCCAGTTAGGGTCTACCACATCCGTTAGAATATAGTCGTGATTATTTCTGTCATTCCAAAGGATTTGCGCATTCTTCTGAATTTCCATTCGCTGAGTGTTTGTAATACTGGAGTTTGAATATTTACCCCAAAAATCACCAGGTGGCACAGTATTACGCCATGCATAGAAACGACGTTCCTGTAAATCATCGAACTCATTTGCCATCTCTAATACCCAATAGTTGGTTTCACTACGAATATCGTCTCGTAAACGAGCGCCAGTATATTTATATAACAATCCTGTATGGCCACGATTAGCAGGACCCAACCCAGAAAGTATCCTATACACTCCCACCCCTAAATTCAATCTTACCACAGTCACTCTCACTGTATCTTCTGTTGTTTTATCAGTGCCATTTACAGTATTTGTGTATTTTAACCTCAAGGTCACATCCTTTTCACTTCCACTTTTCTGAATCCCTTCTACATAGAACTTTTCTGGCATTCCCTCAGTTGCTAAATTCCATGTCTTCGGGAGAAAAACGTCTGTGTCTTTATTAGCAGATTCCCACAGTTTGATTTTGGAGGAACCAGAAGGTGTAGACAACTTTACACTTCCCTGGTCAGTATTGGATGGAATGATAGAAAGCGTAACAGGTATAACATCATTCTCATTGGTTACAGAACCTGTCTCATTCATATCACAGATATCGTTGTCATTGTCATCATTCAATGGTATATATATCCCTGTCTCTTCTTCTGCATCTTCACCTATAACAGGGTCTTGTATCTCATTATCTGGCCTGAATACATTGACCTGTATCATATCAAGATCATCATTTCCTGCTGGAATCTGGATTTTACCATCCCCCCTTTTTCTCAACTACCTTGAGTATGTCGCCTATAATTAAAAACTTATATTCTCAGTTATCCTATCAAGGGACAAACCCGAGGGTTTTCTTCCTGTATATTTATTGTTTCTCCTGCTTTGGAAATTGAAATGTGTCTTTGTTTTTCTCCCACCATCTTTCCCACTTCTTCGTGTATTCTTCAAGCATCTTCTTGCTTACTACTGGTGGTATTCCTCCAAATTTCTGCCCTGTCATACCTTCAAGCCAACTCTCTGCTTCCCTCAAATATTTCTTATCTTTCAACAATCCTATCAGTATCTCTATCCCTTCCTTCTCTTTGTTTTCTATCAGAAATAGAGCAATATCATATTTCATACTACTATTCCCTTGTTCTACTAAATCCTTTAATACTGGCATAACTTCTTCTTTGTTTGTCTTTATTAGTGTCTTTGCTGTATAGTATCTTATATCAGGATTTTTATGTTTAAGTCCATATTCTTTCAACTGTTTTATCGCTTCTTCTGTCCCTATATTAAAAAATCCATTTATACATATCAACTGAACTGAATACATTGTCTCGTTTGTCGTTTCTTCTTTTAAATAGTTTGTAAATATAGGTATTGCTTCTTCTGCTTTCATCTCTACCAATAACATCATTGCCCTCAATCTTACTTCCTTTTCTTCTGAGTTAGAACAACTTATAAGAACAGGCAGTGCTTCCTTTCCAAATTCTCTGAGTTTCCTTATAGATTCTACCCAAAGATAGGGGTTGTATAAATATTTTCCATATTCTTCTGGGGTTTTTGGCTCTTCGCCCGCCAGTACTTTAAAATAACTGTAATTCTTTCCAAAATGTGAAAGATAGTAAACTGCCCATTTACGAACAAGTAAAACTTTATCTTCTAGACACTTTTCTAATACAGATATTCCCTGTGGGGTTCCCATCATCGCAATAAATCTTATAGATTCAATCCTGACATTGGTTTCAGGATGTGTAATTGCATCTTTAGTAGCAATATTCATTGCTTCTTCTAATATTTTTTGATATTTTTCTTCAAACAGAGTTAAATCTATTTCTTTCCACGGAACCGGTTCATTTTTTCTGAAATTATTTCTAATTATCCTGCTCATCGCACTATATGCACGAGATTTAACCTGAAAATTTTCACTTTTCAGCAGATCAATCAAATAAGGAAGTGGTTGTAATCCATAACTATATCCAATTCTGAATTCAGCGTTTTCTGAACCTTGTGGTAAATTCATCTGTTCAATCAATTGTAAAATCTCAGTTTTCGTTTTTTCTTCATTGCCGCCTTCTACAGAGTGTCCGATGAAAATTAAAGTAATAACTACAAAGAAAATTGGAATCTTTTTTTTCATGGCAGTATCCCACCTCCTAATATCTTATTTTCCACACCTTCTTGCAAGAATTACAAAAATGTTCACAGTTGTCCGGTAAATCAGTTATGTATGGATCCATCGTGCAATTACTATGATGTGATGATGCCTTGTGCCCTACTTCGTGTGCCCCGGTACGACCAGCACTCTCAGAATATCTGTTGCTATAAGAATTAACTATTTTATTGTAATTGACTTTGCAGGCAGCATTACCTTCGTATTTACCCATCTCACCAGGTATACCTACTTCGTCTGTATTGATTATATTGAATTCATTTTTATTACATTTTGTAAACTTTGTATATACCCATTCGAATCTTGCATCCGGAATAATACTAAAACTATCCCTTATGTTATCCTTTATATCTTCTATATTCAGAGGTGGTGACGATCCTTCTGGCAAATTACCATCAACATAAATTCTTAATTTCAGCCACGCTTTTCCCCATCTATTTAATCCCAATGGCAAGATAAACATAATACTACCTCTTTTTGCTATCCTTATATTCTGGTCTTCATACCGGAATTCAATATACCCTGCCTCTGTCCCTGCTGTGTAGATTGATGTCGCTATACCATCTGTGTCTGTTTGTGATGGGGTTGTTATTGATCCATACTCAGATGAATCTGTCCCTTGGTAATCAGGTGTAGTTGTATCGAAAATATTCTCCTGTTCATCTCCTGTTAAATCAAAAAATGTTACATCATCTCCATAAGTACCACGGTATAGATTGTATGCCGCTGTATCAAGGGTGGTTATATCCCAGAATTTGAATTCCCAACTTATTGTGTGTCCAGGTATATTTATATCGCTCCCCCCTGTCTTATAATACAGATGAAGATTGTTGACTGCCTGACTTTCTCCATCTGCTCACAGTATTTCTTCTGGTCTTACTTTTGTTCAGGGTATATCTTTTCTATCTAATTCAGAGTTTGTTCTTATTTCTTCTGGTTTTTCCATGATGACTTCCATTAGATTAAAATTTTTTATCGGGGCAGGGCAAGTAAGACTTGTTTTATCCACAGGTCTGCCTAACTGACCACTTCCACCACTTCCCCAGGTCCATACAGTCCCATCCTTTTTAAGTGCAACAGTATGAGAATATCCACAAGCAACCTGTGGAGATGTTGTAAAAGAATCACTCCACAGGGATGATGTTAAAAACAATATCATAACAAAAAATGAATAAATAATATATCTAATTATTTTTGATTTCATTTTTCATCTCCTTTTCCCAGAGATTTAAGAACAAGTGGATGATTAGTACTCTTTATTCTTTCTAAAATCTGAGAATCTTTAAATCTTGGTTCCCGATATATTATTTCAGCAACATATAACTGGATCCACCATTGCGGGTACATGGAAAGTTGATTAATGGCCTTTTTGGCTTGTTCGCTAACACTATGTCTACTTTCTAAAGACCCTGAGTATCGCTTTTGAAAATCCTCCCTTATTATCTTTTCTTCATTAATAATCTTTTCCCTTTCTTCTAAATCTTTTATATATACCTGTGATAGTGTAATCAGAGCATCACCAGGTGCCCTTTCGTACATATATTGAATCAATGGCTCTATCTTTTCCTTGCTGGTCTCAATGAATTTTTTGTATTCAGTATAATCAACTGGATACTCGCTATATTTAGGGTGAATCTGTTTACCAGAAACATTCAGGTCAACCATCTTAAGCATTCGGTAAAGTTGACTTTTTAACTCTGTATCTTCGGTATCAAGATAAGGAAAAACTGCTCGTATAAGATCCTGTGCTGATTCAGAGGCAATTTTTTCAAAACTATTATCTGCTGGTTTTAAGAAATTCCCTATTATATAAAGAGCCATATTCATTGCAATTTCCATCTCGTCGGAAGAGATTCTTTTTTCATTGTATATCTTCATTGTATTTGTTCTAAAATAAATGAGTTGCTGTAAAAGACATTCAATTGTTCCCATTTGCTTTAATTTTGCAATTTCGTCTGGTATTTTCTCTCTTTGAGCCCCAGTTTTTCCCAATAAAACAATTTGGTTAATCTGCGTTTGTATCTCAGGAATAGGTATAATCATTCGATCTGCACCAAACCCAATAAACTGAATGGATAATATCCATAACACTAAGCAGAATATTTGTACTTTCTTTATCATATAGCCCCCTTGACCGGAAACAGGTAGTGCCAAACTTGGCTAAGATATTAGTAGTGTTTTTGTTTATTTTTCAATAGTTTCAGAAGTTTTTATATCCATCCTCATCTAAATCCCCCTTTGT
>Ga0208461_1003871_pt1 | contig 10836 bp, 11 predicted proteins | sample AD_JPNTR4_MetaG_FD_184448 | JGI IMG/M metagenome (GOLD analysis project Ga0208461, IMG submission 184448) | Active sludge microbial communities of municipal wastewater-treating anaerobic digesters from Japan - AD_JPNTR4_MetaG (SPAdes) (version 2) | ecosystem: Engineered > Bioreactor > Anaerobic... | reverse complement strand
TTCGGCATGGTGGTGCCTTCGATCTCTTCTCCAGAGGATGAGCCTGTTACGAGGTTTTTCTTACTGAGCCATCGATAGGCATTGACCATCGTGTAGTAGGTCGATGGCGTCACAAGCGACCGCACTTTGAGAAGAGCCCAGAGCATCGCTTGGGTTTTCAATGAAGGCTGCGGCAGCGCATCGGCAAAGGCCTTGACCTTTGGCGCGAGCGACGCGTCATTCACAAGGGCGTACCCACCAATCCCCGTGGAGAAGGGCTTATTCCACTGGCTTGAATAGAAGGCGGCATCGCAGTACGAGCCATTGGGTTTACCTTTGTAGGTGCCTCCAAAACCATGCGTACAATCCTCGATGGACCAAATACCGCGCTCTTTGCACAGCGCGACAATCTCATCTACATGTGCGGAAAGCCCGTACGTATTTTGGCATAGCACTGCCTTTACGCAAGGAGTAAGCGCCGCTTCGACGGGTTTTGGATTCACAGAAAAACTATCGAGTTCGATATCCACATAGACTGGCTGCGCACCCTTATACAACACCGCATTGGGCACAACCACACAGGTATAGGCGGGCATCAAAACCTGGTCGCCCTTGCCTATACCCATGGCATCGAGAAAGGCATAGAGCGCGATACGGCCTTTATAGAATGATAAATAGTAAAGCGTATTCATGTTGTCGTTAGCTCTGTCCTTAGCAGCATTTATAGGATTAGATGAGATTATACTCTCTAGTAGGGCTCTCAATCTGTATCGGGATCTGGGAACTTAACTTTTTCTCTTTCTCCGATTTTTCTAGCAGGGTTCCCAAGAACAATCGTCCATGGCTTGATATTCCTAAAAACATAACTAAATGGACCGATAACAGCGCCCTCGCCTACAGTGACACCTGGCATTACCATACTCTCTTGTCCAATAAATGCGTCCTTTTCAATTGTGATTTTCCCCTTCTTTAGGTTCCTTTGAGCAAGTGGTATCATGGGACCAGACATTCTATGACCCCCATCGTGAGAGTCGCTGATACTTATTATTTTTCCACCACAGCCAACATAGTTATCTATTTCAACACCGCCATGGCCGAGAATCCATCCAGTTATGTGACATCTCTTACCGATATGAACATAGCCTTCAGGTGAGTATATACGAGTCCCTGAACCTATATAGCTAAAATTGTCTATATAGATATTCTTTGGAGGCAAAAGTTCTACTCCTGGATCGATGATCACTCCTTTGCCCATATAGCCGAGTCTACGTTTATAATAGATTTGGCGCATTTTGATGCCTAATGGACCGGGCAAGTAGCGAATCAAAAGTAATAAGGGATCATTCCCTAAACTTTCGATACCCAACCAAAAAGCCTTCTTTAGAGAAATTCTACCAGATTCCAGAAAACTTTCCTTGAATTCATAATCAGTTCTCTTTCCAACTTTTGTTTGGATTTCTTTTTCTTCTTTCATAGTTATCCCTTAAACGCTTAAATAGCTGTTAGGCCTCCATCGACCGGAAGGGTAACCCCTGAGATCCATCTTGCCTCATTGCTCAGCAGAAAGGCCACCGAGAAAGCAACATCAGATGGTTCACCAAAGCCCAGAGGATGCTGTTTTTCTAATGCTTGAGTTTGCTCAACCGTAATCGAATTAAGATATTTTTTGTTCATCTGAGTCTTGATAAAACCAGGAGCAACTGAGTTTACCCGAATGCCCAATGAGGATAACTCGGAGCATAATGATCTGGTCAAGGCTATGACCGCACCTTTTGATGAAGAATATGCCGACATGCCACTCACTCCTACCAATCCTGAGGACGAGGAAATGAAAACAATCCTAGAGTCTCCTGCTTCATGCACAGATTTCTGAGAAAAACCTTTTGCCAGTGCCCACGAGGTACCCCAATTCAGCTTCATTATCCTCTCTGCATTGCCCCACTTCATCAATCTGATAGGGAAGACATCTGATATACCTGCACAATGCACAACCCCCCAAAGTGGCCCCATCCTACTCGCCAAGTCTGCCATCCAGCTAGGAATAGCTTCAACGTCTTCTAGATCAAAAGCTTCAAGTTGACAATTCTCAGTCTGAATAAATTCTTGTAATGCATTGAGTTTAGCCGCGTCCCTGCCGTTTAGAACTAGAAATGCACCGAGACTTGATAGAACGGCCGCAATCTCCTGTCCAATACCACCTGTTACGCCAGTTATAAGAATTCTTTTGCCATCAAGACTGAACGGACTATTGATCACTTCTTGTTACCCTTTTGTAGAGCTCTCCAAGCGTATTGATGTGAAGAAAGGCATCTACAGGCAAATTCACACCATATTCTTCTTCTAATGTTATAAGCATGGAAAAACCAACCATAGATCCATAACCCTCAAGTTCACGAAACCGAGTGTCCAGAGACAAAGTCTCAGGGTTAACGTCTAAGACCTCGGCCATTTTTTCCATAAACTGTTCCATACGCGCTATAATTCTCCTTTGGCTAGACCAATTGAATTCCACTGAATTCTGCAATCTCAATCAGTCCAATTTCTTTATTATAAAGAAACACCACTTTGCACTCCCCAAGAGCAGGGGCTTGTTCTATGTCAATTATTGTTTTGAAGTTCTGAACTGATAAGATTTCTTTGTCTCTCGCAATGTTATCCGTAGCAAAAACATAGATGATAGGATCCAGGGGCTTGACTTTCTAGAAAAGTGTCAACAGGGGATCCATCTAGACCCGGCGCTACCAGCTCAATGAGGATATTGTTACAATTCCTCATTAACTGAATATGTACTTTTCTATCTTGATCCCAAAAAGAATTCGCACATGTGTCAAACCCTAATAATTCGAAGTTCTTAACAGCGTTCGGCAAGTTTCTGACAGCATACCCAATATGATGAAATGTCATTCTTCTCTCTCTATCGTCAAGTTGAAAGAAACCAATTGCTTACTATTTAGTTCCTTTGTGTAATGGTACACTCCTTCAGAATCCTTATATAAAAGCCTATAACCGTTTTTCTCATAAAAACCTTCAACGGGTTTGTTCTTCTCTGTCGGTTTATACAGTCCAATCATCCGACGGACACCATTTTCATACAGTTCGTTCTCTACAATCTTTAATAGTGCAAATTCAATCGTTCTGCCCATAGCTCTGCAACTCATCAGAAACGTGTCAACAGTAGCATTGTCTTTTTCTACTCTTATGATAATCGTGGAGATTTCACCATATGATCCATATTTATCTGAGCTTTCTACTACATAGATAATCATATCAGTTTGTGCAAGGAAATCCCGCACGGTCTCACTTGTGTATCTCTTCGAGGTTAAATTGAATTGATTAGTCTTTTGTGTTAATTGCGCAATCCTATCAATGTCTTGGTTTTTGGCTTTTCTAAGTTGGACGTGTATTTCTAGCCTTTCAAGATATTCTTCAAGTGTTCTCGAAGAACTCAAGACCTCTTTTCTCCTGAATTCACCGCGATATTGCTCTGTCTTTACTTTATCCTCGTTTGTAAGCTTGAGCACAGGAAAGTATTCAGCAAAACTATTGACAATGTCCTCGTCAAATATCTCTTTGGCATATCTCGGTTCGATTACCATTACGTTGGGCAAATTGGCTCTAACCTCTTCTCTTTCTACAGGATTGTCGTCGAGCAATACGATAGCATCGACTCCAATATTCAAATCGGCACTTAGTTGCCTAATGTTCTCACTCTTTGGTTTCCAATTTGCTAGTATTTCTACAAAGTCGTCTTCATGCAAGATCATATTAGGGTGATTTCTTATCGCAGTCAAGGCTTCTTCAGGATTGTTCTTAGACACAACTGCAAGGACAATACCCGTGTTCTTCAGCTCCTTAAGCCTTTTTTGTATATTCATAAATCTTGCTCCTTCTTTAACGGGCCCCAGAACAATACCGTTGATACCATCTTCCCCAATGACTCCACCCCAAATTGTATTGTCTAAGTCAACCGCGAGACATTTTTTTCTCTTGCCTTGATATGCTCTTTCTATTGCGCCGATCTCCTTTGCTATGGCCTTACTTGCCCTCAAACTATACGGAATCGACCCAAGATACCACACTCTTGGGTCATAAAAGCTATCAGTACCCATCATGCAAACAATTTTCTTGATATCCAAAATACACACATTCTGATACCTTTGAGAAATTTCCGATAAGCCTTCCAGCCATAGACCTTCAAGCGCATAATCATCTGGAATGACCGATAGAGGTACTATGTGATGAGAATGAATGTCCAAGTTAGCTATTAGTACAAGACCCCTAATGCGTTGAACTACTTCTCTGATCTTTTCAATTTCTGATTCGACAATAGTTCTACGATCTTCAGGTCCAGAACTATTCTCTATCAGAGCATTCCCCTCTATCAAGAGAACATATAGATCTGGGTAGAATTTGAAGAGGTCAGATTCATCCGATAAAATATCTTGGTACCAGGTATTGTAGCCGTAAGGCACATAAACAACGTCAGAAGATTCCTCAAGGCATTGCTTGACGATACCAACATTTACATTGGAAAGAAGTGCTACTTTCATTGTGGTTCACTTCCTTTTATGAGTGACTCAAAATCATAGAGTTTCCTTATGGTTGCAATCTGTTCCAGTGGGATTTCGACTCCGTACTTGTCCTCAATCTCCATAACTAGTCTAAGATGCATAATCGAAGTCCATTCAGGGATCGACCCGTACGAAGTGTCGGAGCTAAGTTCTGAAACAGGCACTTTTAGGATACTTGCTACAAAGTCATAAAAATCGTCCATGCTAGTTATTCCTTTGATGGGTAAGTCAATAATCGTGTTTTCAAGTCTGCAGGAAGTGAAACTAGTCCAGCTGAAATAGAAAGACCAGCGCCAAAGCCAGAAACTAGCACTCTGCTGTCCGTTTGATTTTCAGTTAACGCAAATCTATCTGCGATGGTCACAGGAATAGTTGCCGAAGCTGAGTTACCATATTTGTCACATGATACCCAGATTTTATCTGGAGAAAAACCAAGCCCTTTCCCCAACTGTCTTATCATATATACATTTGCCTGATGAGGAACAAAATATCTTATGTTTTCAATTCTGGTTTGAGTTTCAGCCATGAAATTTTGGAGAAAACTGCTTACCTTCGTAGCTACAAACTTAAATACCTCAAAACCATTCATATAGATGTCTATGTTCCTCCTTTGATTTGCATCTTCCTCAGTTACGTACTCTAAGTCTTTAGTACTCAACGGATATCGACTACCACCAGCCTTGATTTGGAGCACGTCACTCTTACTTCCATCGGTATAAAACGAAAAATGCCAGGGGTCATTGTTCTCCATAAATGAAATAAGTGTTGCGGAACCAGCATCAGATAGGACAGGTAGCGTACCTTTATCGTATGGTGAAACAATAGGTGATTGAATATCCCCATCAAGCAGGAGTACTTTCCCCTTCACTTGATTAGCAATTGTTGAAGCTAGCCAAACTCCATAGACATATCCGGAGCATGCAAGGTTGATATCGAACGCTAGACAATCATTCGATAATCCAAGCATGGATTGCGCCACGATGGCATTGGCTGGCATGCGACGTTCCGGAGTAAAGGTAACACAAACAATCGCTTGTACATCGCTTCTTGCTGAAGGATAGTCGCCGAACATTCCGATTGCCGCCTCGATACAAAGGTCAAGCGAAGACACTGCACCTTCTACGACTCTCTTTTTCTTAATTCCAGTCCCTTTAATCACGTCGCTCGCGCCTTCACCATAGAGTGTTTGGCAAATACTAAGGCAATCTATTTCTTTAGACGGTAAGCATCCATAGATAGCTTCAATTTGAACATTCCTAGCAGTTAGTATCTGCATGTAACCTCCAAAATCTTAATAAACACTAAAAAAATCGAGCCTGCGTCTTCACAATTGGGAAGACACTGCAATTGCAATTACATAGTCTCGATCATAACTAACCGAGACATGAAATACTGATTTCAAAGATTTATTGTTTATAATGGTTGCAAATACTTTTCCATTATTATCTTGTGTGATTTCAATTCGTTGCAAATCGCCAATATTTAGATCACCATCCGATGCCTTTATGACGGCTTCCTTAGCAGCGAACAAACCTGCCAAAGCCTCATTCAAGGAACCAACCATTTCTATATTGTCCAAGCAGTCAAGTTCCTTCTTTGTACAAATCTTGTCTCTTAGAGGATGGCCGGAGTGGCATTCTAAGACTCTTTCAAATTCCGAAATGTAAACCAAGTCAATGCCTATCACAGTGCGTTCCTCTGTCCTAGAACTCTATGAATAGATATACTAACATGAAAATATCTCAGTAAGACTCTCCGAGCACCTTTCCCATGTGAAGTGCTGAGAAATGTATTTTTCATTGTATCGACACATTACAGAAAGGCTCATCAGGAAAACCACTTTGTCCTTGCTATCATGGAGATTGGCATATTTCAAAGCAAAGTTCTGACCAATTGCATAGGATAAGGTTAATTCCTTAACCTTATTGTCAAGGTCGGTTTAAATTTTCCGGCTTTAGTCGGTTTTGACTTTCCGGTTTCTGGCCATTATTCGAAACCAATAGCGCCGACGCGGAGCCGTTCTTTCATGCGGTAAGAGTCAGCTTTAAGACTGAATACCTGTGCATGATGTAAGAGCCGGTCGAGCATTGCGGTGGCAACTGCTTCGTCGGACATGAGCTCTGCCCACTTAGAGAATGGCTTGTTGGAAGTCATGATGATTGAGCCTGTTTCGTAACGGGCGTTGATCAGTTGGAAAAAGACATGAGCTTGCTCTGGTGTGAGTGGTTCATAGCCCACTTCATCGAGTAAAAGCACATGGGGCTTTTTAAGCCAGGCAAGCCGTTTTCTGAGTCTTCCCTGCTCTCGGGCACGAATGAGGGAATCGATCGCTTCATAGCAGGTCATGTAGTAGGCAGTGTACCCGGAAATACAGGCTTTCTGTCCAATCGCCAACAAGAGGTGTGTTTTACCGACACCAGAGGGACCCAGAAAGAGCACATTCTCCTTACGTTCAACAAACGCAAGGCTTTTAAGCTCCTCAAAGCGTTCCCGCGTAAGGCCGCCTTTGAGCCAGGAGAGGTCGAATTCGTCGAAATACTTAGCCTGTGGCATTCCGGAGAGCTTAAGGCGAGTACGTGCAGTCCGCTCTTTTCTGGCGTCATATTCAATCTCTATGAGTGCCGAAAGCGACGCTGTAAGCGTCTGGTCTTTTCCGGCCTGTTCAGCGAGAAACGACTCAAGCCCTGCTGCCATAAAGCCAAGGCCAAGTTCCTCCATACGGCCTGAAAGAAAAGCGGTGGGCGACAGTGTTCGGTTCATACCAGTGCCTCCCTTGCCTCAACGATCAGGGCATCGTAGGCAGAAGGAGCACGAATGTCGACATCGATCCAGGGCTTACTGGCTTTCTTGCACGAAGCTCTCCAGCCTTGTATCCGATCCTGCTCATGCTTCCAGCGTGCAAGCAGCTGCGCACGGTCCTCTGGAAAGAAAACGGTGCTATGACTGCCTGGACTTACGAGTGGAAAAGAGCGGATGAGACCCTGAGGCCCCATTAGCGCCACATTTCGGTGCAAGGGGTGAATCAGCATCTGGAGCGTTGTGCCGATATACTGAGGTGGCACAGAGTAACGGTTTGTTTCATAGCAGATTGTTGACTCCCTTGAGACACTGAGCGGTACAGGATCCCGAACATCAAAACAGTCCGCCGGAAGCGCGCTCAGCAGTGGTTTTTCTTGTTTAAAGCGTATACTTCTCGATTCCTGCAGTTCTTCCAAAGGCTTTGTACTGATTTCGTCGATCCAGTCCAGCACTTTCTCATTGAGCGTACCAAGCGTATAGGGCACGAGCGCTTCAATTCGGGCCCAAAAATTGTGGTCCAGATAGCCGATGAGCCGTTCCACCTTGCCCTTCGTCTCAGGTCGACGTACCCTGCACCGCTGCGGGACAAAACCGTAATGAACAGCACAGGCGGCAAGGCGCCGCGTCGGGTGCCACACGCCTTCACCGTTGGGCTCAAACGCTGTACGCATGTTGTCGTAGAGAATCTCCTTAGGAACCCCGCCAAAGTGTGCAAAGGCAAGCGTATGACAGGCAAGCAGTGTTGACTGTTTCATATCGGTGGTGAAGCGTATAAAGGGCATGCGTGAGTAGCCCAACACCATGACGAACGCATACAGTTTGGTTTCGTGGCCGTCCACCCATTGTTTGCCGAATTCTTTCCAGTCCACCTGGGCCTGGCGTCCAGGCTCTGTTTCAAAGCGCAGGACTGCCTGGTTGTTCATGGTACGTCTGACCTGTGCCAGATAGGCTTTCATAACAGTTTTCTTACCACTGTAGCCCTGGGCAACGATCCGCCCGTATAAAAGTTCGCCATTGTACGAAGGGTTCTTCTCAAGCTGCTGCTCAAGAAAGGCTTTAAACGGATCGAGCTTACTGGGTCGTACCGGCTTTTTTCGCGCGCACGGCCGTGCTTTGAGATACGTCCTCACCGTTCTGTCCGTGACGCCGAGCTCTTCTGCAATCTGCAGCTGCGTGTAGCCCTGTGCTTGCAAGATTCGGGCTTCTAACATACATTGCTCCTTGTCCATGGGGTTCTCTCCAATACAGGTAGTGTCTGCTAACACCACCAGTATACTGGAGGCTGAGCCCCAGCTTTATTGCCCGACAACGTCGGGCTATGGACAAGAAACCGGAAATTTCTCCCCGACTAAAACCGGAAAATTATCACCGACTGTGACAACCATTCAACGAGAGCCAGAAGAATAGAGCGCCAAGATGAGAGTACGAGGATCGCGGTTGAGGGGAAGTTTGGGGAAGGGAAACGACGGTATACGCTTGATAGGATAGGCACGAAACTGAGAGTAACGAGTAAGAGCGCGATTCACCTTGTGTTCTTGGTGATGAACCTCATGGTGATATACCGGAGGAAGGCGAAGGCCTTCTTTGCGGCTCTATTGGATACCCTAGTTGAGAGGCTCAGAATAGCGTTTGGGAAGCAAATTTGGCAGCTTATAGCTGCTTGAAAAACCAGAAAGTGAGTTCTTCAGGAACGCCTAGGTATGAAAGAGATAGTTGCTATTGTTCTTAACTGGAATAAAGCAAAATTGACAATACAATCTATAAACAATATTCTAAACTATGAAGGGGAGGTCTCAGATATAATAGTTGTCGATAATGGTTCAACTAGTAAAGAGAAAGAAATCCTAATAGATTATGCAAAGTTTCACCAGTTTATGATCTTGAAAGAAGAAGTGATTGAAGAAGTGATTAATATTAATTTTATGGATGCATTAGCCTCTAATGAGCATAGAAAATACATGATTTTGCTAAACCGGAATAAAGGTTATGCTGCTGGAAATAATAGTGGATTAAAACTTGCTAATATTATGGGATATAAATATGCATTAATAGTCAATAATGATGTGATATTTGAACAGCCAATTTTACAATATTTAAAAAACATAATGCAGAAATATAGCAATATTGCTGTTGCCGGTCCTGAAATACTAAGCGCTAGCCATGTTTCTCAAGGGCCCTTTGCAAAGCCAGGATTGTTAGAAAGTATACTTCGCCCTCTTTTTTATCCATTCACTCTGATACTATTGAAAATTACAGCCAAGAAAAAAGAACTTCAAAAGAATCACTCTGAGGTATCCATAGTATATAGAGTGATGGGTTGTTGCATGTTGATGAAAATGGATGCCGTGAAAAAGGCTGGATATTTTGATGAGCATACCTTTCTTTATGCAGAAGAGGCGATTCTGTCAGAAAGGCTTATGGAAATAGGCTATAAAGTTGGATTTGTTCCTGGTGTATACGTTCGGCATCTTCACGCAGAAACCACAAAATCTCAATCAACAATAAGGACTTTTTTCATGCAGTTGAAATCAGATATATATTATTTTCAAGCGTATAGGAAATCAAGAACTATCTTTATTCTCTTCTTTGTGGTCGCTCAATCCGCAATGTTCTTTATCTGGGCTCCTCTTCTCAAGAAACTTAAGGCTATTTATCATTGAAAGGGACTAGAATCTTGAGCAACAGTCGAAAAATCAAACTTCTTTTTATGCCTGCATTCATATTTCATGGAAGGATTGCGCATGCAGGTGGGCAGGTGTTGAACTTTTATTTTTCGAAATTTTATCATGATGATACATTCGAACTGGGATTTGCTTTTCGGGTTAAAACGAAAGATAGCGATTATGAAAAGATGAGAGCTGAATATAGCGAAGCCAAAGATCTATCTATATCCTACAACATATTGACGCTTTATCTGTATTCTTTCCTGTCGAAGTGTGTTCGTCTTATCTTCGGGAATACAAAGATGATTATATCCTCCCTCGATTATAGAAATGCTATTATCAGGATTTCAAAAAAGGCAAGACGTTCATGGTATCCCGATGTAATTGTGATGGATTGGACTCAGACAAATATTTGGGCTGGCCTTGTTAGGGCTATTCTCCCCAATAGCAAAATAATCGCGGTTGAACATGATGTATCCTTCATGGGGATTAACAGGTTGTTTCCCTTAGATGAACATGTCCGAACATCATTTCTAAAGAATGAAATCGCAGGGCTTAGGTGTGCTGATACCGTTTTAGTTTTTAACGAAAAAGATAGGCAATTGCTTTTACCCTATTTGGACAATGATAAGATAAGGATCATTACTCCATTTTATAGAAGGTATAAAACCAATCAAGAAGATTTTGAAGAAAGAAATGGAATTCTCTTTTTTGGCGCCATGCAGAGATCGGAGAATATCGAAGCTGTGCGATTTTTTCTTGAGCGTATCTGGCCCTTATTGAACTGCAAGCAAGATGTCGTCTTCTATTGTGTAGGTGGCGGC
>Ga0208461_1003866_pt1 | contig 10858 bp, 12 predicted proteins | sample AD_JPNTR4_MetaG_FD_184448 | JGI IMG/M metagenome (GOLD analysis project Ga0208461, IMG submission 184448) | Active sludge microbial communities of municipal wastewater-treating anaerobic digesters from Japan - AD_JPNTR4_MetaG (SPAdes) (version 2) | ecosystem: Engineered > Bioreactor > Anaerobic... | reverse complement strand
AGAGGGCACAGGAATACCCTTCAACAAACCTTCTCTGCTCTATACGTAGGAAGCGAACTGAACCGATGACATTCGAGATAATCTGTGATATATTCGTTGTGGGCATGAAATCATCCTTTCGTATGGTTTGATCACCACGAATATACGATGATTTCATGCCTTTTTCAATGACCCTGTTCTATTTCCTTCTTTAGGTTAAGTCAAAGTGCATAAGTTGAGATAGTGGGATGGAAATCACTATTGATGTGATGCTGTCGTCTCTATCGACAGGTTGAGCGAGAACCATAGTGGGATGGAAATTCTACTCCGTACTGCTTGCTTTCTACAAAAACCCTCTTGTTGAGCGAGAACCATAGTGGGATGATAAGAGCGGTTGTTGGTTGTTCGTTGTTGGTTCCTGGTAAGAGCGAGATCCCGTATAGGAACACTACGGGATGACAGTACGGGGACACCACGGGATGACAGTCTTTCCTTACTTCCCGTCATTCTGAGCTTGACTCAGAATCCCGCTCTTTCCTCTGTCTTGAACCAAGAGCGAGGAACCTGGACTCGCAGCGTCGGAACGAGAAACTCCTCTTCCAAGGACGGGTCCATGATCTGGGACGAACAACGAAGGACGGCTCTTCTGAGCGAGAACCATAGTGGGATGGAAACGTTGCAAGCCTTTCTACGGGGAACTCGGTTGCTTCGTTGAGCGAGAACCATAGTGGGATGGAAACCGGAGATACTGTACTCCGGGCTTTCATATTTCCAACCCGTTGAGCGAGAACCATAGTGGGATGATAGGAGCGGTTGTTGGTTGTTCGTTGTTGGTTCCTGGTAAGAACGAGATCCCGTATAGGAGCACTACGGGATGACAGTCTTTCCTTCCTTCCCGTCATTCTGAGCTTGACTCAGAATCACGGTTTTCCAAGGAGTGGATCCCGGATCGGGGTCCGGGATGACAATATAGAGGCATTACGGGATGACCCTGAATAGGAGCCCTGAATAGGAGCATTTCAGGGCAGGCTCATCAGGGCAGGCTCTCCTTTAACGTCATCCTGACGCGCTCCCAGTCAGGATCCCGGTCTTCCTCCCTCACGTCATGCCCGGTCTTCGCGAAAAACGGGACAGACATGAAGAGATTTGTCAGTCCCCATTTTCGCGGTTTTTCCTCCCTTTCCGTCATGCCGGACCCCGATCCGGCATCTCCGCTCCCTCGAAAGAGCGGGAAGAGCGGGGTCCCGTATAGGAGCATTACGGGATGACACGGGATGACAGTCTTACTCCTTTCCCGTCATTCTGAGCTTGACTCAGAATCCCGCCTTTTCCTCCCCTAACGTCATCCTGACGCGCTCCCAGTAAGGATCCCGGTCTTCCTCCCTCACGTCATGCCCGGTCTTCGCGAAAAACGGGGACAGACACGAAGAGATTTGTCAGTCCCCATTTTTCGTAGGATCATTACGGGATGGCGGGATGCGAAAAAAACGAACTGAACCCGTATCCATCTCGAGCGGATTCGTTTTGCATGAGAACGAATATGTGCTATTATCGTTTCATGGCGATACGAAACGGGCGGTGAGCATTCTGAACACAGATGAGTTAATTCAATCGCTTGAAGAGATAAAGAAAAGGAAGGAAATGGAGCTTCCTAGATTGTTGAGGCCTTACTTCGAAGAAATAGATATGAAGAACAGGGCAGTACTGGTCTTTGGATCTCGTGGTGTTGGAAAGACTACATTCCTTTTGAACAGGTTCAGAGACAGAAGAATGCTCTACCTGTCGGCCGACAATCCTCTGGTCGCCACAACTGACCTCTGGAGTATAGCGAGTACAGCGTTTGTCAGGGGCTACGAAGGAATAATCGTCGATGAAGCTCACTATGCGAGAGACTGGAGCGTTCATTTGAAGGCCATCTACGACGCCTATCCGACAAAGCTAATAATAGCCAGCGATAGCAGCAGCCTTATACTGAGACAGGGTATTGCGGATCTCTCCAGAAGATTTTCCAGAGTCCGCATCCCTCTAATGTCTTTGCGAGAGTATATATATCTGAGAGATGGAGCGCTTTTGCCGCTACTCAGTCCATTCGCTCTCGACTCTTCAGTGGTCAAAGAGATAATGGGCAGTACAAACGTTCTGGCTGCTTTCGAGGAGTATCTTGACCGCGGGTTCAGGCCGTCATATCTGGAGTGGGACTACAAAGAGCAGATTGAACACATTATCGAAAAAACGATTCACGGCGATGTCCCGTTCTTTGTGCCTCAAATCTCGGATATTCACTTTAGATTGATGAGCGCCGTTCTGGGATTCCTGGCGATATCGAAAGTCCCTACCCTCAATATCGAGAGAATGTGCAGAGAATGGGGAATAGGAAAGAGAAAACTCTATGAACTTCTCTCGGTTATGGACGCAACGGGTATAATAAGGATAATTTTCAAAGAGAATGACAATCGAACCTTTTCCAAAGGCGAGAAGATATTCTTCGGCGACCCTTCTTTCTACTCCATAGGCTCAAAAAATACAGGCACAAGAAGAGAGGCTTATGTAGCCGAGGCCTTCGAAGACGCGGGTAGCAGAGTCTTCGCCTGCCCGGACGAGCGAAACGGGGACTTCCTGATAAACGAAACACTCGTTGAGGTGGGCGGAAAGAACAAAAAAAAGAAGCACGCAGACTTCGTAATAAGAGACGACACGGATGTTCCTCACTTGAACTGCATCCCGATGTGGATCCTTGGCTTTCAGTATTAGTAAATGAAACATGTTTTCGTGGTGCCAGTTCCGCTTCGCGGGCAGAAGATCGGTGGAGAGTGGGGAGAAAGAGCGTTATCGAGAGTTGGCTGCCGGTTGTTGGTAAGAACGAGATCCCGTATAGGAGTCCTGAATTTGATCATATCAGGACAGGCTCCACGGGATGACACGGGATGACAGCCCCCTCACGTCATTCTGGCATGTTCCTAGCCAGAATCACGTTCTTCCTCCTTCCCGTCATTCTGAGCTTGACTCAGAATCACTGTTTTCTAAGGAGTGAATCCCGGGTCGGAGCCCGGGATGAAAGGATGGGGGCATTCTGGATGCGTAACGTCGAGGACCGCTCTTTCCAAGGACGGGTCCATGATCTGGGACGACTGACGAAGGACGGCTCTTTCCGGTCTTCTCACAGACATCTTCCGATGCTTTTCATATCCATCGTCTCTTCCAAAAAGAAAATGCATCCGGGCCCATTTTATGTCGGGCTAAGATGCATCTTCTGTCTTTCTCATTTCGAGCTGATCTGAGAACAGTTCGCTGTGACGTTTTTGTGGTCGGGGCGACTGGACTTGAACCAGCGACCTTCTGCGCCCCATGCAGACACGCTTCCAACTGCGCCACGCCCCGTACTGGAAAATTGTATCATAACCGGCACTCTCTTTCAAGAGCGAGGCGGCATCGGGTGCGGTCTTTTCGAGCACCCCAGAATCGTTCTATTTGACTTCGAAGGTCAGAAAGTCAAGTTCTTTTCCGTTGTTGTCCGTATCGTGGAGTCTGAAATCGTACATTCCGGGTTTTGCGGGAGCCTTGAAGGTCATCGTCCCTTCGCTCATGCCGTTCAGGTATTTAAAAGTGAGATCGTGCTTGTCGTTTTCGGCCTCGCTTCCGTGTGGTATTTCGGAAGGCACTATTCCTATCCATGCGTTGGACGGTAGTGTCGTCGCGATGAAGAAACGTAGTTTGATCTCCTCGCCGGGAGTGAAGGTCAGCTTTTCGAGAGACATGTTGATCGAGTTGAGCGGTTTCGGCTCTTCGACTTTGTACAGTATGCTCTCGATGTCTTCCATGTTGTATTCGATCACCGTGCCGTCTTTCAGGGTTATTATTAGCCTGGCCGTAGAGAAGGCCAGCGTGGCTACAACTATTATCATGAAAAATAAAACGAATCTCTTCACAGAACCACCTCCAGTTGAGATTATAGAATATCGGCGGCCGTTATCACAGCTTTCACAAATGTGATGTTAAAATTTCCCGAGGAGGTGTTTGCGATGACTCTTACGAGTGTACTTGTCGCGGTATCGGTTCTGCTTACGATCGTGGGGCTGGTTTCTACAATCTATATGATGATTCTGATCTCCAAACTCTAGTTCTCTATCTCGATACCGGCCGGCCTGTTCCTCCGGTGTGGTTGTACACACGGTCTAGGTGTAATGATATAATATATGTAATATAAATATACCGAGGAGGAGAAACATGAAGATAGCTATACCAGTAATCGATAACGCCGGTCTTGAATCGAGAATATCCGAGCATTTCGGACACGCCCCTTACTTCGCGTTCGTCGTCGCGGAAAACGGTGGCATCCTCTCCCACGAAATAGTCTCCAACCCCTTCGAAGAACATCAGCCAGGTCAGATACCCGATTTCGTTAAGAGTCATGGAGCGAACGTTATAATCACGCGCGGTATGGGTTCCCGGGCCAAGCAGTTCTTCCAGGCACTGGGGATTGAGGCCATAACCGGCGCCGGAGGGACAGTGAAGGAGTTAGTCGAAAGCTATCTCGACGGCAAGCTGCAAAGCAGAGATTACGAGCCCGAGGGTCACGGACAACACCACAACCACTGAGGCTCTCGACAGGCGTGGAGGAGAGGGATGAGAAATATGAGGGGAAGTAGAATGGGTATGGGAAGGCCCTGGATCGAGCTTTATCTGCTGTTGCTAATAGCCGAGAAGCCGGCCCACGGATACGAGCTTTCAACCAGGTTGGAGGAATTCGAGGTTCCGATATTCAGCGTCGGTCAGATGGGAAATCTCTACCGTGTGCTATCTAACATCGAAGAGATGGGGTTGATAACCTCCGAGTGGGACACCGAGGAGGCCGGCCCGGCCAGAAAGATTTACAGGATAACCACACCGGGCCTCGAATATCTCAAGAACGCCGAGATGAGGATACGAAGATTCAGAGACAACATCGACGGCTTTTTGAAGAGAATAGAACAGCTTAAAAAGGTTTGAGCGGAAGGTCAGTCTTTCGCTATCACCAGGTTTAACCTTCCGGAGAGCTTACCGGCTGTCTCGCTGTCTATTAGGCCGTCCGTTATCATGCAATCGATCTCGTCCAGATCCACCGATTTGAAGGGAGCGATTCTGTGAAATTTGCTCGAGTCGCAGACTACAAAGACCTGTCTGGAAGAATCGACCATGGCCCTGTTCAGAAAAGCGCTCGATTCATCCACTGCGAAAACCCCACGCTCGATATCTACCGAGTTAGCCCCTATGAAGGCCTTATCCACCATGACGGTTCTGAGATACTCTATCGCGACGAGGCCGACGGTTGACATATTGTGCCAGTCGAGGTTCCCGCCCAGCAGCGTGACGCCCGGACCTATGTAATCGGCGGTCTCCTGGGCGATCGCAATGCTGTTGGTGATTATCTGAACGTGTTTTCCGCTTTTGACAAGCAGTTTCGCGATCTGGAGCGTCGTGGTGCCGGCGTCCAGTATTATCGTTTCGCCGTCTTCGATTCTTTCGAGCGCCGCCGCGGCGATTTTTAGCTTTTCCACGTTGTGCTGGTTGATACGCCTGTTGAAAGAGACCTCGAACCTCTTCTTGTTGCTCAAGACCGCGCCTCCGTGGAAGCGTTCGAGAAGCCCTTCGCTTTCGAGCTCGGCCAGGTCCCTTCGTATCGTCGCGTGGGAAGTGTTAACGATTTTGCAGAGCTCGTTCACGCTTATGCTCGAGTTGCTGGCTATAAGTTTCAAGATTTTTTCGTGTCTTTCCAGTTTGGTCATCTATCTTCCCCCAACGGTAAGATATTTTATGATAACACAACGTTCTGCACATTCCCGGTTTCGGATCGTATTTTCGCCGGTATGGATCTTTCCATTGTTTTTCACTCAATTAAAGACGTTTATCCGTCTTTCTTTTCTTTTTTCTTGTCCTTACTGTGTGTTCTGGTGGTTGATTTACTTTGATCGAAATATTAGTATTAGATCATAAACGATCATAAGATGCAAATCCTTTTTTCATTGGAGTGATGTTTATAAAAAGTATAAATTCAGGAATTATAAGTCGTTTCTTTTCTTTCGGTTTCGGATTAAACGAAGAAAAAGGAGCAATAGGTCCTTCTCTCATAAATCTGCTCGAAGAAGGTGTTTCGGCCTTTAACCTTTCGGCCAGGAACGTTGTGAACCCGCCGAGTCTATGGAACCTGATCGGTTTTATAAGGGAACGGTCGGGATCGATCCCTTTCATCATGTCCGATGAAGAGGGCGGACCGGTGAAGAGACTGGTGCCGGGTTTCACAAGGGGGATAAGCCATATGGGTCTGGCGAAGGCCGGCCCCTCCATGGCTTACGACATGGCCAATTGCATGGCCCGGGAAGCTTCGGCAGTCGGAGTGAACGTGTTTTTCAGTCCTGTCCTCGACTGCAACAGCGAGACAGCCAATCCGATAATAGGCATCAGGTCTTTTTCGGCCGATCCTCACGAGACTGCCCTCCTCGGCGCCGAGTTCTGCAAGGGTCTTCATTCGGCCGGCGTTTTGACTACGGGCAAACATTTCCCCGGCCACGGAGCCACCCGGGAGGACTCCCATCTCTGCCTGCCGGTGGTGGACATTTCCGAGAAAACCTTCCGCAGCGTACATCTCTTCCCCTTCGAAAAACTGGTCGGAGAGGGCCATCTTGATTTCCTTATGACGGCGCACATAGTCTATCCTTCGATCGACGATAAGCCGGCGACGCTTTCCAGAAAGATTCTCACCACCATCGCGAGGGAGGAGCTGGGGTTCACGGGCGTCATCATAACCGATTGTCTGGAAATGGACGCGATGAAGAAAATTTACGGCATAGAACGTGCCACGGTCGATGCTTTCAACGCCGGCGCAGATATGATTCTTCTCAGCCATACTCCCGAACTTCAAAGGAAAGCGATCGAGGCTATGAAGGGGGCTGTGGAGGATGGAACCATACCGATGCGACGCGTGAAGGAAAGTCTCTTGAGGATTGAAGAGACCAGGGAGAAACTCTCCCGCCAAGATTATCCATATTGCCGCGCCGACTTTTCAAGGGCGTTGTTCGCTCCCGACGATTCCCTGCAGAAGGCCCTTGCCGAAAAGAGCGTGGTGATCTGGAGAAACGGCGGGAATATACCCCTTGAGAAAAACTCCGCGATAGTGCTCGTCGAGCTGAGTCCCACGGTCACGGGTTTGAACGAAGTCGAGGTCTCAAGCTCGGTAACCAGGAAGATTGTCTCCCGCTTCTTCAAGATCGAGCGCAGTTACACCCTCGGTTACGATACACCGCCCGATAAGCTCGTCGCTCTGGAGGAACTCGTCAATTCGGACTCTTCTCTGGTGGTGATAACTGCCTCGAGGGGCTCTGAACAAATAAAGCCGCTCAGGGAAACGCTCGAAAGGCTGGCCGGCAAGAGCGGGAAGTCCATTCTCATTTCTGGAAGAGATCCCTACGATGCCGATACTCTTGAAGCTTTCGGCGCGTCACTGGCGACGTTCGGCCTGCTACCCGATTCGATCGAGGCAGCCTGTATGGCTATCTGCGGAGAGTTGAAATGAACATCCTTCTGATTTCCGAGGAGGGAAGGTCGAAGGAAGCTCTGAAGGCCATGTTAAGCGAGCATGGTTTCTTCCTCGCGCAGACGCTAGAGGAAACTACGGATCTGGGTCGAGTCGATCTGGTTGTTATAGGCGCCGGCAGGGCGACGACCTTCGGATCGCGGCTGGGCCGTGGTGTGTTGAAAAAACTGGCCCGATACGTTTTCGAAGGCGGAAGGTATCTTGGGATATGCGCCGGCGCGTACCTTGCCCTCCAGCCTTACAACAGTGAAACAACCGGGTTCAACCTCTCTCCCAGAGAGGCGCTGGATATAGGTAACTGGAATAGGGGCTGCGGCGACGTGAAAATCAGCTGGGAGGGCCGGCCCTGCGTGGTTCATTACGAAAACGGACCGATCTTCGGTGGCGCGCCCGACGGTTGCGAGGAAGTAGTTGCGTTCTACATCGATGGTTTCGATGATGTCATGAAAGATGGAATCGCAGCGGTAAAGGGCCAGGCCGGAAGAGGCAGGTACTTTCTTTTCGGGTTCCATCCAGAATTGAAGGAAACTACCCGGTTCATGTTGGAAGAAGCGATCTATTTCCTTTTCCGGAAGGAGTGTTGAACTTGTGGAAGCAGTATTTTTCCAGACTGGAGAAGATTCTGGAAACGGTGGAAAGGAATGAAGGTTCGAAAATTGAGGAGGCGGCGCAGCTCATATTCGGAGCGCTCCAAAGGAACCGGCTTGTTTATGTGTTCGGCACCGGCCACTCCCATATGCTCGCCGAGGAGATGTTTTACAGGGCCGGAGGTCTAGTGTCGGTTTATCCGATTCTCGAGACTTCTCTCATGCTTCACGAAAGCGCCGCGCGTTCCAGCAAGCTTGAAAGGCTTCCCGGCCTGGCCCGGGTGATACTGGAGCGTTACTCCCTGAAGGAGGGCGACGTGATGATCGTCGCTTCAAACTCCGGAGTCAACGCTGTCCCGGTCGAGGTCGCCATGAGGGCAAGAGAACTAGGCGTCAGAGTGATCTGCATAACTTCCATAGCCCACTCTACCTCGGTGGAACCCAGAAACCCCGCCGGAAAGAGGCTTTTCGAGGTTGCCGACGTCGTTATAGATAATCATATTCCAATAGGGGACGGTCTTCTGGATATCTCGAACACGAAAGTGTCGCCGGCTTCTACGGCCGTGGGCGCGACCATACTCAATTCGATCGTCGGACAGGTGGCATGGCTGTATTCGAAGAAAGGGGAGCTTCCACCGGTTTTCAGCAGCGCCAATACGCAGAACGGCGATCTGGAAAACTCCGAGCTGATACAGATATACCGGAAAATAATTCCGATCTTGTAAACATAGGGAGGTGTTTGTATGAAAAGGTTCTTGATCCTTCTAGTTCTTCTCCTGTTGACGGTGGGATTGATGGCAATCGAGTTCGACGGAGCCGCCATAATGAAAATGGCGATCAATCTGAACACGAAGATCAACGATTCGGGTCGCGTGATTCCCGATACCATCGAAATTCCGGGAACCGATAGGAGCGTCTCGATGGAAGAGGCTCTGTATCTGATCGCCAAATGGATGGCTATATACGGTGCCAACGGAGAGAAGATAGGACAATTACCGGAATCTGTGCCGTACATCGAGGTTAAGGCTCCACAAAAGCAGCTCCAGGGCGAAATAGGCGGCATGATAAACTGGCCGGATATTTACGAGGTTTCCAAACAAATCACGGCGAAACTTGAGGCCGACCCGCTCATCCCGTCGCAGGTGGAGTTCCTTCTGAACGGCGAGAGTATGGCCGTCATGACTCCGGATATTCTGCTGTACGTACTGACGAGATCGGTGAACTGGGTGAACGACAACGGCAGCATGCCCAACTACGCATCGCTTAGAGAGGTTAGCGGACCCAGCAATTGGCCGCCGGTAGAGAAAGCCACTTCCGAAGTTATCGAGAAGATCCCGGGTAGCGAAGGAGAGATCAGGGCTGTGTGGGCCTGGTCAACCGATTTCATATCTTACGGCGTGGACAGGGCCGTCAATGAATTGAAAGAGGCTGGCTTCACGGATGTGTTCCTGCTTGTGAAGGGGACGGCGGGGCAGGTCTCGTGGCCTTCTGCGATCGCGTACGAGAAGATCTCCGATACGACGATACTCGAAAAGACCGTCGCGGCCTGCAGAGAGGTCGGGCTCAGAATACACGCGTGGTTCGTCGTGAACCAGGACCAGGCATATCTTAAGAGGTTCCCGGAATCCAAGATGTGGGGAGTTCCGATCGAGGAAGGCGCCGATCCTCAGAAGGCCGGCTCGACGGTGGACTTCGTTCAGGACACCCGTTACAGAGAGTACCTGATCGATCTAATGAAAGAGGTAATTTTGCTGTACGACGTCGATGGGATACATCTGGACTATATAAGGTATCCAACCGGAGCATGGGGCTGGGGCCCTTACAACATAGGCAGGGCCTGGCTCGAGGGACTCGATGTTGATTTCCTCATGGAGACGGCTAAGGAGACATGGAGCTCCGTCGGCGACAACAAGAAATTCATCGATCTGTACAGGCAGTTCATATATTTCGATATCAACCGCTGGGTAGAGATGAGAATGGACGACATAAGGGCTTTCGTGGAAGAGATCAAGGCCGGAATAGAGTCAGTGAAACCGGAGATAATCTACAGCGCCTCTCTTATGCCTGAAGGTGGAGACATAGACGCCGCCTCCAATGGATTCGCGATGGTACACTACGGTCAGAGGTACGCCGATTTTGGAGAACTATGCGATATAGTAATCCCGATGACGTACCATCTTGATTTCGGTGAGAAGGCAAACTGGGTCGCCGACGTGGCGACCGGAACCAGGGACGTTATGAAGTCCGACACCAAAGTCGTAATGGGCATTCAGGCTTACGATCTCTCACCGGCCGAATTGCAGAAGGCTATATACTACGCCAGAGGCGCAGGGGCCGACGGAATCATGTTCTTCAGGTTCGGTACGCTGTTCGGCAACGAAAATCTCAAAAACGCCATGCTGGAAGCTCTTAAGTGAGAGGGGGAGAGACTATGAAAGGTAAATTGCTTATTTTTCTCGCGATCGTGCTTCTCTCGACGTCGCTTTGTGCGAAGGAGATCACTTTCTGGTTCGCCGGAGGCGATCCCACTCTCGATCTTCCCGTGGTGCAGAGACAGGTCGAGGAATTTGAAAAGGAGACAGGCATAAAAGTCAAACTCTCAACTTATGCACTTCGAGTTAACAAAGCGAGGAAGAAGGAAGTGGATAGAAGAATCGCTAGCGGAAGAGCTTCGAGCTAATTGGAAGAAGTAATCGAATTTGATCAGTTCAAGGAAATCCCTGAG
>Ga0208461_1003860_pt1 | contig 10872 bp, 5 predicted proteins | sample AD_JPNTR4_MetaG_FD_184448 | JGI IMG/M metagenome (GOLD analysis project Ga0208461, IMG submission 184448) | Active sludge microbial communities of municipal wastewater-treating anaerobic digesters from Japan - AD_JPNTR4_MetaG (SPAdes) (version 2) | ecosystem: Engineered > Bioreactor > Anaerobic >... | reverse complement strand
GGTCGTACTTGTTAGATTTTCAACTTTTGCATTGATTGATACATTAATAATAATTATTGTTAGAGAAATGCTTACTCATCCTGGTATATCAATGAATAATATTCTGTATGGAGTTATCGGTGTTGGAATTTTAAGTTTTGTTAGAAGATTTTGTTTTACAAAAGAAGAAAGGGAGAGAAAAATTTAAAAATATTTTTTAATTTAACTTATTTTAATTCCTTCCACTTTTCGAGAAGTTCTCTCTCTTTTCTTGTTAATTTATCTGGAATTTTTATTTTAGAAATAATCAAATAGTCCCCTTTTCCTCTGCCTCTTAAATAAGGTAATCCTTCCCCATTCAGCCTTATTGTTTCATTGAATTGTGTTCCTGGCTTTATTTTAACTACCTTTTTCCCTTCAATTGTTGGAATTTCTATTTCACCTCCAAGCAATGCAGTTAAAAGGGGAATATCAGCTTCATAAATAAGGTTCGCACCGTCTCTCTTTAAATATGGATGAGGTCTAACTTTGACCTCTATGTATAAGTCACCCTTGAGACCATTTTTAGAACTATTTCCTTCTCCTTCTAATTTTATTCTCATTTCATCTTCAATTCCTGGTGGGATTTTTACTTTAATTATTCTTCTTTTAGTTTTTATTCCTTTTCCCCCACAATTTCTGCAAGGATTTTTGTTTATATAACCTTCTCCTCTACAGGTTGGACAGGTTGTAACTGTTGTGAATTGACCAAAAATAGATGACTGACTTCTTCTTACTTTCCCAGTTCCACGACAGGTTGGACAGGTTTCTTGTTTAGCTCCTCCTTCTACTCCAGTCCCACCACAAAATTCGCAGGGTTCATCTCTTTCGACCTCAAACTCAACTTCTTTTCCATACATTACATCTTTTAAATCAATTGTAACCCTTCCATATATATCACTTCCTCTTTCAACTCTTCTTCTCTCTTCAGTTCTTGTAAAACCACCTCCAAAGAATGTGTCAAAAATATCTTCAAAACCAAAATCTCTGAAAAAATCACCAAATGGTGATTCTCCTGTATTTCGGTAGGCGTAATCACTAACCCCTTCTTCTGCTGTTCCATACATATCATATCTTTTTTTCTTATCGGGATCTGATAAAACTTCGTAAGCTTCATTTATTTCAGCCATCTTTTTTGCCGCATCGGGGTTATCCTTGTTTAAATCAGGATGATATTGCTTAACAAGTTTTCTATAAGCTTTTTTAATTTCATCAGGGGTGGCATTTCTATCCACCCCTAATATTTCATAATAGTCTTTATTCATTACTTAACTTCATAATCTCCATTTATTGTTCCTTTATCGTCGTCTTTTTTGTTTTCATCTTTTGGTGGTTCTTGCGTTGTTTCGCCTTGTTGTCCACCTGCTCCTGTTGCTTCAGTTTTTTTATAAATCTCTTCTCCAACCTTCGAAAGTGCCTCATTAACCTCGTCAAGTTTTTTCTTTACTTCATCAATTTTATCCTCTTTAAGTAAATTTTCAAGTTCGTCAAGTTTTCTTTCAGCATCATCAGCCGCTTCTTTACTTACTTTATCTTTGTTATCTTTCAATGTCTTTCTACCTGTATAAAGAATTTGATCAGCAAGGTTTCTTGTTTCGATTTCTTCCTTCATTTTTTTATCCTCTTCTGCAAATTTTTCTGCCTCCTTTTTCATCTTCTCAACTTCTTCTTCAGAAAGTCTAACTGCTTGAGTTACAGTTATGTTTTGACTTTTATTTGTTGCTAAATCTTTAGCAGTAACATGCAAAATACCATTTTCATCAATCTCATAAGTCACTTCAATCTTAGGAATTCCTCTTGGTGCAGGAGGAATTCCATCAAGAATAAACCTACCTAAAGAGACATTATCCTTTGCAAGAGGCCTTTCTCCTTGTAAAATATGTATCTCGACAGATGTTTGATTATCTGCAGCAGTTGTAAAAGTTTGAGTTTTCTTAATTGGTATAGGTGAATTCCTATCTATCATTTTCGTAAAGATACCTCCCAGTGTTTCAATACCGAGTGTCAATGGTGTTACATCTTGAAGAACAATCTCTTGTTTTACACTACCTTCAAGAATACCAGCTTGGATTGCAGCACCGATCGCAACGCACTCCATTGGATCAACTCCTCTTTCAGGTGGTTTTCCAAAAAAGTTTTCAATAAATTTTTGAACTATTGGCATCCTTGTTGGTCCACCAACAAGGATTATATTATCAATATCATTTGGTGATAGTTTAGCATCTTCGAGCGCCTGTTGTAATGGACCACGACATTTATCAACTATTGGTCTAACAAGTTCTTCAAGAAGAGCCCTTGTTATTCTCTTGACAAGATGTTTAGGTTCATTGTTAACTACAGTTATAAATGGAAGATTAATTTCAGTTTCAAGAACACTTGAAAGTTCAATTTTTGCTTTTTCAACTGCCTCTCTTAATCTCGGAAGTGCCTTAGGATCTTTTGATAAATCAACCCCTGTTTCTTTTCTAAAATCATCAACAACATAGTTTAGTAATGCCTCATCCATATCTCTTCCACCAAGTTGTGTATCTCCAGAAGTTGATACAACTTGGAAAACACCTTCTCCAAAATCCATTATTGTAACATCAAGAGTTCCTCCACCAAAATCAAAAACAAGTATTTTTAACTCTTTTTCACTTTTGTTTAGTCCATATGCAAATGCTGCTGCTGTCGGTTCATTAATCAATCTTACAACTTCAAGTCCTGCAATTCTTCCTGCATCTTTAGTTGCCTGTCTTTGGTTATCATTAAAGTATGCTGGAACAGTTATTACTGCTTTTTCAACTCTTTCACCAAGATATGCTTCCGCATCTTTTTTGATCTTCTGTAAAATAAATGCGGAGATTTGCTCTGGAGTGTATTCTTTATCATCAATTCTTACTCTATAGTTCGTTCCCATTTTTCTTTTTATTCCAGTTATTGTCCTTTCTGGATTAAGAGTCATCTGTCTTCTTGCTGGTTCACCAACGAGAAGTTGTCCATCTTTTGTAAATGCGACATACGATGGAACAGTTTTACCTCCGAGTGAAACTCCTTCAGCAGCAGGAATTATTGTTGGTTTACCACCAATAATTACAGCAGCAGCAGAGTTTGAAGTTCCAAGATCAATACCAATTATTCTTGCCATACTAATTTACCTCCTTTTTATATACTTTTACATAGGCAGGTCTTATAAGAAAATCCTTTATCTTATAGCCCTTTCTATATACTTCAATTATTTTCCCATCATCTTCACCATTGTTTGTTGGTTCAATATTGATTGCTTGGTGAAGTGATGGGTTAAACTCTTCGCCTACAGTGCCAACTTCCTCAACTCCCTCTTCTTTTAAAAAATCGATAAACTGCTTCTCAATTAATTCCAATCCTTGGATTAAATTTTCATCATTTGTTTTACTTTTTGCATCATTAAGTGAATCAATTATATGTAAAAGAGAAGAGATAATTTCTCCTCTCTGTTTTGTTTTTCTTTCCTCTTCTTCTTCCTTCCATCTTTTTTGAAAATGCTCAAGGTCTCTTCTTTCTTTTTTAATAAGAAGAGAGAGAGCTTTAACTTCTTCTTTTAATTTTTTTATCTCTTCCTGTTTTTCTTTAAGTAGTTTAAAAAGTACATTAGAAAATTCTTCTCTATTCTCCATTTCTTCTCCTTTTAGCACTCTATAGTTTAAAGTGCTAATTTACATTATTAAATTTTATAAAATTATATAAATTTGTCAATATTTATTATAAGGTTTCTGAAAAAGTCATCTAACCTGTCATACCTTCAAAAGCAGGAATGAATATTACTGATAAAAATACTGGATTCCCATTTTCACGGGAATGACAAAAATAATTACATAAGAATGACAAAAAGAGGAACTGGATTCCCGTTTTCACGGGAATGACAAAATAATATAGTTTACAAAAGTAGACAGCCTATTTTTGTAAACATACAAGTATGTCTTAAACTTCTTTATATTTAATAAAAACATCCTAAAAAGACACTCTACTTTATAAACTTTTTATACAAAATTAAAAAGAGGAGGTACCTTCTACCTCCTCTTTTAGTAGAATTTAGATTAATTTCTAATGGTTTAACCTGTAAAGATATTTATAACCTTTAAGAAAATATTTTTAATCAGTGAGATCAAATTATTAGAACCATTCGTAGTATTTAAGCAAGAGCATTTAAATTCAACATTTAGGACTTGTGGGCAACAAGGTAATCTAACATCTTTATAAGCTGAATCAAATTTACACTTTGGATTAACTGGTTTAACTCTATAAGTTTGATTACATGGAATTGTGCAATATGAATCATAATTACCCTGAGCTGTTCTTGTTAAAGTTGTAACTAACACATTATTCATATTGTAAATCTCAACTTTTGTATCAGTAGGACAATTCCCAGTAATATTAACAATTATTCTACCCATCTGTATACAGGAACATTCAAACTCAACATATCCATATCCATTTGGACAGCACTGTACAAGATTAAGTACCTTTGATTCTGGTTTAAATGTGCAATTTGAACCGACCGGTTTAATTGTGTATGTTCCAGGGCAAGGTATAGTGCAACCAGTTGTAAAGTATCCATTACCGTCGTCACTTAATCTATAAAGTAAATTTCCTTTACTATCATAAATCTCAACTTTTGCTGGAAGACAATTTGTTGGAAGTTTTACATCAATTCTACCTTTATAAGTGCATTCACACTTAAATTCATAAGACTGAATATCAGGACAACATTTAGTTAATTCTGCTTTAATTGTTTCAGGACTAAATTTGCAATTAGGATTATATGGTTTTATGGTATACGCTCCTGGACAGGGTAGTTCACAACCTGAATCAAACCAACCCTCGCTATTTGGCCATAAAGTGGTTATAAGTTTCCCTGATGAATCATAAATATATGCTGATGAATTTAAAGCACACTCTCTTGGAATTTTTATTTGTACTCTTCCTTTTTGTTGCTGACAACTACATTTAAAATCAACTTTATAATATTCTGGACAACAACTCTGCATTTGAATTTTTTGTTCAGCAGGTGAGAATGTACAGGTTTTGTTTTCAGGCCTTATAATATATATTCCTGGACAAGCAAGATTACATTCTGTATCAAAAACACCATCACTGTTTGCTTTACCATACCATACTTCCTTATTTGTTGTTGAATCAATAATATGAATAATTGTACCTTCTGAACACTCTTTTGGCATTGAAACAACAATTCTCCCCTTTTTTGCCTCGCAATTACATTCAAAACCAATTTTTTTAAATTCATGGCAACAATTATCTAATTCAACGACTTGATAGATTTGAGTAAATGTACATTTTTCATTTTTTGGCTGAATTATATATTTTCCAGGACATTGCAAGATGCATCCCGTATCAAAAATTCCTTGTTCATTTACCTTATCCTGCCATACCTCGACCTTATCTTCTGTTAAAATATAAACTATGGTTCCTTCAAGACACTCTTTAGGCATTTCAACGATAATTCTACCTTTACTTTGAACAACACAATCACAAGTAAATTCTACAACTGTTTGACTTGGGCAACAATCAACTTTCACGACATGAGAAACTGGTTCAAATTTACATCTTTCATTTTGTGGAAGGACTTTATAAATACCTGGACATTTTAAAGTGCAACCTGTATCAAAAACTCTTTCATCATTTGCTTTTCCGCTCCAAGCAACATTTCCAAAATCATCAAATATTGATACAACTGTTCCATCAACACACTCTTTTGACATTTTTACAATGATTCTTCCACCTTGAGTAGGAATTTGTTCACAACATGGCTTTCTATCTGGAAATGCAACCCACTCTAAAACATTTTTAGTAGCAGGCTCATAAACAATAGCCATACAACCTAAACCAGTAGGTACTGGATGATCAAATTTATTATAATAATCTAAAATTGTATAGCCATTAACAGCGTCGAGAAGTGATTGTGGAAAGTTTAATTCAAGATCATATGTTGGCTCTCCCTCTTTACAGTTTAATTTAATATAAACCTGATAATTGCCATTTGAATCAGGTTTCTCTGTCATTCTTACAAGACAAGCACAAATTTTTTGGACAAAATGTGTTAATTCTCTACATTGAAATTCTACAACTTGCACTGAAGGACAACACTCTTTTAAAGTGACTGGCTGTTTCTCTGGCATAAATTCAAGATTAGTATTCATTGGAACAACTGTATATTCACCCGGACATTTTAGAGTGCAACCTGTATCAAAAATCCCTTCACTATTTACTGTTCCATCCCATACTGCTCCGAATGCATCATATATTACAACTTTTGTGCCTTTTATGCACTCCTGTGGCATTTTAACAACTATTCTTCCATTTTTTATCTCCTCACATTCACACTTAAACTCAACTCTTTTATATGCTGGACAACAATCTTTTAAATCAACTTGTTGATATGATGGTGTGAATTTACAATTTGGATTTATTGGTGTAACTATATATGAACCTGAACAGGGAAGAGTACAATCTGTTGAGTATAATCCACCTTTTTGATCTTTTATTACTGAGATAGGTTTTTTGTTCATATCAACAATATCAATATATGTTCCATTAGTACAATTTTCTGGTAAGAGGACATCAATTCTCCCCTTTGGTTTTTCTGGACAGGGGACAGTGAATACAAGTTCTGCAATATTTTTATCTCCATACCAATTTACCTCTTTTGCATTTAGTTCATCACCTGTTACTCTTAATGGTATTAAGGTTCTACCATTTTGAATAAATGGAACAACATTTGGATTGTATGGGTCTATCTGTTTAGAAACTCCATTGGTTTTATACATCTTATTACCAATTTGAAATTCAATCTTTTTACCCTCTTTTGTTACTATTGTTACCAATTGATTCACTCCATCCCAGAAGATTTCTCCATCAACCTCTTCAACAACATGTCTTATGATTAAGAAGGTTCTATCCCATCTTAAAACTGGAGCAGTTAACATTGGGCCTTTTTGTACACCATTAACCCAGTAGTAGGTATTACCTATCTGAAATTGTAGTATAAGTTTACACTCCTCTTGTGGAATTTCAGATGAACAGGTTGGAGTTGCACAAGCTTCATTTGATTTAGCAAACTCTTTAGCATTTACATCTACAGCTTTTACAATGTAACAATACTTTTTTCCTTCAATTAGGTTTTTTGTATCTTTATAGTAGTTTTCTTTAATTGGAAAATCTGTTAGTGGCATACTCTCTTCATTTCCCTCTCCTATTCCTCTATAGATCCAGTATCTATCTGCCCCCTCTACCTTATCCCATTCAAGGTAGACAAAGCCACAATAACCTTTAGCTGAAAGATTGAAGTCTTGATTAGTCTGAGCTTTAATGAATATTTGATTTGATGAAATAAGTAGTATGAGAATCAATATGAGGGTCAAACTCAAAAAAGTTTTAGTCTTTCTAAAGTTCAAACAGCCCATTAAACACCTCCTTATCCTCCCTAATTTTCTATTCTGTCAAATTTTTTTATTTTTGACTTAATAAAAAATTTAGAAAGTATTTATAAAATAAATTATATATTTATAAGATAAAAAATAAATAAAAATGTTTCATTTTAAAAAATTATTCACTTGGATAAGTAACCTTAACCTCTCTAAGGTCAGGGTTCCAGTCAACTTTACATCCTAAGTTTTCAGCTATGAATCTTATAGGTAACATAGTTCTACCAGGAGGTATCACTATTGGTTTTACATTTGGATTACCTGGATCAATCAATTTATATTCACCATTTACAGTTGCAAGATTTTTACCAATCCATAGTTCTATTACTGTATCTTTGAATCTTATTGTAACTTTTTGTTCTATAGCTTCCCATGAAACTGTAGCACCTAATGCTTCAGCTACATATCTAATTGGAAGAAGTACTCTTCCTTCTAAGATAATTGGAGCAACATCCATTGTTTTCATTTCATCATTTAAGTAGTAGGTTGTATTACCTATGTAGAATCTTAGAATGATTGTTTTCTCTTTTGGAGGCAACTCACCACCAAACTCATAAGCCCCAATATCAACACCACTTCCAAAAGGTCTTTGTCTTCCTTCAAGATCAATTTTAGGAGCCCCCGAAGATTTTCCTTTATCAATTGCTGGACTATTCTGTTTTAAATGAAAATTACCGTCTGGTCCCCATTTTGGATTTATAAATTCTGGATTTCCATAAAAATTATTTTTTCCAAATGAACTTAAATTCTTCTCTGAAATCAAATTATCTCCATATTCAATCTGAATACCATTATCATCTTCTCTATTGAAAAATAGATTATTTTCAAGGGTAAGTTTTACTTTTTCTCTAATAAATGCTCTACTTAATCCAGCAATGATATTATTTCTTAAGGTTAAATTGATTGGAACATTTGAGTTATCATATTGAACTGTCATTGAATAGTGTTTGTTTGCTCTATTTTCATCATCAAAGAATGTTGAGTTAATTATTTCAAAATCTCCATTTATGTTTTCTGTCTCAATAACAAGAAGACACCAAGGAGTTTCTTCACTTTTTTCCATAAAACCTGTTCCAAAAACAAGAGTATTTTCAACCTTTGAACCTCCGCCCCATAATTTCACACCATCTCCAAAATTATTTGCAACAGTGCACTTATGTATATAAGTATTTTTAGATTTTGAATCTATTCCATCCCCAAAATTGAATCTTGAAATTGTATTTTTTATTTCAACAGGACCCTCTGAATTTTCAAAACCTATTCCATCTGGTCTATCCCAATCAGATTTCTTCTCTTTTCCATTTGAATATAGACCTGCATATTCAAAAATACAACTTGAAATCAAAACATTTTCCCAGCCTCTTCCACCTTCTGCACTTGGGGCACTTATTGCAGCAGCACCTGTATGATGAATATGAAGATTTTCAACTTGAATATTTTTTATATTACCACAGAAATTTATACCTGTTTCTTCTGTGTGATGAATTATTAAATCTTTTAAAACTATGTTTGAGATTTTTCCTTCAACTGCTCCAGTTGAACCTCCTGCCTCAATTCCTTCTCTTAATCCACCAGAATATGGAGAATCAATCATAGATGAAATCTCAAGATTTTCAATTCTTATATAACTCTTTCCACTTATATCTATAACAGATAAAACTCCATTTTTGCCCTTAATTTTTGGTTTTGCATCATCTTCACCTTTTATTGTTATCCATTTATTCTCAGCACCTGATAGTGGAGTTATCATATCTTCATAATATTCTGATACAATATATTCTCCATTTAAAATTATAAGTGTATCTCCGGGTTTTAGTTTTTTAGAGGCAAAACCAACTGTTTTCCAAGGTTTTTCTCTTGTCCCTGAATTATTATCATTTCCAGAATTTGAAACATAATAAATATTTCCAGTTTGAGGAATTGAAGTTTTATACCCTTCACCAGATAAAGGTATTTCTATTTTTGGTTCACTCTCTTTTAATAATTTTGCTTCCTTTAAGCCCTCACTTTTAGGCTTGAAAACAACTTCTAATGTACATAATTCACTCTTTTTTAACACCTTATCCTTACAGAAATTATTCTGAATTAAAAATTCATCATAGTTTGTTCCAGATATTTTTAAATCAGAAATTTTTATATCACTATCACCACTATTTTTCATTGTAATAGAAACTGAAGATGAGGTTTTTCCAATTTCAACTCTACCAAAATTTGCACTTTTTGGTGAAAAATCAATTGCAGTTTTAGGAGTTACAACTTCACCACTTTTCCATCTATTATATGCAATATTTAATAACTGAATATATTCATAAGTTGCTTTTTTGTGACCCTCTGGATTTGGGTGATTGTCATCAGGGATATTATCACCATCTGTATCTGAACCATAAGCAAGACAATCATTTTTAAAATTGATTGTGTGTTCTATTTTTCCTTCTCTATATCTATGATGATTTCCAGTTGATGAGTTTAAATCATTTTTAAGATAATTACCTCCGTTTGATGTTAATGTATTGTAATAATCAAAAACAAAAACATTATTGTATGGATAATTCTTTAATAAATCATTAACAAGATAGTTATTTATCCCTCTTAACAAACTTGCTAACTCTTTTCCAACACTAACTTCAAGAGATGGAGGGGTAGTGATTATAATAAATAACTTATCCTGTCTTATTTTGAAATAATCAAGTAAATCTCTGTATAAACCTTTAATATTACTCACTGTATAAGCCCAATCATCCATACATCCTCTACCATAAATAGGATTTTTTTCACTTTTAGAAAGTGGTGGATCATCTGGATTTCCATAAATTACCTGAAGAGAAGAAAAACAGGATTTGAACATAACAACTTTAGCATCTCCTCCTATATCTGAAATCGTGTTTGGTTCTGTAGTATAAGTTGATTTATATAACGCATTGAGATAAACATCTCTATGAGGTCCAAGAAACCAATTATACCAATGTCCTGTGTCTGTATGATAACCTATTGGATTTCCATCATTCACATCAAGGTCATTTGGTCCCCAATCATAATTTGTCTCAACAACATAATAGTTATTTCTGTTTAACTCTTTTCTTAAATCACCTCTATTCAACCAATCTTCACCTGTTGAATGATGAATAAAAACTAATTTAATTTTTTCACTTGGTGGATTAGGATTTAAACCATCTTTAGTTTCTGATAGAATATCAGTTTTTAAAAAGAAAAAAGTTATTAAAATAATTATTATTATAATAAAATTTTTAAATTTTTTCATTTCACCACCCTTAAAATTTAATTTAATTGGCACCAGAGAATCAATATAATCTGGTGCCATATTTCTACACTTCTGGATAAGTTATCTTCACCTCTTTGAGGTTTGGGTTCCAGTCAACCTTACATCCAAGATTTT
>Ga0208461_1003856_pt1 | contig 10880 bp, 8 predicted proteins | sample AD_JPNTR4_MetaG_FD_184448 | JGI IMG/M metagenome (GOLD analysis project Ga0208461, IMG submission 184448) | Active sludge microbial communities of municipal wastewater-treating anaerobic digesters from Japan - AD_JPNTR4_MetaG (SPAdes) (version 2) | ecosystem: Engineered > Bioreactor > Anaerobic >... | reverse complement strand
GAGATGAGATAAAAAAACAAACTCCTCTAGGCAAAAATATAGAAATGGTTGTAAACTCTGGTGCCCTAGTATCTGATGAACTCATCGAAGAGATAGTAAAAGAATTTATTAAAAATAATAAAAATGCCAGAGGAATAATTTTTGATGGCTTCCCAAGGACATTACATCAAGCAGAAATGCTAGATAAAGAACTAGCTAATAATAATATGAAAATCGATTTGGTAATAAAACTAGACATCCCTGAAGCCACAATAAAAAATAGATTACAATATAGAGCACTGAAAGAGGGTAGAGCAGACGATAATGATGAAACTATAAATAATAGATTACAATTTTATTATAATCATACTTTGCCTATTTTAAACTATTACAAAAAAACCAATAAAAACATAGTAGATATTTACGGTGATAGAGATGTAAACGAAGTTTTTAATGATATTTGCAAGCAAATAGACAGATTACTTTAAAGTTTCATTTTGATAATCAAATACAACTATCTACAAAATTAATTTTGAGAATTTTTATTTTCTTTTTTTAAATCTACTAACCACTTACCATCTACTTTTAACAAGTCTAAAGTATCTAATTTATCATTAGCAATATAAGCACATTTAGCAGTGTTATCGAAGATGTAACATTTTTTGATTTCTACATCAGCCTTTGGTATTTGCAAGCTATCACGTTTATCTGCTGGCATCATGCCTATGATATTTTTGAAAAAAGCTATCATCATTTTTGTGTTTTCAGTACCATATTTAGATGCTTCTTCAAAATTTAATTTTTGAAAATTTGTTAAAAATTGCTTGGAAACATATTCTGGTGTATTTTTCTTTTGAAAAATAGAGCACGATGTTGACAATATTAAAAGCAAACTTATAAAAATAATTGAAGTACTTTTCAAATTCATATCGGTGATTATTTTAAAAATATTTTCAAAATTATAAAAAAATAAATTGAATTTAGCATTTCATTAATCACTAATTTATTATAATTAATGTATTAATAGTAAATAAATAGTGTGATCTGATTTTTATAAGAAAAATTTTTTCCTAAACACTTAATTTAATTTTTAACAAGTTCTATAATTTTTAGTATGACTTGAGTTGCTTTTTCCATTGTTTCTAAAGCTACGTATTCATACTTTCCATGAAAATTTAAGCCACCAGCAAAAATATTTGGACACGGAATGCCCATAAATGAAAGTCTAGCACCATCAGTACCACCTCTTATGGGAACTATTATAGGTTCTATATTTAATGTCTCCATAGCTTGTTTAGCTATTTCTACTACTTCGAAATTTTGTTCTATGATTTCTCTCATATTGTAATATTGATCTTTCATTTCTAATCTGAAAGGTTTAGATGGGTATTTAGTATTAAGAAAATCAGTTACTTGTTCTATATATTTTTTCCTTGCTTGAAATTTATCTCTATTATGATCTCTAATGATGTATGAGAGAGAAGCATTCTCTACGCTCCCATTGAACTGCATCAGGTGATAAAATCCCTCATAACCTTCTGTATGTTCTGGTCTCTGCTGTGGAGGGAGCATGTTATGAAATTCCATTGCTAGGTTGATGGCATTTAGCATTTTGTTTTTGGCTTCTCCAGGATGTATATTATTCCCTTGAACAAATATTTTTGCTGCTGCTGCATTAAAAGTTTCGTATTCTAACTCGCCTTCTGATCCACCGTCCATAGTGTAAGCAAATTTCACTGGGAACTTTTCTAAATTAAATTTATCTACTCCTCTGCCTATTTCTTCATCAGGTGTGAAAGCTATATAGATAGGGCCATGTGGGATATCTGGATTATTTATCAAATATTCTACTGCAGTCATTATCTCAGAGACGCCAGCTTTGTCATCAGCACCTAAAAGAGTAGTACCATCGGTAGTAATTAATGTTTTGCCAATATGGTTTAATAAGTGGGGATAGTCTTTAGGATCTAGAATAATATTTAACTTTTCATTAAGTATAATAGGACTACCATCATAATTTTTATGTATTTTAGGTTTAATATCTATACCACTCATATCTGGTGCTGTGTCTAAGTGTGCAATAAATCCTATAGCAGGTGCATCGACAGATTTAGTGGGTGGTAAATAAGCATACAAGTAGCCATTTTCATCTACTTCTACTTGAGATAATCCCATTTCTATTAATTCATTTTTTAATATATTTGCTAATACTTTTTGACCTTCTGTAGATGGGCAAGTATCATTATTTTCGTTACTTTGTGTATCTATTTTTATGTAACGCAGAAAACGTTCTAATAATTTCTCTTTCATTTCCATAACTATTTTTTTACAAAATAAAAGATAAAAAACAAGATATACTATAAAAATGAAAAAATTAACTTTTTGATAATAAAATACAGGATTTTTATTAATATAATTTTCTAAAACCTATTATTTCTCTTATATCGTTAATAGTTGCACGAGCACTTTTTTGAGCTTTTGCTTTTCCCATGTCTATGACTTCATATAGATATTTTTTATCTTCGAAAATATTATTAATTTTTTCTCTAATTGGTGAGATGACAGCTATCATATCTTGAGCTAATTGATTTTTTAGTTCACTATATTTGATGGAAGCATCATTATATTTATCTTTGAAATATTGAAGGGTCTCAGGAGTAGATACTAAAGACATGATATTAAACAGGTTATTAATTTGTTCGCTAACAGGTTGATTTTTTTCTGTAGGTCCTGCATCTGTAACGGCACGCATAATTTTTTTTCTAATGATTTCATCTGTATCTATCAAAAAAATTGTACTTATAGGATCTTCAGATTTTCCCATTTTGCCTTTACCATCTAGGCTAGGTACTTTAATCAAATTGCCTGAATAATCAAAAGCTACTGGCAATGGGAAATAATCAACATTATAAATACGATTAAAGCGAGCTGCGAAGTTACGTGTCATTTCTAAATGTTGCTCTTGATCTTTGCCTACAGGTACTTTAGCTGCTTTATGTATTAGGATATCGGAGGCCATGAGTGTAGGATAGGTTAATAGTCCAGCATTTACGTTCTCTGGTTGTTTACGAGCTTTTTCTTTGAAAGTAGTTACTCTCATTAGTTCTCCTAGATAGGCATTCATATTTAAAACTAAATAAAGCTCAATGACTTCAGGTACTTCACTTTGTAAATATAATGTTGCTTTTTGAGGATCGAGTCCACAAGCTAATAATTCAGCTAGTAGATGTAAAGACATTTGTTGCAAATCTTTAGGATTAGGATTTGTAGTGAGGCTATGGTAGTCTGCTACGAAAAAATAGCAATAATATTCATTTTGCATTTCTACGAAATTGCGTATAGCACCGAAATAATTGCCAATATGCAAATATCCTGTTGGTCTAATGCCACTAACTACTATATTGTTATTCATAATCAGGTTCTTTTTTTATTATATCTTTTATATTTAATTGTATTATGGTGTTATTTCCTACCCAATCATTTTCTTCTATAGCATATACTATATCTATTGGTTTACCAGCAACAATATGATCATAATATTCAAGAGCATTATATGCGAAAGCTGGAAAACCAGGTCCAAATTTATAATTAGGTTGTGACAAAAAAAGTTTTAAATGATTATTAGCGATGATTTTTGTATATCCTCCCGCATCATAAACATTTTTTGAATAGAATATTGGTTGAGGATTTCCTGTGCCGAAAGGTTCGAAATCTTTTAATAAACGTACAAATTTTTTAGTGATATCATTAAAATCTATTTCTGCATCTATTTCTATTTCAGGAATAAGCATATTATCAGTCATGGAATTTTCTGCAATATTTACAAAGCGTTTTATAAAAGCATCTAAATTTTCTTGTTTTAGAGATATTCCAGTAGCATAGGTGTGTCCGCCCCAATTTTCTAATAAATCGCTACATTGATCTAAAGCTTCATAAAGATTAAAATTTTTAGTAGATCTGGCGCTACCACTGATGAGTTGATCATCTTCAGACCAGGTAAGGATAATTGTTGGGCGATGATATTGTTCAGTTAACCTTGCTGCTACTATACCAAGAACACCTTTTGGCCAGTTAGGATTGTATAAAATAGTTGCATAATTTGAAATACTATAATGCTCCATCATTTCTAATGCCTCAGTAGTTGCTTTGAAATCGATATTTTTTCTCTCTTCGTTATAATTGTTTATTTGATCTGCTAATTTCTCTGCTTTGGCGATGTCTTTGCATACTAATAAATCTACACTATCTCGGCCATTTTGGATTCTACCTGCTGCATTTACTCTAGGAGCTACTAAAAAGACAATATCAGACAAGGTTATCTGCTTATTAAAAAAATGCTCTCTATGGTAGATATTATCTGGTTGTCTTTTAATGCCAGAAGCTTTTAGTATAGCTTCAAGTCCTGGTATAGGTTTTTCATTAATGTATTTTAGTCCATATTTAGCTAATATTCTATTCTCATCTATCACTGGCACCATATCAGCTGCAATAGACAAGGCTAAAAGTTGAATAAGATCTGTATGTTCTGTTATTTGAATATTATAAATTTTTGATAAAGCTTGTATTAGTTTATAACCAACACCACAGCCAGATAATTCTTTAAAAGGATAATCGCAATCTACGCGTTGTGGATTTAATAAAGCTACTGCTCGTGGCAGCTCAGATGAGATCTTATGATGATCACAAATGATAATATCTAAATTTTTAGAATTTGCATAATCCACGGTTTCTACATCTTTAGTACCACAATCAGATGCTATCAATAGAGTATAATTATTCTCAACGGCAAAGTCTATAGATTGTTTGCTGATACCAGATTTTTCTGAATAACGGTCAGGTATGTAATAGTCTATATTGTCGGTAAATCTTTCTAGAAATAAATATAAATTGGCTACAGATGTGATACCATCTACATCATAATCTCCGTATAATAAAATTTTTTCTTTGCCATTGATAGCTTTTTGAATTCTATCAACAGCTCTATCCATATCTTTCATCAGATACGGATCATATAAATCATCTAAGTGAGGTCTGAGAAAAACCTGCGCTTCTTTAACATTGGTGATGCCACGCTGCACTAAAAGTTGTGCAGCTATTCTGCCTATTGATAATTGCTGATTTAATTCTTTAATTATGTTATCATCACCTCTTGTTTTGAACCTCCATCTTTTAATTTGCATTTTTTCATTTTACTTAATTGCAAATTTAATTTATTTTTTTTAATTCTCCTTATAAATTTTCATCAATTTCGGTTTTTGTATCATTTTTTTTAAAATATGGAAGATAAAAGGCATAAGAAATAGAAAAAACAATTGTTAATAAAATATTGGGTAGCTCATCTGTTAATGTAAGAAATAAAGGATTATTTAGTAATATTCGCAATAAAATCAATCCCCATTGTGCGATGAGATAGATGTAAAAGCCTAAAATCTTACGTTGCCACATCATTAGGACTGCCCACAAAGATAATGCTGATGTTATAATAACTAAAATATCAAAAAAAATATCTGGATAAATTTCTATAAAAGTAAAACCTGGAATTTGTAACCAAAATTCAGATAATTGGGGTGAAATAAAAGTACAAACCACAGATATTATCCTCAATGTAGCTCCTAAAAAAGAACATAAGAATAATAATCTCAAAAAACGTGGTTGTTTCATTTAGTTTATATATCTGTTTTGAAATTGAGAGATACTAAATCTTCTCTTGTGGTAAGCAATATTTGTGTAGTGGAATTAAGAGAGTAAGATCTTTTAAAAGTACGTTTGCTAGTAAATAACCCTATCCCATTATCAATATTTGTAAAAACCGGCCTAGATTGAGATAAGGAAGTACTAGATGAACCATTTAATGCTATATATGTAGCCATATTATCATCACCTACAGTGATTATTAACTCAATCTTACCAATGATTCTATTTATATTATTATCGATAGTTAGATGATTCTTTAGATTATCAAAAAAGCCCTGATTATAATAAGCAATCGTTAAATTTTCTCCACCTATTAATTTGCTGCTTTTCACTGAGCCTAAATTCCAATCAATGTATTTATAGAGTGTATCCGCTGGATTATTTATATTTACTTCTTTATAATAAAATCTAAATAATAATTCATATAATCTGCCATTTTTAGCTGAGGTCCATTCTATACTACTTTTGCTATTAGTGTGAAAATCTAAATATGGCTGTCCAGAATATGGTTTTGTAATACTTATATTGCCTATTACATCACATGATGATGTTATTAATTTATCATATTTAGGATTATAAATTACTAATTCATATTTATAATTGGGATTTAACCAAGTAGTATCATAATAATCTATACTAAATGGATTAGGAATTGTAAATCTATAAATTGGCATATACCCACTGTAAAAAGCATCTGAGTTATACCATAAATGTACTGTATCACAAATATATTCTTTCACAAAATTACCATCGTGATCATATTCCTTTACTCTGACATCTAATAAATAATTGTAATTGATGCTATCAGGTATGTGAGATAGTTGTGATGCATCACCATCTCCTAAAAAAGCTCTATTGATTCTGATATATTGAGTGGAGCTATTTAAATCTAAAATTGAATAAACAATAGGTATGTCCTGCCACTCTTGAGTGAGATCTACATCTGTAGAGCAAGAGCTGAATAACACTATTGCTACTATAAATGTAAAAATATATTTAATCATTTTAAACATATACAAAAATTTTTTCAAAAATATAAAAATTTTTTCAATAGATAAGAATTTGGTTAATAAATATATGGTTCTATAACGTTTTTGAGTGAATAAAAATTTAAAAAGAATAATTTTATAAAAATAAATTTTATTTATTATTAGTCAATTAAATATTAACCCAAAAGTTCTTAAAGAATTCACAAATAACAATAGGGTTATAAATGGCACTTTGTTCATCCTGTTAGATGCGAAGCAATTTCGCTTATGCGAAATTATTTAACAGGATAAACTTTGTGTAATATATTAGTGTCCTTTGTGATTAAATAATTAACTAAATAAATTAACCACAAAAAATATTATAGAACCAAAGAATTTGTTTATTTAAACAATATTAATTCTTTTTTGAAATTAAGTCTACAAATAAAAAAAATGAATCAGAATCTATAAGGCCAGACTAGTATGAGCAATTTTAAGATAAACAAACATAAAATAGCTATTATTGAATTATTAAAACCACTAATCCATCACTACCTGGTTGACGTGGGTTACCACCCATACCAGCATTAAATTGGTAATCTACATCATTACTTTTGCCTACGATTTGTCCACTACCAGCAACAGTAAAAGAATAGTTTGTTGCAGGCCATGGTTTATAGTAGCTAGAACCACCGCCACCGCCGCCACCACGATATGTATAAACACTACCAGCACCGCCGCCGCCATAATAGCCAGATCCACCAGATCCACCACAACCATTAGAACATCCAGTACCACCTTCGTCTCTATCACCACCATTATAAGTACTACCACAGCTTGAGCCACTTTTACTTTCACCGCCCTTTAATGATGAACCTGCTATACCACTACAATAGGGATATGGGCCACTTGCTGTACCACCAGCGCCACCAGCGCTTTGAGTGCCACCAGCACCACCATTTGCATAATAGCCACTATATGATTGATTATCACCATTTAAACCGGTAAGTCCACCACCTGCACCACCATTTGCTGGTGATGGGCCTTCACTACCCCCATCAGCACCAGCTCCACCGCCACCTGCAGCAACAAATATAAGGCCATTAGAATTATGCACAACAACAGATGCTCCACCACCACCACCAACTTCTCCATGTTCTCCTGGTTCAATATCTAAATAGTCACCTGGTGCTAAACTTACCTGTCCTTGTACGTATCCGCCGCCGCCACCAAATCCCATATCAGAATTTGAATTACCATTGCCACCACCACCAGCCCCCCAACATTTAACTGTTACATATTGATAGCTACCAGAAGTATTAGTATATCTTTGTGGTGAACCATCTGTATATCTGTATACCTTCTTATTCATAGATGGATTGCCACACAATGACTGCCAACTACCATTATAGTAATAATCAAAACAATGATTATCAGTATTATATATTAGCATTCCTTCTGTAGGTGAGCTTATGCTATTACGTTGTGCATATGTCATACGAGGTATATTAATTCCTTTGTCTTGTGATACTATATCTAATATAGCATTGGAAGCAGGAGTAGTATTAATACCAATATTAGTACCATTATTATATAAAAAACTATTTGCTACCCAATTAGAGCCATCATGTCGTAATGTTTGACCAAGAGTACCTGTAGGTAAACTGCTACCACCTGTGCCAGTAGCAAACTTAACCCATTGGCTACCATCCCAATAATAATATCCTGCTGGTGTTAAACCGCCTGTACCTAAATTATACACTAATAACGATGTGGCTGGTGAAGGTATTGTTGTCGCATCTGTAGCACTAGTAAGAGCCACTCGTGGTATTAGTAATCCTTTATCAGTAAACTTTATTTCTAATCCAGCTGAATTATCAGGAGTGAAGCTACTACTGCCTATACCCACATTTTGAGCATTTAAGCCAAAATTTATCATTGTAATAACAATGATTGCAATTATAATAAAAAATTTTTCATAATTTGTTATATTTGAAATTTAGGACAAAAATATATAATTTTTTTTTAATTATCACTATTTATTTTTTTATTCAATTCATCTAATTGTGTTTTTAGTTGATTTAGCTGATTTTCCAGATTACTATAATCAGTTTTTAGATTTTCATTATCAGTTTTTAGTTGGTTAATAGTGTTATTAAGCTCTTCTATTTCAGTTTGTTGCTCTTGAATACCTTTCACGAGGATAGGAGCCAATTTAGAATAGTCTATAGCCCAGAAATCTGTTGATTCATCAGATGGTTTATAGACTACTTCTGGTATTATGTTATATAAATCTTGAGCTATGAAGCCAATCTCTTGCATACCTTTACCAAGGATTACTCTACCATTTACAATACTGTCTGCTATATGTTTTTGATATGTTAATGGTTCCATTTGCATGATTTGTTGTATACCGTAGTTAATATCTTTTATATCTGTTTTTAATCTTCTATCACTGGAATATTGAGTCCCATTACAATAAACAGCAGCTTGAGTTATTCTGAAAGCAGGAGTAGTTGTATTATAGGTGCACCAGTCAGATGAGCAAACAAAACGCAGTTCTGCTGTACCCCAGCCCCCAGGCATTATTGAATAAATACCATATCCAGTATGATTATCATATGTACCACCAAAAGCAGTATCTGTAGCTATTTGAATGCAATTATTAACCATGCCACTCGGTTGATTTATCCAATCTGTAACACTAATTCCAGGTCCAATAGCTATACCACCGTTTACATGTAGTTGGGCTAGTGGGTCATTATTTAAACCTCCAACATTAATATTAACACCTAATCCACCAGCCTGTCCTATACGTAATCTCTCATAATTAAAGATATTACCTGTATTGCTTGCACTAACAGTATAAAAACGTAAATCAGCAGCTCTTTCTCCATTTGATCCTCTATTTTGTGAAGCAATAATAGAAAAATATGACTCTGGCCAATAACTATTTGTGCTAGTACCAGAAAAAATTATTGCTCCCAGCCACATGCCATCTGTTAATGTATCAGGAGTAGTAGAATTCCCAGCAGCTCGTCCAATACGCAATGATGGACCATCCATTAATGTATTGCCCCATGCCCAACTATTAAATTGTCCTATAAGTAGCGAGGGTGAACCTTCTGAACGTATTTCCATTCCTGATGAAGTCAAACTAGAACTTGAAAAATCCGATACATTATAACCTGATATTAAAACATCTTTATAATCATTATCAGTAACCATTATTGAATATTTATTATTCCTTTTTATTACAAAATCTTTATTGTCTGTAGTTCCTATAAAATTTGTACCAGGAGTTGTACCACTATTCCCTGTCAATAGCCATGCATTAGATGCACCACCTGTTCCATTACTTGCAGCAGTTATTCTGCCATATGCATCTACTGTAAGGTTTGTGTTTGTATAACTACCAGGTGTAACCCCAGATGTAGCTAAACCTACAGAAGCTGCTGAAGATCCATTATAACTAAATGAAGCTATGCCAGTACCACTGCTTAGGGTAGCATGTGTGTGTGATGCTGCAGCTGCTCCTACATCTGAATATGACAAGGCTCTATTTGCTGCTGAGGTCAGCCTACCTCGTGCATCTACTGTGATGTTTGGTATATTTGCCCCTGAACTACCATATGTACCTGCGGCAACTCCAGAATTAGATAAAGCTATTGTCCCTGTAGTAGTTATAGGATTAGCACTGAACGTTAAGCCACTACCACTTGTCTCTGAGCCTGATGTACCTGGACCTATTGATGTGATGCCTGCTCCTGTGCCAGTAGCAAACTTAACCCATTGGCTACCATCCCAATAATAATATCCTGCTGGTGATAAACCTCCTGTACCTAAATTATACACTAATAACGATGTGGCTGGTGATGGTATTGTTGTCGCATCTGTAGTACTAGTGAGAGCTACTCGTGGTATTAGTAATCCTTTATCAGTAAACTTTATTTCTAATCCAGCTGAATTATCAGGAGTGAAATTACTACTGCCTATACCCACATTTTGAGCATTTAAGCTAAAATTTATCATTGTAATAACAATGATTGCAATTGTAATAAAAAATTTTTTCATAACTATTATTTTTTAAAATTTTAGAAACAAAATTAAAATTTTTTTTTAATTAAATACATTTTTTTTAATTTTATTTATTTATAGGAAATATTATATTATATGTAACTAATATATTAAGTGTATGAATATGATATGAAAATAAGTTTATTTGTAAAATAATAGATC
>Ga0208461_1003842_pt1 | contig 10919 bp, 9 predicted proteins | sample AD_JPNTR4_MetaG_FD_184448 | JGI IMG/M metagenome (GOLD analysis project Ga0208461, IMG submission 184448) | Active sludge microbial communities of municipal wastewater-treating anaerobic digesters from Japan - AD_JPNTR4_MetaG (SPAdes) (version 2) | ecosystem: Engineered > Bioreactor > Anaerobic >... | reverse complement strand
CTCCCTCGGTCACGCGTTCGTAAGACACTTTTGTCTCCTTCCTGTTTTTCTCACATGAAGGAAGTGTACTTCAACGCGTGGCCGCTTTCAAAACTTTAGGTGTTGCGCTGGCCGGTCGCGCGCGCGTGAGCATACCATCTTAGAAACAGAACCGTCAACACATGGGCAGGGGAAATGCAAACTGTGTGAATCGGCAAACTAACCGCGCCCCCCGCGCGGCCGGGGGCGCGGTTAGTTTGCCGATTCACCATTGACCGATTATTTGGGTCTGCATGAACTACCCCATCGCCGCATCCGCGCACTGTGCTATACTGAAGCCCGTATGCCAAAGGTCTTCTACAACGCCATGGTCTTGCGTGAACCGTATTCCGGCGTGGAGGTGACGGTTCATCAGTTGGCCTGCGCGCTGGCGCAGTTCGGCTCGCTTCCAACCTGCGCCTGTGTTCCCGCCGGACACCGCGCCATCCCCGCAACCCCGCACCTGCGTCTGCATACCACGTGTGCAGCGGTTTCGCGCTCGCGCCTGCTGCGCATCCTGTGGGAACAGACCGCCATCCCGTTGCTTTTGTTACGTACCCGCGCCTCGTTGTTGCACGCGCCCGCCTACGTCGCCCCGCTGCTGGCACCCTGCCCTGTGATCCTCACGATCCACGACCTGCACGTGATGACGCACCCGCAGTTCTGCCGCAAGCGCAATATCCTGCACTACAAGCTGCTGATCCCGCCTTCAGTCAAAAAAGCCGCCGCGATCATCGTTTTCTCGCCCTACATTAAACGCATCGTTCTGGCGCGTTTTCCGGCGGTGCGCGAAGAGCGCATCCACATCATACCGCCCGGCCTCGCGCAGACGATGACCCGCTGCACCGATTACGCGCGCCTGCAGGCTGTGCGCCAGCGTTACGGCTTGCCCACCTCGTTCCTGCTGTTTGTCGGCGACCTGACATCGCGCAAAAATATTCTCGGCCTCATCGCGGCGTTCGCCATCGTACAGGGCGAACGCCCGGACTTGCACCTTGTGTTGGCGGGCGCGGCCGATTCAGCCACCGCCGCGGCGATCGACGCGGCCATCCGCCAGAACGGCGTGCGCCACCGCGTCAGTCGCACGGGTTATGTCAGTGCCGAAGATCTGCCGGTGCTCTATTCACTGGCGCAGGCGTTTGTTTTCCCCTCGCATGACGAGGGGTTCGGCCTGCCGCCGCTCGAGGCCATGGCCTGCGGCTGTCCGGTGGTCTGCTCGGGCGGCGCGGGCGTTGAAAATTGCGGCAGTGCGGCCGTCACCTGCGATCCGCGCGACCGCACCTCCATCGCCAGTGCGGTCAGCCTGCTGCTCGACCATCCGGTTTTCCGCAAAGAGAAGATCGAGGCCGGTTACCGCAAGGCGGCCGAATTCACCTGGGAAAAATCGGCCCACGCCACCGAAGCCGTCTACCGGCACGTGCTGGCAACATCCACCGGTCGCGGCACGACCGCGCGATAGGCCTGCCCATAACATTTTTCCGCAGATTCCCGCAGACACGGATTCAATCTGTATAATCGGTGTAATCGGTGGACAAGACCACACGATGATGGGTGCCCGCTCTGCGGGCGGCGAGCTTATCCGTAACTGGTGGCGCGGCCGACACCCCGGACTTTCAGGTCATGCTTGTCACTGACGCTGACAACCGCATAGGCATTGTTCTCCATCCCCGAGCCTTCGACCACGGACTTCAGCGTGTAGTAGAGAATCCCGTTCACCTGCTGGCAGGCGCCTGCATGATGGTGGCCCTGAAAAACGGCCAACACCCGCTTTGAGCCTTCCAAGACGCGCCGCACCTCGGCGGCATTACGCACGTAAACCGAGCCTTTATCCGCATCCAGCAACTGGTGCACGAAAACGATCGTCGGCAGGTTGGTTTGTGCCAGATCGGCGGCAAGCCACTGCATTTCTTCGGACGGTATCAATGACTCGCGCCAGTCGTAGTTGCCGGAATCATAGGCAACCCCGTCGGTGCGGAAATTGGCATCCAGTACGATAAAATGGAAGCCTTTGCCGTCGAATGAATAGTAGGTCTTGTCTTCTGCGATGCCCGTATTTTGAATATGGCTCATGAATTGCGCTTTGGAGATCTGGTCCATGTCGTGGTTGCCCAACACATGATAACGCGGCCCCTTGAAAGCGGTAAAAACCTGTTCGATCTCTTTCAGAAAAGAGAGGGTGTCCTGCCGCGTGGAGCCCTGATCCTTGAAATCACCGAGCTCAATGAGGAAGTCGACGTTCTGACGATTCATGTCGCGCACACACTCCGCCAGTTTCGCGCTGGACTCCTCGTAATACCGATTGATTTTCATCGGGATGCGCGCAAAGTGGCAGTCCGCAACAATGCCAAACCGCACCGCCGCTTTGCTATCTGCCGCCGCAAACGAGAGCTTTGGACAAGCACAAAGTGCAGTCGTCGCGCCCCATGCGATGAACCTTCTTCTGGAACAATCTTGATGTGTGTTCATGCCGGTGTCTCCTTGCGATGCGACGCCCCGTTCACAGCCCCGCCAGAATGATCGTCAGCAGGCCGATCACAAAGAGGACGAACATCGCCAGATTCAGCTTGTGTGCGATGCTTGGCGCGCCTTTGAACTCTTTCCAGACCAAGATGCCCCACAAGGCCGCCACCAGCGTCGCTCCCTGACCGAGACCGTAGGAGATCGCAGGGCCAGCCTTGCCCGCCGCAATCAGGCTGAGCGCCATGCCGATATTCCAAATCGTGCCGCCCAGAATGCCGACCGCATGCAGCCGCGGGGTGCCCAGCGAGAAATAAGCGGACGGCGGGACCGGTTGGCCGCGCACGGGTTTGAACGAGACGATGGTATTCCAGACAAAGTTCGAGACAAACAACCCCAGCGCGAACACCACGAGCGCTGTGTAGGGCGTCATCAGGCCCGCTTCGGGATGGGCGAAACTCTTGGCCATACCTTTGGAAACCAGCCCGAAGAAGCCCGCCCCCATCAGCACACCGGCGATCACGGAGATCGTGATGCCCAGTCCGAAACCGCCCTGTTGCGCCTGATCGGCTGCTTTCGCCGCAACCAGCTTCCGATACGCCAAGGCGTTGAGGATGATCGCCAGCATCACGAGAGCCACGCCTAACACCAAGGCCAGGCCGATGCCGACCGGGAACGCCACCGCGAGCCCTGCCAGATCGATGGCGATGACCAGCAGGATGTTCGCCAGATTGAACAGCACGCCGCCAAGGAACGCCAGCCCTAGATGATCGGGCCCGGCCTGACGGATGTCAGCGAGGAAACCGCGGCCTTCCGCACCGCAACTGCCCAACGTGAAGGCAAACAGCAGCGAGCTCAAGAGAATGCCGATGCCGTAGTCCCAGTAGAAGAGCTGGTACTTCCATTTGTCGTTCGACGCCAGTTTCTGGGTGTTCCCCCACGAGCCCCAGCACAACATGGTGATCACACAGAAAGCAACCGCCACAGCATAGTTCTCAACGAAAAACATAACGTCTCCTTAAGATTCGTCCTTTCTGACAAAGGCGTGTCAGCGCGCGCGTGCCGGAAGTTCCGCGCGGTAGGGCGCGGAGGCTTGAGCGCCCAGACGTGTGACCGACACCGCCGCAGCTCCAGAGGCGAAGCTGACCGCCTCCACCAAGTCCAGACCTTCAGTCAGCGCCACCGCCAGCGCACCATTGAAAACGTCGCCGGCCGCCGTCGTGTCCACGGCCTCGACCTTCAACGCCTCCACCCTGACGCCTTCAGAGCCGTCATACACATGCGCGCCTTGAGCGCCCATGGTGACGACAGCCCGTCGCGCCCCTTTGCCGCACAACGCTTTCGCAGCAGCCTCAGCGCTCTGCGCGTCGGTCACCTTGATGCCGGTCAACCATTCGGCCTCGCTCTGATTGGGCGTGATCACATCCAGACACCCGTAAAGGTCGTCGGGAATGGTTTGCGCCGGGGCAGGGTTCAGAATGACGGGAATACCTTGGGCGGCAGCAATTTCGGCCGCCCGACAGACCGTGTCCAGCGGGGTTTCGAGCTGCATCAGCACGAGATCCGCCTGCTCAATGTATGCCTGCGCCTGGCCGATCTCTTCCGGCGTCAGCGTGCCGTTCGCCCCGGACGCCACGGAAATGCAATTCTCTCCATTTTCACCGACCATGATCAGTGCGACGCCCGAAGGCTCCTGGCTATCGGTGAAAATGAAATCGGTGCAGATGCCTTCTTTGCCAAAAAGGCTCTTGGCCTCGCGCCCGAAAAGGTCGTTCCCCACCTTGGCGACGAAAGTGACATGTCCGCCTAAACGTGCCGCAGCGACAGCCTGATTGGCCCCCTTGCCGCCGGGATTCATCATGAAGCGCCCACCCAGAATGGTCTCGCCAGGTGCGGGTATGCGTGTGGCCTTGACCACCATATCGGTGTTTGTGCTGCCAATGACGACGATTCTTTTCAAGCTATCGCCCCTTTCTTACTTTGTTGGCGGAGCCACACACAGTTGCACGATGGCCTCACGGACGCGGGCTGCCTGTTCGGCGTTCATGGCCAAGTAGCGATCACGCCCTTTCCCGTCTTTACCGGGCCTGAAAATAGTGGCACCGTCATCCGACACCGTCACGGTCCCCGCCGGCGAGAGACTGAAGTATCCACGGTCCGGATAAACCGCATAGAGCAACGCGGTGGGATCCCAGGTCGGGCGGTCGTGCCCTTTCGGCGAGTAGAGCGCATACGCTTCGGGTAAGGGATGATGTTGGGTGTAGCCATAGTCCTGCTCGATCGATTCGTAGGGATAAGCCGCAGCGATCCCGATCTCGAAACCGCTCCACACGACCGGCGTCGGCCACTCCTGAGCCAGCTTCTGGGCGGCCGGTATGTCCTTGATGACGTTGTACTCCAGATAATGGTTGTTCCAGTTGATCGTCTGAAAGGCCCCCGCCATGACGGAGAGCAGCTTCACTTTTTTTGCGATCAACTCCTTTCCGCTGAGCGGCGAGTGCGCGTCCGGCTGCGACTCCAGCAAGCGCCGGAAATTGGTGAAAAACCCCACCTGCACCAGCGTGACGCTGTGATCCGGCTGAGCGGCCAGAATCTTGCGGAGCAGTCCTGTGGCCTCGGGCGCGTCGTTGCCGCTCTTCAGGTCATGCGGATAGCGCAGGCTGCCGTCTTCGCGCCTGGCCTCGGCCAGCAAATTGAACTTCCCCGGCTCAGGTGTCGCGCCGCCCTTGACCGCGCCGATCGGGATGTCCGGACGTCCATAGAAAGTGTTGACCGCATCCGTGAAAGCCGCGGCCAAGGGATGGTCCTTCGTGAGGGTCACAGCCAGCAGGTCGACGGCCCCGCGCGACTGTAACGTGTGGATCATGCACAGGGCCATCACGTCATCCGTGTCATTGCCCATGTCAGTGTCGAAAATCAACCGTACCGGCTCTGCTTGCGCCAACGACGCAACCGCGATCAGTGTGACCCACCAGGTTTTGTTCTTCATGCCTATGCCCTTCGGTGCAGAATGAGCTTGTTGCCCCCTGTTGAGGAAACGATCCACTAACGCCGTTCCCGTCTCTTGAGGATCTTTTACAGAATAATGGCTAGTCGTTTCAAGTTTAATTGGGAAACAAGGGAAACAAAGGTGGGAAACGGAAATAAAGGGCCCGTTTTGCATAGGCGGTGTCCGCCACTTCGGCCTCGGCCTCTTCGCCGCCGTGCCGGAGGGCCGCACAGCCCGGGAAGGAGGAGAATAGGTCCTATGGGCCCTATAAGTCCTATTTCTCCAATCGAAACTAAGGGACAGGTATTGGGTCGAGCCACCTGATCCACTTCAACGGCACGCGTTTTCTGGGGCCGTGCAGTTAAGGCCATTCACCACGTTGATCGGGCGGCCGGCCTGGAAGGCCTTGACGTTTGCCACCGTGATGTCCAGCAGACGCTGGCGCGCGGCACGCGTCGCCCAGGCGCAGTGCGGCGTGATGACGATGTTACGCGCATGCAGCAGCGGGTTGTCGGGAGAAGGCGGCTCAGTCGAAAGCACATCCACCCCCGCCCCCGCCAGCCGTCCCTCGTTCAACGCCTGCGCCAATGCGGCCTCATCCACCAATCCGCCACGGCTGGTGTTGATCAGCCGCGCACTGGGCTTCATCCGGCTCAACGTATGCGCATTGATGATGCGCTCGGTCTGCGGCGTCAGCGGACAGTGCAGCGACACAACATCCGAGATGCGGAACAGCTCTTCCTGCGATACCCACGTCACGCCGTCGGGCAGCGTGTCCGGCCGCGTGCGTGAATGCGTCACCACCCGCATGCCGAAGGCCAGCGCCGCTTGAGCCACGGCGCGTCCGATCGCGCCGAAGCCCAGCACGCCGAAGGTCTGGCCGTCCAGCTCAGTCAGCGGCTCAAGCTGGAACGTGATGTCCGGGCAGCGGCACCAGGCCCCCTCTTTGACCGCCCGGTCGTGCGCGCCGCAAAGCTGCGTCAGTTCCAGCAGCAGGGCGAAGGTCATCTGCTGCACCGACCGCGTACTGTAGGCCGGCGCATTGGAGACCGGAATGCCGCGCTCCCGCGCCGCATCGAGATCCACCACGTTATAACCGGTGGCCAGCACAGAGATGAACCGCAGATCCGGCAGCGCCATGATGGTGCCGCGCGTCAGCGGCGTCTTGTTGGTCAGCAGGATTTCAGCCCCGGCGGCCCGCTCCAGGATCGCCGCGGGCGGGGTGCGTGCGTGGACGGTCAACGCGCCCAGCGCCTCCAGCGCGCGCCACTCCAAATCACCGGGATTCATCGTGAACCCGTCCAGCACCACCAGCCTCATGTGTTGTTTCCCTATGTGTGTTTTTCAGTGCCGGTCTCAGCGGGGACTTTGACATCGGGGTCGATGACGGGCTCGCCTCTCAGCTCCAGCCGGATGACCGTGGCGGTCTTGTCGGGTGCCGCGGCGGGCAACCGGATGTGTGTGCTCGCCCCGGCGGCACTGACAGGCAGCTCGGCATCGGGCGCGGTCAACAGCGCGGCCTTCACCACGCCATCCGCCTTGAGGGGCACTTTCAGCATGCCGTCGGCCGGCCAATCGAAAACATGCAGGTAGAGCAGGTTGTCTTTGCGTGTCGCACGGCCCCACGGCAAATACGGGAAGGGGCTCGCGGTGGTCCCGTAGATCGATTCGCTGTTGGCCGACATCCACGCGCCGATGGCGCGGAAGGCTTTGACCGTCTCCGGCGTCAGCGAGCCGTCCGCTTTCGGGCCGATGTTCAACAGGTAGTTGCCGCCCTTGCTCGCGATGTCGATCAGGTTGCGGATCAAGGTCTCGTCCGATTTCCACGCGTGATCGTGTGCGCTGTATCCCCACGTCGTGTTCAACGTCATGCAGACCTCGAAATCCACGCCCGGAACGCCGGTCGCGGGAATGTGCTGCTCGGGCGTGATGAAGTCGCCGTACTTGGGATCCAACTGGTTGATGAACCCATCGGTCCCCATGCTTTTCCACCCAGCCTCCGGCGAACGGAAGAGCCGGTTGTTCATGATGATCGCCGGCTGTTTCGCGCGCACCGCCGCCATCAGGTCAAACGCGCGCCACGCCTCTTGGCCTTGAAAATCCTGTGCGCTGAAATCCCACCAGAGGATGTCGACCGGCCCGTAATTCGAGACCAGCTCATCGACCTGGGCATGAAGAAATTTCTGGTAGAGGGCATGGTCACGCTTGCCGTTGGGGTAGGGCTTGCCCTTCAGCGGGTGGGCCAGTTGCTCAGAGCGGGCATACTCGTACTGGTCGTGGTGCCAGTCGATCACAGAGTGGTAGAAGCCAACCCTCAAACCCTCTGCGCGCGCGGCATCTACGAATTCCCGGATGAGATCGCGCCCCAACACGGAGCCGGCATCAAAGTCGCTGACCTTGGAATCATGCAGCGCGAAACCCTCATGGTGCTTCGAGGTCAGAACGATGTATTTGCAGCCGGCCGCTTTGGCCAGTTTGACCCACTCCTGCGCGAAACCGGGAGCGGGTTTGAAGAGCGGGATCGCCTTTTGGGCGTAGGTGTCGGTATCGACCCTGACGCGGTACTGAAGCCACTCCATGCCCCCCTTGGTCGCGACCGCCTTGCCTTCCCAAGTGCCTGCCAGCCCGGAATAGAGTCCCCAGTGCACGAACATGCCGAACCGCGCCTCGCGCCACCAGCGCATCCGCGCGTCACGCTCGGCAGCCGTTTCGGCCCGGGCGAGCGAAGCCAACAGCGATGCCCCGCATACGCAAGCGAGAGCCAGATGTCTCATCCTCATGTTGAACCTCCTTTTTTGTTTGCCCCTACTCTTCGATCAACACCGGCGTGCCGTACTCGACCATCGCCAGCAGCTTGACCGCGTTCCAGTTGGCGAGACGGAAACACCCCTTGGATTCGGCGCGTCCGATATGTTCCGGGATGGGGGTGCCGTGGATGCCGTAGCCCTGCAACGAAAGACCGATCCAGGCGAGACCCACCGGATTGTTGGGGCCGGGCGGGATGACAAGCTTGGTTTTGTTGGGGCCGCCCGGCGCAAAGAGCTGCGGATCGTAGGTGTAGTTGGGATTTGGCGCAACCGTCCTGACGGTCACCTCACCGTCGGGCCGCTTGGATTTCTCGCGCGCGATCGAGCACGGGAAAAGCGCGAGGAGCCGTCCCTCGGGATCGAAGACCGTCACCTCCGTGCGCGAGAGCGAGATGCGGACCGATCCGGCCTTGGCAGGCTTGGCGTAGGAGCAGTCCGGCAGAAAGACCTCGCTGCCCACCGGCGGGTTCGGCCAGGCCAGGCCGGGATTCAGGCGCGCGACGGCCCGCTGCGACGTGTGGCCTTTTTCGGCCAAGAGTTCCTGCAGCGTCTCGTACGCCAGTGTCTTGAGTTGCGCGCGTTCCTCCCAAGCCTGCGGCACCGGGCCCAACGCGGCCACATCGTTAGAGGTGATGGTGTAGCGCATCAGCACATTCGTATCGCCGCCCAGCGCCTCCAGTATCGAAGCATCAGGCACTCCGGTGGGCGGCAGGCCGTTGAGCGTCTGCCACGTCACCAGCGCGATTTCTGTCCGCGGCCCCCAGACGCCATCGACGCAGTTGCAGGAGAGATGCTGCCGGTCGAGCAGCACCTGCAGCGCGAGCGTGTCGCGGTTGAAGCCGCTACGGTACCCCACGAAACGCGCGGGCGCCGTCTGCGCGTTCGCGTTTGAGAACGCGAACATCCCGCAGAGGACAAAAAGAAAACCCTGCCAAAGGATGCCAAGCCGGGATCGCGGGCGTCCCCGCCCGCCGAACGTTGAGCGTTGAACGTTGAACGTTGAACATTGAGCGTTTTTCAATGCAGAGACGCGGAGACGCAGCGGCGGCGTGACCGCCGCCGGGCAGGTGGCACCTGCCCCTCCCGGTGCTCCACAAGGAAGCCAGAAACCGGAAACCTGAAAGCGGGCAAACGCGCGCAGCAGCCTTTTGCAAGACACGCTGTTGCGGGCGAGGACGCCCGCGCTCCCGACTGTCCAAAGGCTTCTCATGCGGTTCACTCCCTCATTCAGGGCCGGGGCGTCAGCTCGAAACGGTGCGGCCTGGGTTTGCGCGCGACATCGATCTGCGCCTCAAGCTCGGCGATACGGTTATCCAGCTCGACCAGCTTTGCTGACGGGCCGTTCTCGAGCTGCACCTTGCGCCAGCGCTCGAAATAGACATCGTTCTTTTTGAACACCAGATCCAGAACCTGCATCGCCTGCGTGGCGTTCGGCGTGGGATAATTCGCCAGATTCACGCCTTGCGCAAGTTCTTCGCGACTGAACTCCGCGACATGAAGCCCGTCGATGGTCAATACGTAGCGGGCAGCGTCAAGTCCTTCGACCTTCAGCATGTAGCTGTTCAGATCGTCGGTCACCGGCGCCAACGTCAGCGCCTCTGTCGCCCGGGCATCGACCGGCATCGGCAGCGCGTGATCGAGACGATCAAAGCTGACCGTGCCTTTTTTGACTTTCACGTTGGAAATCTCGCAGTTCTTTTCACAGGTGACCTTGCGGCGGAAGAACCAGCGTGCCGCATCAATACCGCCTTCGGAGACAAGGGCCGGAGCGTTGAGCTGTTTCAGGATGGTCCAGGCCATCAACGTGTGCCCGGACGGCCCCGGGTGCACGGCATCGCCGCCACCGATCTTCGCCTCCGGGTCTGCGGCACGCGCGGCCAGCAGGATCTTCATGTAAGGGTCGAATTGATCGACGTACACAGCACCTGTCTTGGCGGCCACGTCACGCAGGGCGTCGGAAAACTTGCGAAGCGACTGGTTCTTCACATTCTTGTCATGCTCGGCCGGGGGCTTGTCCTGAATCGGCTGCGGCGTCAGCAGGGCCACCCGGGCCCCCTCCGCCTTCAGGATGTTCACGATCTCGGTCTGGCTGCGGACATACGCGCGGCAGATGTCCTCGCGGAAAGCCTGGTACGCATGATCGTTCATGCCGAACTTAACGGTCACGGCCGTCGGCTTGTGCGGCAGCACGTCGCGCTGCAGGCCGGCCCGCACGGCTTTCTCAACCATCTCGTCCAGGAGGGCACCGGTCGCGGCGAACAGCGCCTTCTCGTCCGTCTTGAACCGCTTGCGCAGCCACGCGGTGTCGCCGCCCCACCCCACATTGCGGAACCGGAAGCGGTAGTCCGGGAAGCGTGTCAGCGTATAGGCCTCAAGGTAAGTCGTATAGAGCTTCTGCTGGGTGATGCTGTCGCCCAGGAAAACAACCGAGTCGTTGTTCTTGAAAAAGAACGCTTGGTCAGGTTCGCAGCGGGCCAGCAGCCCGGCCAGCACTAAACATCCGGTTCCCAGCGCACGCAGATGTCGAGTAGACATAATATGATACCTTTCCTTAACTTACTTGATAAACGTTTTCAGTCTCGTGAGGTATTTCAACGCCCCTCACAGAACCGTACTTGTGGATTTCCCACATACGGCTCTTCGGTTAC
>Ga0208461_1003837_pt1 | contig 10924 bp, 11 predicted proteins | sample AD_JPNTR4_MetaG_FD_184448 | JGI IMG/M metagenome (GOLD analysis project Ga0208461, IMG submission 184448) | Active sludge microbial communities of municipal wastewater-treating anaerobic digesters from Japan - AD_JPNTR4_MetaG (SPAdes) (version 2) | ecosystem: Engineered > Bioreactor > Anaerobic... | reverse complement strand
AAAGTCTGTCAACGGTCTGTGAAAATGTCACCTAGATGGTTAAGGTTTGTTCAATGAAAATGTCACCTCGATTATCTTGAGGCGGGGCTTTCACCCCGCCGGGATGTTGATCGTTGCCTCACATGAAAATGCATTTGAACTGGTAATTAGATTTCGTTGCTAAAACTGGCCAAGTTGAGTATGATAATATTGATTGTTTTGCTATGCCCAGGCTCGCGATGAATTGAAGAGGGCTTCGAGTAACTCTCTATCTGATTCTTCGTAAATGAGCTTGGGTATTCTTTGTCTTTGGGTTCTCCAAGGATGGTCATCCGAGGGTCGTAATGTCATTTTGTTATGTGTTGGCTTTTTGAAGGCCTGAACAGTCTTTTTCCGCGGTTTTTCTGCCAATAGAGCAGTCTTATATACCACTCCGTTGTGTATGACCTTCAGAGCCTCTTTATGGCTGTCTAAGATCGTAATTTTCGTTCTAGATGGCAATGAGGCGTTTTTACCGTCTTTCATCAATTGATAATATTGCCCGCAATAGGAGAAGCCACCTCCATCGGATACAATCCTTTGTTCCTTAATACAAAGGATTGTATTGAGGTTAACGCTATCATCGAGCGTGCGAAAAGCAGTTTCGGCGATTTCCGGTTCAATTGCGAATTGCTGGTTGAATTTGTCGATATACTGAACCAAGAAACTGTTGGCCTCCTCAATAGTGGTGATTTTATGTATTTTAAATTCTATGGGGAGCCTACTCTGAAGTGTCTCCCAGAGCCTCTCAATACGGCCTTTTGCCTGGGGTGATGTAGCGAATAAAACATTAATGCCTAACTCCTCCATAGCTTCACCAAATTGAGTTAGGTTAGCTTGTTTGCCTTTAAGCTGTTGCTCTATGGATACTTCCTTAGCCTTAGGCGATTTGAAAATAGTATGGCGGTCACTGTAGACACTAACGGGAATCCCTTCACGGGTAATCATTTGTTCTGCTATTTCAAAATACCCAAGCAGGCATTCATTCTCCTCGAGATGTAGGGCACAGACTTTCCCGGTTGCATCATCGATAGCGCCATGCAGCGAGGTAATTGTCTCGCCGAACCACGTATGGGGCGATGCATCAATTTGAACTAATAGGCCTTCTTGAGCCTCCGTTCGGATCTGTGAGGGTTCCCCTCCGGGTCCTTTTTTTATAGGTGTGTGATTTTGTGCAATGCGCCTTTTTTATACTGTGCGGTTGTGCGCTTTTTATGGTGTCTAAATCCGTGTAGTTTCTCTCTTTTTATGCTGTTGTGTTTTGTTGCCTAGATCCCAAGAAAAAAGCGGCCCTGGCACGCGGGACAGCCCTCAAGCAATGCCTTACATATGTCGGTAGGTATAAAGATACCCAAAGCGGAAAAGAGGGGGCTTATTGAGCGTCCTGGAGGCTCATATTTACGTGGCAAGGCTTCTCTCAGCGTGTTGTCTCCTTTTTTAGTGCGCTTTTTGTGCAGTTTCGTGAAGTCAACCTTTTTTATAGGTGTCTTATGTGTCTCGTGTCCCTTTTTTTAGCTGTGCGGGTGTGCGATTATTTCACCTTTTAGGTGTCCGATTTTCCGGACAGGAGAATCCGCGTAGTGCTTTTACACTGCACAGACACTACCGAAGAGGGGAGACTATAAACCTTCTACTAGCAGGAGATTTTAATGGGAATAGAAAAACACCCTCCGAAGGGTGCAGTGGGGGCTATTGCTGGACCGCTGAAGCGGTACCAGCTTATGCAATGAGGGGCGGCAAATATGACACCGGACAGTCTTTTTTTGTGATCCGTTCCGTTCCGTTCCGTACCGTTTTTTAGTGGTTCGGTTCGTTCGGTTGGTTCGGTTGGTTCGCTTTTTTATGCCTTCGGTTTGGTTGGGTTTGTACCAACTACCTCGTTGGCTTCGTGGGGTCCTTTTTTTATAGTGTTCTATTGTCCCGTTTTCCGGACAATGATTGCCTATACTATGACACCTAATGCTTGTTATTAGGCCGTCAGAATGCGTTCTGAGGGCTCACTTTTTAGCGCTCAAGGCCGAAGGCCGGCTAGATCCTGCCGATCCGCTCACCGGGTCCGCTTACCCCCCTCACGTATGGAATCGTTCCGGGGTCTTTGCACCTGCCGGCACCGGTCAAGCAGGCTTGCTTCTTCCGGCGAACCGGGGGGGTTTTTGCTATTGCTTCAAGTCGGGGAAAAACGTTTCTAGGCGATCGCGCTATTGGATAGCTCACCGCTCACCCAGTCGCCAAAGATGTTAGCTCCCGGCTATTGGAGGGGGGCCTCGTGTATAAAAAACCCGCGCGAGGCCCCCGAATGTCTTTTGTCAGGACCCCTCCCCGGTCCATAGTCTCCCAGAGGAACAAATATTCAGCACCGGGGGCCATTCGCCTTTAGTGTCCTGTAACCTTGTAACCTAGATTTCTGTTACTTCAGCCGGGGATATAGCGCACTGCTTCGGACCACCGGTTGAATATCCCTGGAAGGACCCGCTCCGTATCTATAGGCTCACAAATACCCCTGACATGTGCGCTGTTAGCTAGGATACTTTACCCTGCTTGCCCTTCGGCATAGGCTCTTGCTTCTCCATCATGTGCCCGCAGGGGCACCATACAACGGCCTGAGATATAGCCTCTATGCTCTTGCCACATTTCCGGCAGGTGAACAATTTAAGATTGCTCATTTCTTGTCTTACTCCTTATGCCGTAGTTCAATAAGGAGGGTCGCGCCGGGAAACCACCAAGACCACCCTGTATCTACCCAGGATTGAAGGTTATACTCGTCACAATAAGCAATTATCTCCCGCATATCCTCTTCAGATATCCCATAGGGCTGACCTACGAAAGAGTAGGGCCTGCCATCTTTTAACCATAGGGATGGATGATCCATCCACCGGGACCATAGGGGATCATATCCGTAGTTCGTGCGCCGTCCGATAAGGCGATCGAATGTGTTTCGGGACGGAGACTTTTTCAGGTTCAAGCCTCGCCGGCTTGTCCTACTTGTATAAAGGCCTTTTATATAACCACAGGAGACTTCCGCATAGGCCCGGGTCATTAGATCCGGGTCCTCTTCCCGTAGGGCCTCCAGGGCTTCCACCGCCTTTTCATATGCCGGCGTTCGCTTCTCTTTGCTTAAAAACAGTCTACTATTCACAAGAGTCACCCTCTTCTGACTTCGTATTATGTTAACTAGGCCCGCTAGGGTGTTAACCTCGAAAAAAGGTTAACACCTCTACTCCCCAGCTATATACCATTTTAACGCCTTGGCGTGTTAACCTTACTAACCTTTTTGCTTACTGTACTATTCATATATAGGTACTAACCTCGGATTCGACGCTAAGGAAAAGGTTAACAAGGCTAACAAGGTTAACACCTAAATTCTGACAGAAACTAATTTGAGCAACTTCGCGTTTCTATGATGACCCGCGTCAACTATCTGAAAGCCGGCGAAGACACGATCCCGGGCCCGGTTCAACTGCATACCAAGACTTGTTCTCTGGGCCCGCTCGTCACCTTTGCCTAACGGGAAGTCACACTCAACGGCTAAGTCGTATAGTTCCGCAACTCTAACCGGTTCCGCTCCGAATTTTGCGCCCCACATTTCCACAAAGGCCCTCCACCGCGCCATTTCAGAATCTACCGCGTCAAACAACTGGTCTTTGTTGCCTAAGAATTCAGGTATGCCGGCATATTCCAAGACACCGCCCATTACATTTGACCACTGCTCAAACGAACCCATGACAGGGCTATTTCCGGAAGGCTGACCTGCCTCCACCCATGCTTTAACCAACACAAGGTTAGCCCACACAATATCCCCCCGGTTCTCGAAGGACCACGCGGGCAACTCATGCCGGAAGTCGGTTCGTTCCCAGGGCTTTTCAGTCTTTGAGTCCAGGCGAATTCTTACCGCCCTCCGGGCCATTTCAGTCGATAGGCCTGGGTTATTCGCGGCCGCGCCGAAGATACACTTAACCGGCAACGTAATGTTAGCAGTTTCCCCAAGAACACGGTCCATCCACGTTGTGGCCGTTATTGCAGCGCTTAAGACACCGGAGTCCAGAAAGCGGGTTAGGTTATCTAAGAAGAAAGCCGGGTTCCCATCCCGGAAGGTAGAGGTGAGCCTCTTTCGCCACTCTTCCTCATTATCAGCCGGCGGGACCATCCCGAAACGCTCACCTAACGCGGGCCGGAGAAGAGCACTTGCAAGAAGTCCTTTACCTGTGCCCGGAGTCGGGCCTTCAATAAGATGAAACGGAGTCGGTCCGTCTATCATGTCCCTAACATAAGGAAGTAGTGACAACGCTGTGGCATTAGCCCGATCGGCCTGGGTTTTGAAGGGGAAGTCAACAAGTAGTTCCTCCAGAAGTATTCCACGGGCTTTTTCAATATCCGCTTTTGAGGGCTTGTCCGGGATATGAGGAATAGTAAGACCCTTTTTCGGTTTGTAATAAGTCCGATTTTCTTCGTGGTACCCAGGCGCAAGACTTATCTTCCCGTCAGGTGAAAATACCGGCACTTCAACAACCCGCTCAAGAACGGGAAGAGGATAGTTAGGAGTTGCAAGAACGTCCCGCACCACATACATTGGGGGCTTTGCCGGCACTTCTTCGCCGTCTTTTCCCTTGAGGGTATACCAGTAAGCACACCGGGCCAACTCATAGCGCATTCGGTCAGGGTTAAGCACTGTAATAACCGGGTTTCCCTGCTCATCATCTTCCACCCGAACCGGCGCACCGCCTCTTCGAAAAAGTGACGGGTCCTCCCGGTTAGCCCACTTGATAGCGTCCCAGGCCTGCCCGGTTACTTCCGGCAGGTTATCATTGCCGGCATAGATAGCTATAGGCGTAACCTGTGGCTTCACCGCTTCCGGGGCCGGGTCATACCGGGCTATACTCTTAGCAATAGCCTCCACTTCCCGGGCCTCCAGTGGGGGCCTGCACCGCTTATCATTCTCAACTAAAAGGGCTTGAAGAATTGCATCTTCACTGAGCCCCCTACGCCTCATAGTCCCGGCCATCGATGTTAATGTAGCGTTTCGTTGGCCTTCGGGAATAGGCGCCTCTTCTGCCGGCCTCTTCCCCCTGGGCTTGTCCGCTCGTAGCCTGTGGGCCCATGCTTCCGGCAGATCCGCTAAAGCGATATCCTCAATATGATGTTCTGCCTCCCATGTATACCGCCGGCCTGTGGCATGTAGTGACGGAGGGGCCACAACGTAGGACCCATCACCCCGTACGTCTACGCCTGGGCCTAGAATGCCGGCTGTCGGTCGCACAATTCCACCGGGATGGTTGAAGTATAGGTGACGGCCTTTTCCCGTCAGGGCCTCCACCGTTGCCGGCAATGGTCCCAGTTCGGCTTCCAGGCCCCGGAAGGAGTCCTCCCCCTCCGCGCCGTCTACGTCAATGATCACAAGCCCGGAGATAGCACCACAAGCAAGGCCGATGTTAGCTTCCGGCCACATGGACCACCACCGGGCAACATGTGCCGGGTCCTTTGAAGCATCTTTCAGGCCGTTCCTAGTTCGGGGATGTTTACCGATATTCACACACTTAACGTTTCTACAAGAACACCCGCCCCGGCCGTCCGGCGTATGTAGCGGAAACACCGTCCATCCTCGCCGGAGGAGGGCCGCGGCCTCTTCACCCATCGTTAAAGGCTTAACCTTCGTTTGCTCAATCGCCATGTTTCATACCCTCCAAGATAGCTTCAGCCTTCCGGGATCTCCATTCCATGTAAGCCCTCTGCATTGCCATGTAATCCATCCCCAGGCGGGTCATGCCTTTTTCCCATGTTGCGGGCAACTGGGTCAATAGTCCGGTTTCAACCCCATTCACAGCACTGTAAGGAGCCCCCAAAACTACGGCGAATTGTTTCATAGTCAGGCCCTTCGCCTCACGGGCCTTTCGCACTGGGTTAACCATAATAAAAAACCTCCTTGCCCGCCGGTATACCCGCGCGTAACAAAGAGGTTAGACGTTCTATCCCGTACCAGAAGTAATTAGAAGCAATTACATGCTACTAAAAGTAGTCAGAAGTCACTAATAGTGATATACTACTTTTAAGGGAGGGAGCGGAAACGCTCTTGTACGCGCCGGGTCATTGGTCGTGGCCGGCGCTTCTTTTTATTCACCTGTTATTTCTGATTATACCACAGTATGGAAGGACATCCTTCTCCTAATTTGAATAGGTCGTTGCATTATCATGTTAGTCGTACATAGAATCATGAAAACTTTCGGTTAGTCACTCTGTCTCTCCCATGGCCAACGCCAACGCTTCTTCGGGGCCTCTACCGCTTTCCGATAGCGTTCCAGGGCCTGGGTCAATTCCGTCACTTCCCGCCTAAGCTCCGTTATCTCTTCCTGTAAGCACCGATCGCGTTCCTCCAGAGCCCGAACAACTATCATGGCTAAGGTCTGTGGGTCTGTGGGTCTTTCTACTCTTACTACATCGACAATCTCTTGGGCCGTTGTAATTGCTTCTGCCGGTATCCGGTACTCGGGACCGTAGGGGCCTTCTTCCAGGTCAGCAGGCAACTCGCCTTTTTGTATGCGCCTCCTGACAGTCCGCTTCGATATGCCTAGCATCTCGGCTGCTTCCGCTATGTTGTAACTTACTGCATTCTTACCCCTAGACACTTGTCTAACCCCCTGTCAACCCTCCCCGGCACCCCTGGACAGCCTGTCCACCCTATCCAAAACTGTCCATGGGTATGTCCATGGGTATGCCTAAAACCCCAGGCTACCGGGGTTACCGATTGCCAGAAAACGTTCCGCTATGTCCCGGAATTAGAAGTTCACTCCTGACAGAGTCACTCTCTCGGCGAATTTAACCTCAGCCGATCGCCTGTCTCCGAACATCTTGTCAAACTCGTCCACTTTTTGATAAGACTCACGCAATGAGGGGTTCACGTTCAGGCAAGCCTCCACAATCGGGGTCCAACCTCGCTCATACCCCTCTTTGAGAACGGCCTTCGTTGCTAATGTGTCACCCGACAACTTAGCGTTTTGCAGAATCTTCTCCAGGGCCTCGCGGTTTTTCCCGTTGACTTCATTCAGTAGGTTCGTGTATCGTTCCCGCTCCCCCGGCTTTTCCCCGGCCCAATGTGCATGGTAGCCGAATGCGTTTTTCTGGAGTTTCTCCTGCAACTCGGCAACGGCTTCATGGTATTCCTTGCGAATGCTGGATACCTTCTCATTGGTCGTCTGCCTCAACTCTTGTAGCTTGCGCCTTCGCGCTTCGGGGTTAGGTCCTTGTCCTTCTTAATAAAGTCAGCCTGGTCCTGTGTCCGCACCCTTAGATTCGCTAGTTCCTCCAACTTTTTCTTAATGGTTTCCATTGAATGAAACCTCCTGCTATTGGAGTATTTTTTCGGATCTCTTCAAGCCGTAGAACCTAAGAACGTAATCCGGCACTGGGACAGCGCTTTCAATCTTATCCGGGTGATAACCCTTATATGGGGTTAGAGCCTCCAGGTCAACGTTCTTGAAGGGGTTCACCGGGAAGCACCCCATCACACCGTCCAGGCGCTCAACAACAATAAAGTTAGCTAACTGCTTAACATACCACGCGCCCCTGATCTCCTGCCGATCTGGTCCACCGGGCCGGGTCAACTCCTCCAGGGTCTCCTTCCTGATTCGCCATTGCCTCCCGATGGTGACGGCCTCCAGTCGGCCATCATCTATCATCCTCCGGACAGTCGAACGGGAAACACGCAGGTATTCGGCTGTTTCGTCAATAGTCAGGAGTTCCTCCTTCACCTGAACCACCTCCTACCATAGCATAACACTATATTTCAGTATCAGTCAATACCCCCATTGACACTTCATAACGGGTCATGATACACTGTGCTTGATGTTAAGTAAATAACAGTTCTCTTAATATAGGAGGGTCAAGAATGCAAAGCATGGAAGTTGTCCCGGTCACAACCGGCGAATTGCAGCCCCAAATCAATAACATGTCTGGGGCTACCTCCGACAGTCACCTAATAACCCTTTGGCTCACCCAGAAGGGCCGGAGAAGCAAGAACACGCTCAGGGTATATGACTATGAGGTGAACCGGTTCTTCGACGTTGTAGGGAAGCCTCTAAGGGCTGTCACCGTAACAGACATGCAGGGGTATATAAAACGCTTAGAGGATCTGGGTCTCGCGCCGGCAACTCAGGCAAGGGCCTTGTCAACGGTTAGAAGTCTCTTCTCTTTTGCACAGAAAACCGGTTACATTCAGTTTAATGTCACCCAGGCCGTAGAACTACCAAAAGTCCCAGTCACTACTGAATTCAACTTCATAACACAGAAGGAAGCCCAGGCACTGCTTGAAGCCTTGCGCCCTAACCTACGCAACTACGTTATTGCAGGGCTCATACTTAAAACGGGGCTTAGAGTCTCGGAGGTTACCGGGATAACCCTGGGAGACGTCTACCAAGACGGATCCGGCAACTACGGCCTGAAGGTCACAGGGAAGGGTCAGAAGGTCCGGAAAGTCAAGCTGACAAGTGACTTGAGGGCCCTCATTGAAGAATACGTGGAGGAAACCGGCAGGATATGGCTTGACGTGGAGGCACCCCTCTTTTTGAACCGATTCGGCGAACGGCTTTCAACGGTCAGCATCTGGAAGATCATCAGGGGAGGGGCCACGGAAGCCGGCATCACAAAGAAGGTTACTCCTCATACCCTACGTCATTCATTCGCAACTCTTGCAATAGTCGGAGGGGCCACACTGTCACAGGTCCAGGAAGCCTGTGGCCATGAAGATATTCGCACAACACAAAGATATGAACATTCAGCTAAAGCATTGACTGAGACGGCCTCAGACTATGTGCGCCTGGTAGTTTAGGGTCCTGCCATACCCATGGATACCTGAGCACATCATTAGGCGCTTAAAAGACGTTTTAGAGCCTCCGTTCGGATCTGTGAGGGTTCCCCTCCGGGTCCTTTTTTTATAGGTGTGTGATTTTGTGCAATGCGCCTTTTTTATACTGTGCGGTTGTGCGCTTTTTATGGTGTCTAAATCCGTGTAGTTTCTCTCTTTTTATGCTGTTGTGTTTTGTTGCCTAGATCCCAAGAAAAAAGCGGCCGTGGCGCGCAGGACAGCCCTCAGGCAATCGTTGTATAGTCGGTAGGTATAAAGATACCCAAAGCGGAATAGAGGGGCCTTATTTAGCGTTCTGGAGCCTCATTTTTCAGTGTCAAGCCTTCTCTGAGGTGTGTCCTGCCTTTTTTAGTGCGCTTTTTGTGCAGTTTTGTGCATTACTCTTTTTTATAGGTGTCTCATTGTCTCATCGCTCTTTTTTATTACTGTGCGGTTGTGCGATTATTTCACCTTATCACTTGCTGGAAGGATGTTTGCCACAATGCCATACAAGGACTTAGAGAAAAGGCAGAAATATATGAGGCATTACATGCGGGCCTACAGGCGTAAATCCTGTAAACCCCATGCCGAAACGCCGACATTCAGGGCTGACGCAGGGCATATACAGTGCCTGGAGCGAGCTAGAGGTAGGGCTGTCGCCTGACCTCAAGGCCGAGGGACACTGCTGCAGGTGTCCAGGGGTTATGCCGTCGTTGCCGTTGCCGGCACAGTCGTTAAATTTTCCTGTGAGCAAGTGGTATTTCATGCTTAACACTAATGCTAGTACGCGTCTTTATATCCACTCCCGCCTTGAATCCAATCTTGACGCTCGGCCTCTATGGAGAGACTGCTAAGGCACATGGCGGCTGTTTCACCTGTCTCGGAAACCAAGCAAAATGTATCGCCGTGAACATAATAGGTCCCTGCTGCATCCTGATGTAGAGATTGGCCGTATTTCTCTTCAGCTAGCCGGTGTACGATAGATGCTTGGTACGACATCGCGACAATCATGATTGCGATAAGACGGTTTTGGAAAAATCCGAAGAAGATATCTTGCGCCCGGAGAGGCCCCAACTGAAGATCGTAGTCTGGTACAACCCAGAATTCCACGCCACTGTTTGAACCAAAGAGATCCGGTCCGGGCCGTGTGTCATGGCCAAGAGCATCGACGGGATCACCCCAGGATAGGTTCCGAAATACCTTTTCTTCTGCCACCACCACGCTTGTCCATATCAGTAGCACGAGAATCGCCACACAGAACGCTCGCCTCACGATGTGTACCTCCTATAATATACTTGAAGATAGCTTATTTGTGATTATTCCATACTAAGGCAACTTTTTCCTGCCGGTATTCAACCTCAAGGCGTAGAATGTCCCCTTCAAGCCCTGAAGGCTCACCTGCATCTTACAGGCCTTTATACTTTTCACGATGTGGCACATTCCGTTCTCGAATCGTTCCTAACACCTTCCGGCACTCCTTGGCCATTCTTGCCGTTGTGGTCATAGCGATATAAGGACCACCCAACGGTATGAACACTCTGCCAAAGCATTAACTGACACGGCCTCAGACTACGTGTTCGCTTGGTAGTTTAGGGTCCTGCCATACCTACGATGCCTAAGGCGCCTCAATAGGCGCTCATGAGGCGTTTTAGCGCCTCTGTCCGGGCCCGGAAGGGTAGCCCTTCACAGGCCCTTTTTTTATGGTGTCTAGTTTTGTCTGTTTTCCGGACAGGCGGATCCACGTAGTGCTTTTACACTACATAGACACTACCGGGGAAAGTAGGCTGTCGAATTCCTGCCAGACGGAGAATTTAACGGAGTATAAAAAGAACACCATCCGAAAGGCGCAGTATGGCTAAGTGCTGGACCGCTGAAGCGGTACCAGCGTATGCAATGGAGGACCGTAAATATGACACCTGACAGTCTTTTTTTGTGATCCGTTCCGTACCGTTTTTTAGTGGTTCGGTTCGTTCGGTTGGTTCGCTTTTTCATGTCTTCGGTTTGGTTGGGTTTGCACCAATCGCCCGCCTTAGGGTCCCTTTTTTTATAGTGTTCTATTGTCCCGTTTTCCGGACA
>Ga0208461_1003828_pt1 | contig 10937 bp, 10 predicted proteins | sample AD_JPNTR4_MetaG_FD_184448 | JGI IMG/M metagenome (GOLD analysis project Ga0208461, IMG submission 184448) | Active sludge microbial communities of municipal wastewater-treating anaerobic digesters from Japan - AD_JPNTR4_MetaG (SPAdes) (version 2) | ecosystem: Engineered > Bioreactor > Anaerobic... | reverse complement strand
ATGGGCGGCAGGGGCGGTCCTGTCATCGGCTATCAGCTTAATCTTACCGTAGCGGGCCATGGTATCCGCGAAGCCATCAAGGATGCTTTTAGGCACCGGGTACCGGGAGTATTCTTCCAGAACCTGTTGTATATCCTGGGGACTTAGGCCCGCGCTTGCCGCATTCCAGAGTGATAAGGGAGTAATCCGGTAGGTATGTATGTGTTCGGGAGATTTTTCCAGCTCCGCGAAGGGCATTATGGCCGAACGGGCCTCTTCGGCCCTTTCGGCGTGAACATCCATTAGCAGGGTGCGGTCGCTCTGAATAATCAGCGGGTTTGCAGGGTTAGCCATATCCGGTCTATTGTACCGAAAGGGCTTTGACTATTCAATCGAAAAATTAAAACCGCTCAGTATGGTGACGGCTGGTTTAAAATTATAATTCGGAATCTGAAAGGCAATATCAAAGGGGATGTACACCCCGTTAGAAACGAACGTATAGCCCACCGCAAGAACCACCCCCATACCACCCAGATTCGCCAGGGGGCCTGCGCCAAATTCCAGCCCACTATGGTGCCGGTATCCCATAAGGAGGGCCGCACTGGGAAGAAGGATCGATTGTTCAATGCCCATGGCGGTTATCAACACCTGCAGGGCAAAATGATCTGAACTCTGCCCCAGAAGATACCGCCATTCAAAATTAAATCCAAACACGGAATAATAGGGATAATAAGGGCCGCCCTGAAAGATATCCTCTATTTTTTTTGAAAATTCCGCCTGATCCTGGAATACGCCGCCAAATCCGGCCCTCGGACCAAACACCAGATAGGAGGTGATTAGTTTTGATTGCGGATTGAACGGAGCATTGGCCTGACCGGCATCCTGGGCTGCTGCAAGGCCCCCAAATAATACAACCAACACAAAAAAAGAATTAATTTTTTTTTGAAGCTGACTAAACATAGGGCCTCCAAATATTAGTACTACTTCCATATTACCACAAATCGGAGGATTTTCATCAATTAAAATATGGAAAGACAAATATCTATGGATTATATCTTGTATAGAAACTATGAAAGAAGCAATTCGTATAACCCTGATTTATATCATTGTCGCAGCCCTATGGATTTTCTTTTCCGATTCTGCATTGGCGATGCTAAATCTTGATATACAAACCGTTGTGAGAATTTCCCAATATAAGGGCTTTTTCTATGTTCTGGTAACCGGCATACTTCTTTTCTCTCTTATAAAAAAAGAAATGACCGAAAAAAACGAAGTTATTGTTGAACAGAAGACTACCTTACAACAAAAAGAAGAGGTCATGCGGGAACTGCATCATAGAATAAAAAATAATCTGCAGAATATTATTAGTATCATTCATTTAGAAACGGGGGAACATGGCTTAACCGAGGTAACCACAGAACGAATTCTTAACAAACTGTATGCCCTCAGTGCAATTCATGATCTGGTATATACTTTTGCTGGTTTCAGCCATATTTCATTACGGCAGGTTTTATTTAATTTCTTTTCATACCGTTTAATACCTGTGCAACCGGAACAACTGCATATCAGCGATGCTGTTCAATACTCCCTGGAAGAAATGGTCCCGCTGGCATTATCCTTTAATGAGCTATTCGAAGAATTAACCCATTTTCCCCATTCCTACAGGTTCACTATTACAGCAAAACAAAAGGATACGATCGATACACTTATTTACAGCCCAGAATATGCCATGTTGAATATCGACCAGAAGGCCCTTTCGTTATACCTGACCGGAAGCGGGGCCTCCTCAACCGTCATCAAACAGGACGGGGCCGTTCTTATCCGCTTCAGTTTTCCCGCTGGCTGAAAAACGGTTTTTCCCCCACCTGGTCGATTTACCACCGCTTATTACCAATGGATATTACCACCGGTTATAATGCACTACCTGGTCCATTGGCTTTCGTTCCCGGTTTGAGGTTTCTGATTTTTGCTGCCAGGGCTCCAGGTCTTCTGCAGAGCCGGGCTTGCCGATTACCAACAGCGTAACAACATCATAATCTTTCGGGATTTGCAGCACAGTCCTCACCTTTTTAGGGTTAAAGCCGGCAATGGGGTGAGCGATGAGTCCCAGATGGGTCGCCTGGATCATCATATTCATGGCACAGAGTCCCAGATCAAAATGGGCATAGTCCCGGCCTTCGTCGAGCCGGCAGTCATCGCAGGCCCTGGTGGCAAGGGCAACAATAAGGGGGGCCCGTTTTGCCCAGCGGTTTCCCTCTGCCAGGGCTTCATGAAGCGCAGCCAGGGCTTCTCCCTGCACTGGAACCAGGTGCCAGGGCTGGTTATTATAACAGGATGGAGCCAGGGTGCCCGCAGTCAAAATTTCGTCTATTATACCCTGCGTAAGCGGTTCTGGGCTGAGCCCCCGCCGGGCCCGCCGTTGTTCAATTTCCTGTAGTATCATTGTAAACCTCCTTGTTTTTTTTCAGCATTTATAAAAAGGCAGCAGTGGCTTTACCAATTTCAGCAGTCTGTTCTTCCGCTGAAATAGTTGCAGCCCTATCCCCCTTCTGGGGCTCATACCAGCCAAACTGGGCATGGTTACCCCCTTGTATTACCACATACTGGGTATCAGCGGGCTGGTTCTTTTTGTATCCCTCCACCTTTTCTGGGGTCGCCAGCCCATCAAGACTTGCAGAAATTGATAGAACAGGAATCCCTGACTGGGAGATATCCGAAGCAGGATAGGAAGCCCAAAAGACTATGCCCCGTATCTGGTTCTTATGTCGAACCGCATACTGGGCTGCAGCCACGCCCCCGAGGGAATGCCCCGCTACAACCCAGTTTTGTATTTCAGGATAGGCATGTAGTACCCAATCAGCCCGGTTAGGGCTGAAGATAGCAAAAGAAAAGGCGACAGGAACGATGGCAACCAGATATCCCTGAGCAGCAAGGGCTTTCGCCTGGGGAGCATAGGCCCTGGGGTCCACCTTTGCCCCGGGATATATGATAAGACCGATAGAAGGGAAGGCTGAACCTGCATTCCCCTGAGCTTCCTCTGTAGCAGATACTCCAGCTCCTGCCAGGGGTTCAAAGGCCAGAAACTTGCCCTGTTTTACCAAAACCCTGGAATCCGAACGGAGGGCTTCTTCCGCTTCCTTCTGGGGAGCCATGGCAGTACAGCCCGTTAATAGGCCCCCCAAAAAAACAGCAACTATAAGTATGGCTAACAATTCTATAAAAGTTTGTTTTGAAAAACTTTGTTTATAGGTACTTTGCATAAATTCTCCTACCTATGTATAATAATGAATATGATTTTTATACGCCAACATAAAAACATCCTCACAAAGGAGTTCCTATGAAATTATCTATCCAGCAAAAAATGTATATGTATATATTACTACCACTGGTGGGAATCCTTGTAGTTATTGGGTTTGTTTCTTATGCAACCACCAAAGCAACCACGAGCACGCTTATTCATAATGCAAGTCTGGGCAAGGTTCAAAACTATGCATATATGATTGATATAGTCTTTGAGTCATACAAGACCAGGGCTCAACAGTTAAGCAGGGACAGCCGGGTCTCCTCCGCAGTATGGGAATGGGCAAAGGAGGCGTTCCAGGAAGTAAAAGCCTATGATACAAACCTGGATTCCTTCATGCTGATTTATCCCGATGGTAAAACCTTTACCGAAGAAGGCCAGCAAGCCCAGGTTAATGACCGGGATTATTACCAGGATATTTTTAATTTGAATAAACAAACCTCAATCAGTAGTGCGATTATTTCAAAAACCTCGGGAAATCCCGTTGTGGTAGTGGCTGCTGCTATAAAAAACAGATCCCAGACGAGCCCCCAGGCAGCGGTGGGTCTTGTGCTTAATGTTAACAGCCTTTCCAGGTATTTTTCTAACGGAACTGCAACGAACAAAGAAATACCAGTCCTTGTAGATAACAAGGGCCTTGTGGTATACCATCCCGATTCGGAAATACGGATGAAGCTGAACCTCTTCCAGTCCGATGCGGCGGGCTTTAAGGGGCTGCAGAATCTGGCGGAACGGATGTCTACAGAAAAACAAGGGATGGGGATATTTTATAAGCCCGATGGGACTAAAATGGATGTCCATTTTCATTCCTTAGAGAGCATCCCTGGATGGAAACTGCTTATTGCCGTTCCCGAAGCGGAACTGCTTCGCCCAGCCCAGCAGCTGGTACTGACTTTGATCATTGCATTTATAGGTCTGGCGGTAATACTGGCCATCCTCATTTTCCTCGTCAGCCGGAGGATCATCAGTAAACCCGTACGGGAAACCAGAAATGCTATCGCCGACCTTGCCCGGGGAGAGGGAGACCTGACTAAACGGCTTACCATTGTTACCAGGGATGAACTTGGGGAGATGGGAACCAATCTGAACCAGTTCCTGGACCTGATACATGCTATTGTAAGTTCTGTCCGTAAGATCGTAGAACAGATGCGGCTTCTGGGGGATGAGCTGCAGGCAAATACCACCCAGTCTGCCAGCGGTGCCCGCCAGATTTTTGGCAACACCCAGGAGGTTAAGGACAGGGTCATAAGCCAATCCGCCAGTGTTACCGAAACTATGGCCACGGTAGAACAGATAAACCGGAACATTAACTCCTTTTTACAGATGATAGAAACCCAGGCTACAAACCTTACCGAGGCTTCCAGCGCGATAGAAGAGATGGTGGCTAACATCAATTCGGTTGCCCAGACCACGGTGAAAAACTACGAAGCAATCACCGCCCTGGGACGAGATTCCGATGAGGGTAAGGAATTATTGAATGGGGTAGAAAGTCTCATACAGCAGATCGATCAGGCCAGCGAGGGGATGCTCGAAGCCAATACCATTATCGCCAACATAGCGAGCCAAACCAACCTCCTCTCCATGAACGCCGCCATAGAAGCAGCCCATGCGGGGGATGCGGGCAAGGGGTTTGCGGTCGTCGCAGAAGAAATCCGGAAACTGGCCGAAAATGCCAATGAACAGAGCAAAACCATTACCCAGGTATTGCAGAACGTAAAGGGCTTGATCGAAGAGGCCGTGGCATCCACTGCGGCAGCCCAAAACAAGTTTGAACAGGTATTTAATGGTATACGAAAGGTGGGCAACCAGGAAATTGAAATAAAAAATGCCATGGAAGAACAGCAGCAGGGGTCCCAGCAGGTTCTCGTAGCCATGAAAGAATTAAACCAGATCACCGCAGAAATTCGTTCCGGATCGGAAGAAATACGTATCGGAAGCCAGTCCATCCTGGATGAAATGAGCAGGGTCATGAAAAGCACCCAGGAAATTGAACAGGCCTCTCAGGAAAATGCTGCGGAAGCCCAGGAGATTGTGCAGGCCATGGAACACATCAGCAACCTGAGTACCCAGAATGCCCAATCTATAAAGGATATAGAGGCCCTCGTAGCCCGGTTTAAAATTTAATTTTTAATTGCAAAAATACTGCAAGAGCCTCTTTCAAAAGTAAGAGACTTTTGAAAGAGACTCAAGGTTTTGGTACAAGTCTGTTAGTACTGAAAGTGCCTTTTTTTATTAAAGGGGCTTGCGCCGCAAGGCAATCCTGTGATAGCATCCCGCCAATTAAGCTAATTTGGGGGTAGGCAGGATGCAACTGCAGAACAACATTATACTGCAAAACGCAGTACCAGGTCCCGGCATGTTTTCTTTTGGCGCCGGGAAGTATTTCCCCCGGCCTTTTCAAATGCTTTTTTCAGCCGCCCTGTCAGGGCGGCTTTTTTTTGCCCAAAACCTGCACATTACCGCCGGCACCTGAAAAAACCGGCCCCAAGGAGGCCCCATGCTGAAAGGCAGACACCTGGTAGATCCCCAGGATCTACAACTCAATGAACTGGACCAACTCTGCACACTGGCAGATCGTATCCAGAAGAACCAGTCCCAATACCGGGACCTTTGCCGTGGACAGGTCCTGGCCACCCTCTTCTTTGAACCAAGCACCAGGACCAGGCTGAGTTTTGAAGCAGCCATGCTGAGACTTGGCGGCTCCTGCCTCGGTTTCGCCGAACCCTCCTCCAGTTCGGTTGCTAAGGGGGAGAGCCTGGCGGACACGATCCGCACCGTAGCAGCCTATGCGGATATGATCGTCATGAGAAACCCCAAAGAAGGGGCAGCCCTCCTCGCGTCCCGCTACTCCACCGTGCCGGTGGTCAATGCGGGAGACGGCGGCCACCACCATCCGACCCAGACTCTTACGGACCTGCTTACGATCCGCCAGCTTCGGGGCAGCACCGAGGGCCTTACCATAGGATTCTGCGGCGACCTCCGTTTCGGCCGGACCGTTCATTCCCTGGCGGAAACCCTGGCCCGGTATAAAAACAATACCATGGTTTTTATCTCTCCGCCGGAGCTTAAAATCCCCGACTATATCAAAACCGGCGCTTTAGCCAAAAACAATATACAATACCGGGAAACGGACCGGCTCGAAGCCGTCATGGGGGACCTGGATGTGCTCTACATGACCCGGGTCCAGCGGGAACGGTTCTTTAACGAAGAAGACTATGTCCGGCTCAAGGACTTTTACATCCTGGACAATGAAAAGCTCAAAATCGCCAAAAAGAACCTCATCATCCTCCATCCCTTCCCCCGGGTCAACGAAATAGCCGTAGAAGTCGATGCGGATCCCCGGGCAGCCTACTTCGCCCAGGCCAAGTACGGCATGTATATCAGAATGGCCCTCATCGCCTCACTGTTAGGAGCTGCATAATGTTAAACATAGCAAAGATCAAGAACGGTATCGTAATTGACCACATTAAGGCAGGCCAGGGCCTGCGGATCTTTAACTGGCTCGGCCTCGGCAAGGCCCCCTACACGGTGGCCTTTGTGGTAAACGCCGAATCCCGGCGGCTTGGACGGAAGGATATCATCAAAATTGATAACGAAATCACCATCGATTTTGCGGTCCTGGGCCTCATCGATCCGAACATAACGGTAAACATCATCGAAAACGAAAAAATAACCGAAAAAATCCGGCTCAAACTTCCAGAACGGGTGGAAAACATCCTCATCTGCAAAAATCCCCGATGCATCACCGCCACCGAAAAGTATGCCCCCCATATTTTCCATCTGGTGGATCCGGAACGGGGCCTCTATCGCTGTGAATACTGCGATGAGCAGCGAAGCACCGAGGACTTCCGGTAGACCTGGCCTATGAGACTGGTATTTAAACGGGTCCGTCTGGTGGACCACAGCATGGACCGGCGGGGAACCCTGGTTGTCGAGGGAGGACAGATCAGGGAAATCTATTTTGATGAACAGGTTGATGAAAACAGCCGCGGCCCGGCGCTGTGCATTGACTGTTCCGGCACCAATTGGGTCCTCATGCCCGCCTTTATGGACCTCCACGCCCATTTTCGTGACCCGGGATTCCCCGAAAAGGAAACCCTGGAATCGGCAAGCCTGGCCGCTGCGGCGGGGGGCTTTGGAACGGTGGTCTGCATGGCCAACACCAGACCCGTCATAGACAACCTGGACCTGGCCCAGCACCTTCACCGCCGCAGCGCCCGGCTGGGGCTCATCGACCTGTATCCGGTGCTTTCCCTCACCCGCGGCATGGAAGGCAAAGATGCAAGCCATCTGGAAGCCCTAAATCCAGAAACCGTACAGGATACGGTGCGGCTTCTTTCCGAGGACGGCAAGGATGTGGCCGATGAGGAGACCCTGCGCCGAGCCTTTCAGGCAGCCCGGAGGCTTCATATTCCCGTAAGTTACCACTGTGACTGGGGAGGATCTGAGGCCGAAGCGGCCAAAGCTGCCGGCGAAGCCCGGTCAGTCTGGAGCCGGATAGAAGAAAACCGGGCCACTGAACGGGTTCTTGCACTGGCCAGAGCAGCAGGTATCCATATCCACATTGCCCATGTATCCACAAAGGAAGCCCTGGACATGGTACGGGAGGCAAAATCTACAAACGAGGCTGACCAGCACAGGGCGCCCCACACCGGCGGTTTTCATGTTACCTGCGAGGTTACCCCCCATCATCTGGCCTTAACCGAAGAAACCGCCGAACATCTTGGCGCAGAAAGCTGCGGCCGGGTTAACCCGCCCCTCAGAACTGCAAAAGACATAAGCGCTCTTATCGAAGGCATACAGGACGGGACTATCGATGCCATTGCCACGGACCATGCACCCCATACGGAGAGCGATAAGGAAAAGGGCGCCCCCGGGTTCATCGGCTTGGAAACCGCCTTTGCGGTTTCCTATACGACCCTGGTGGCAGGGAAGCACTGCTCCCTGCAAAAAGTATCGGCCCTGATGAGCTATAAACCCAGCCATGTCCTGGGGCTTAAGGACCGGGGTTTTCTCGCCCCCTGGGCTCGCGCAGACCTGGTACTCATAGACCCCGATGCAGCCTGGACCGCAGAAAAAGAGGATTTTCACTCCCGGAGTACGAACAGCCCCTTTATCGGGCAGAACCTTAAGGGAAAGGTATTACTGACCCTTCATGGGGGCAACATTGTATGGAGCCGCCTTCCGGCGTTGCCGGTATAAAACAGCCATGGAGCAGGAGTAAAAGATGAAACTAACCATAGATGCCCTGTACGATGCAGTACAAAAGCGGGGCCCGGTCTGTGTGGGCCTGGATACGGCCCCTGACTATATTCCGCCCCGGGAACGGATGCATGCCGCCTCAGAGGCCCGGGCAGTCTTTGAATTTAACCGGGCCGTCATCGATGCAACCCTGGACATATCGGCCTGTTATAAGGTCCAGATTGCCTACTACGAAGCCCTGGGCCTGGCGGGCCTCGAAGCTTACCGGGACACCCTGCGCTATATCCGCCAGCAGGGAAGCCTCGTGATTGCGGATATAAAACGGGGAGACATAGCGGACACGGCAGCCTGTTATGCCCGGGCCCACTTTGAAGGTGATTTTGAAGCGGACCTGGTAACCCTTTCCCCCTACATGGGCATGGATTCCATAGAGCCCTGGTTTGCCTATGCAAAAAAGCTGGGGAAGGGAGCCTTTGTCCTCATGCGAACCAGTAACAAGGGGATGCGGGACTTTGAATACCAGGAACTCCTCCAGGGGGGCAGACTCTACCACGAGGTAGGCCGTAAAATACGGGCCCTGGCCGATGAATGTCGGGGGAACCATGGCTTCGGAGCCTTTGGCGTTGTTGTAGGCTGTACCGAGCCTGAGGAAGCTGAAGCCATACGGCGGGAATACCATGACCTTTTCTTCCTTATTCCCGGCTATGGCGCCCAGGGAGGAGCCGCACAGGACGCAAGCCGGTTTTTGATTGATGGAAATGGCGGGGTGGTGAATGCGTCCCGGTCCATTCTTAAAGCCTGGTTTTCAGACTTTGATGCTAAGAACCTATCCCAGGCAGGCTATAAGGACGTCGCAATGGCGGCCCGCAGGGAGGCGGTGAACATGAAAACAGATATACTCGCTGCCTGCAAGGCCAACCAAAAGACCCAGAACCGGGAGGCCAGTTCCCATGTCTGAAACCAGAGGCTGCACCCATGACAGGGCCTTCCTTACCTGCACCATTGTGGCTAACGCCCCCCTATTCAGCAAGCCGGGAGAAGGTCTGGTGACCGAAATGGCAGTAGGCTGGGAAGGGCCCTCCCCCCAGCCGGGGCAATTTTTTATGCTCAGGCTGGTTCGGAGCGGTTTTCTCCTGGCGAGGCCCATCAGCGTGTCAGGCTATACAAAAGGGCTGGTGAACTTCCTGATTGCGGAGCGGGGCAAGGGGAGCAGAGAATTGGTACAGGCCCGTCCCGGTGAACCCATTGAACTCGCAGGTCCCCTGGGCAACACCTGGCCAGGCCTATTGGCCCAGAAGGGGAACAGGGAGGACCGGTCCTCCATCAATCTTGACAATCAGAAACCCCTGGCCCTCCTTGGGGGCGGTATCGGGATTGCCCCACTCATCTACCTGAGCAACTATCTGGAACCGGACACCTTCCACTTTTATGGGGGCTTCCGTTCAAGTCCATACGGCCTTGAATCCATACCGAAGGAAGTTCTCACCATCGCCACCGAAGACGGTTCTGCAGGCTGTCATGGCCGGATTCCAGATTTTTTTAACCCGGAACAATACCGGGCAGTCTATGCCTGCGGGCCGGTACCCATGCTGAAACGGATTACCGAGCTTTGCAGCCAGGCAGGGGTGCCCTGTACCATCAGCCTGGAAGAACGGATGGCCTGCGGGGTCGGAGCCTGCTTAGGCTGTACGATACGGACCACCAGGGGAAACCGACGCTGCTGTGCCGATGGGCCCATATTCTCCGCAGAGGAGGTACTCTTTGATGTCTCGAGCACCGTATAATGAGGAACCGGACCTTTCAGTCCAGATTGCGGGCATCACCTTTAAGAATCCTGTGATAGCCGCATCGGGGACCTTCGGGTATGGCCAGGAATATGCAGGCCTCATGGATGTGTCCCGCTTAGGGGGTATCTGCACCAAGGGGCTTACCCTCCACCCCCGGGAGGGGAATCGGGGCCGGCGGCTCCACGAAACGCCCTCAGGGATCATGAATTCCATCGGTCTTGAAAACCCGGGAATTCCCACCTTTATCGAAAGGGAACTCCCGGCCATGCTTGACCTCGGGCCGGTTATCATTGCAAACCTTTCCGGCTCAACCATAGAAGACTACCAAGAAGGGGCCCGGCTCCTTTCGGCCACAAAAATCGATATGATCGAGCTTAACATCTCCTGTCCCAACGTAAAGGCCGGAGGCATGGCCTTTGGGCTCTGTCCCGCCGATGCGGCCTCGGTCGTTCAGGCGGTGCGAAGGGTAAGTGACAAACCGCTCATCGTAAAACTCTCCCCCAATGCCCCGGACCTGGTTGGCGTAGCATTGGCCTGTGTCGACGCCGGCGCTGACGCCCTCAGTCTGGTGAATACCTTTAAAGCCCTGGCCTTCGACATCCGGCGGCGCAAACCCGTATTCGACCATGTAACCGCGGGGCTCTCCGGTCCCGCCATCAAACCCCTGG